>Ga0302319_10001718_pt1 | contig 48757 bp, 45 predicted proteins | sample Bog_T0_2_FD_203319 | JGI IMG/M metagenome (GOLD analysis project Ga0302319, IMG submission 203319) | Peat permafrost microbial communities from Stordalen Mire near Abisko, Sweden - Bog_T0_2 | ecosystem: Environmental > Terrestrial > Soil > Wetlands > Peat | place: Sweden: Abisko, Stordalen Mire... | reverse complement strand
AAACAGCTCCTCCTCGCCGAGCCGCGAGCCGCTCGAATCCGCAAGCCGAATCGCCAGCAGCTGACGCGGATAGTTCCACTCGTAAAGCGCTTCGGCGGCGTCGATCCCCTCGTAGCACTGCAGGCGGATCAGCGGCGTGTCCAGCACCCTCGCCAGTGACTTGGCGGCCTCGGTCTTGCCGACCCCTGCCTCGCCCTCGAGCAGCAGCGGCTGCGGCAGTCGCGCGCTCAGAAACATCGAAGTCGCGAGACCCTCGTCGACCAGATAGTCGACCGCGGCCAGGCGTTGCGTGAGCGTATCCACGTCCGGCAGCAGCCGGCGCAGCTCTGCGTCGGCCTCCCCCGTGATCTCGGGAGGGTTCATCGGGCGACCGCCGCCGGCGCGCCGGCGCCGGGCCGGAAGCCGAGCACCGCCTGCCCGAGGACCGCCCGGTGGTTGAGGGCTTTGCGGTCCGGCATCTGAGCGGCCGCGAACGATACTGCTCGAGCGCCGCGACCAACACACCGGACGGCAGCCCGGCTGGGCCCGTGCCGGCTCAGGCGCCCGTGTGAACCATCACCGAGGTGGCTTTCACCGTCGCAGTCGCGGCCATACCCGCGTGCAGCCCGAGCTCCTCGACGGAGTCCCTCGTGATCGCGGCGGTGATCCGGTGCGGACCGGCCTCGATCTCGACCAGCGCCATCACGCCGGAAACCTCGACGGACGTCACGACACCCGGGAATCGGTTGCGGGCGGAGAGGTTGCTCCGCGTCGCGTGGCGCTTGGGCGACGCCGAAACGCGATCCACCTCCGTCCGGTCGACCAGGCGGCGGTTTCGCTCGTCGCGAAGCGTCGTGATCTTCCCGGCTCGGTCCCAGCGGCGCAACGTGTCAACGCTCACACCCAGCGCCTTCGCCGCTTCACCCATCGTCAGAGTCTCCGACATGCGCACGCAAAGCATGCCAGACCAAGGTGGACGCCGGCGACGCCGCCGGCTCGCGTTCGGTTGCTGCGTTTCGCGCCAAGCCCCAACCGCCTGAGGACTCGCGACCAACGCGCGGCGTGCCACGGCAAACGCCGGCGCGCGAGAGCTGCGCCGCAATCGAGTTCCGCGGAGTGCATATGCAATCGGACAACGAACATCGATCGGCAAGCAACAACGTCGGCAAAGACTGCGCGAGACCACATATGCAGTGCGCTTATATAGTGGGCCGATGACACGACACAGCAGCCGATTCCCGGGCCGCCTCTGGCGGCCAATAAACCTTCCCGGTCGCCCTGGCCCTCTGCGCCACCTTCGACCGCTGCCCTTCCTCGTCGTTGCGGTCGTCGCGGCGCAACTGCTCGCCCCGGCGCTCGCGAGCGCAGACAGCTCCTCGACGCTCACCGTCGTCGGCACGAGCGACGTCAGCGACTCCGGCCTCGTCCCGAATCTGATCCAGCCGGAGTTCCACAGCGCCTATCCGCAGTTCTCGTTTCACTACATCGGAACCGCCAGCGGCACCGCGATCACCGACGCCGAAACCGGCTCCGTTGGTGCGAGCGTCCTGATCGTCCACGCCGCATCGCTGGAGAACCAGTTCGTTGCCGGCGGCTACTCCTACGAGCAGTACGGTCGCGCGATCTTCACGAACGACTTCGTGCTCGCCGGACCGACCGGCGACCCCGCCGGCGTGTCGGCCGCCGGAGCCACGAACGGATCCAACAACATCGTCCAGGCCTTCGCCGACATCGCGGCGGCCGGATATAACAGCGGCGGCACGCCGCTGGTCACGTTCGTGTCTCGAGGCGGTACGCCCGGCACGACCGTCGAGGAGCACCAGATCTGGGCCCTCGTCGCCAGCCTGGCCAGCCCGCCGGCGGGTCTGCACCTCTGCACCGTCAGCGCTGCCGACGGCGGTGGCGAGACACCCGTGTCGGCGGCGAGTGGCCTCGGTGGCCAGCCCTGCGGCGGACTGCCGCCCAGCGGGGATCTGCCGACTTGGTATGTGACCACCGGCGTCACGCAGGGCCCGAATGTCGTGGACGCCAACGCCTGCACGGGGTACGCGAGCCCCGCAAACTCGTGCTACGTCCTGACCGACCGCGGCACCTACGACTATCTCGCCTCCGGCGCCGATCCCGCTGGCGCGATCCCGACCCTCGCGATCCTGACTCGCAACAACAGCACCTCTGCCCCAGGGGGAGCTGATGAGCTGATCAACTACTTTCATTCCTACATCGTCAACCCAGCGAAACCCAGCGAGCAGGTCAACCTGACCGCCGCCGAGGATTTCGTGAACTTCCTCACCTCTCCCGCGCTCCAGGCGCAGCTGAAGACCTACCTCGACGACACGACCGACCCGGGCGGACCGCCGTTCGTCGCCGACGCCTCGCCAAGCCTCACCGACGCCGGCATCCCGAGCGTCGATGCCGCGGGCACGCCGGTGACCGTGACCGGGACGCTGACGAACGCGGAGCCGGGCTATCCGGCCCTGGCGAGCCAGACGGTGACGGTTGACGAGATCGAGGCGGGACTGCCGGTGGCAGTCGCCAGCGGGACGACGAACTCGAGCGGCAGCTACAGCATCACGTTCACGCCCACCTCGAGCGGCGCATACCAGGTCGCGACGGGCCAGATCGCCCAGGTCGAGAACAGTGCGCTCAGCCCGGTGTTTGGCGATCTGCTCTCACCGGCCGCGACCGCCGCGGTCACGATGAGCGTGCAGGGATCGGTGTCGATCGCCTCGGCGTCGGCGCGTGCCGGCATCGTCACCGTCTCAGGATCGATCGCGCCGGCTGCCCCAGACGCCAACGCGGCGGTCGCGCTGCTGGCGCGCCCGAGCGGCTCGACGAAAAGCTACTCGGAGATCGGCGCGGCGCCGCTTGTCGCGGGCCAGAGCTCCTACACGATCTCAAGCCCCCTGGCCAAGGGCAGCTGGCAACTCGAGACGAGCTACACCGATCCGGGAGCTCTGCTCGCCGCGACGGCCACGAGTGAGGTCACCGTCGATAACGCCGGCGGGTCGAGCGTCACCTTGAGCAAGGCCAAGGTCAGCGCCGGGAAGCTCACGCTGACCGGGACGATCAGCCCTGATCCGATCGCGACGGGCGCAAGGGTCGAGCTCTTCGGGCTGCGCAGCGGCAGCACGAAGTTCACGAAGCTGGCCGCTGCGACGCTCAAGATCGACCAGACGACGTTCACGATCAAAGCCAAGCTGAGGCGTGGATATCACTGGATACTGCAGCTTGAATACGTCCAGACAGGGCAGCGCACGAGCTATTCGAAGCTCAGCACGATCGACGTACACTAGGCCGCGTGACGCCCCAGCGAACTCGTGTGAACAGACAGCGCCGGACCGCCAGCCGCCGTCTCGGGATCCTGCCCGGGCGGCGCTTGGCGGTGCTCATCGTGCTCGCGGCGGGGCTGCTCGGATGCCTGGCGAGCGCAGCTTCGGCAGACGAGTCGATCGCGACGGCGATCATCGTCAAGCCCGGTGAGCAATCCCCAAGCGAAGTGGCGCCGGTGTCTCTCTCGACGCTCCTGGCTACACCCGCCTGCGTGCCCTATTCCAACACCACCAGCACGCTCACCACCGTCGCCCCCTCCAGCAGCCAGTCGCTCAGCACCTCGAGCGACACGTGGCCGATCTACACGATTCTGGCGTGCGGCCTGGGCCAGACGCTGAGCGCCGGTGATTGGGTGCAGATACAGGACCCCTCGACCGGGCCTGAGGCGCCACTTTTCTACTCAGCCGGTGACCTGACGACCCCGAGCGACTTCCAGGACCCCGGGCAGGTCCCTCTGATCATCGCCGAGCCGGGCGAGAACGTCCTGCAGTACTACCGGCCGCAGCGACGGCCCGACGGCGGCGTGACCGACGAGAACGCGTACGACTTCTTCCAGGTCAACCCCGGACCGATCACGATCTGGGTCGACGAGGGCGGATCTCCGCCCCTTTCGGTCGCGATTACCGGGGTTCCCGCCGGCGGCGTCACGGCGGGGGCAACCGTGAGCCTCACGGCAGCGGAGAATTCGAACGGCGCAACCCTCCCGGATCCGGCGAATCTCAGCTACAGCTGGACCAGCAACGACAGCGTCCAGTTCAGCAACGACGGCGCCGGGCAGGCCGTGCAAGCGACGCTCGGGGCCGCCGGCGAAGCCGAGGTCACAGTCGAGGTGCAAGACAACCAGGACGGCACCTTCGGATTCGCCAACGCAAGGATCACCGTCGGAGCACCCGGATCCGACGCGACATCTGCGACCCCCAACTCCTCCAACGGCCAGACGTCGCAGCCATCCGCCCCCGCGACCGGCCCCAAGCAGAGCAACGGCAGCGCGACCGGCGGAACCGCGGAGCCCCGCCGCCACAGCGCTCCCGTCGCACCGGGCGCCGGGAGCGGACAGAGCAGCGGCGCTCCCGCCACCGCCAAACCGAGGCCTGCTCCCAAGAGCGAATCCGCGCCAAGCAGCGCGACGACCGGGGCCTCCTCCACGAAAGCAGCCCCGACCGACTCCGGGCACCCGGCGCCGTCAAGCTCTCCGCAAGCGGTGAGCGGCTCCGCCGGCGCGGCGGCCCACGCCTCGCAGCCCCCTGGTCACGCCGCCCGGCCCAGCGCACGCCTCACGAGGCCGCCCACCGCTTCGCCCACCCACATGGCCGCAACAACACGCCAGACACGGGTCACGGGACGGCTGATCGAAGGCGTGACGGTGCTCCCGGCCGCCGCGAGCCCGCTCGTCTACGCAGTCCCGCCGACAATCGCGACGGCAGCGCCTGTGCGCCGCGGCGCGGTCGCCTCCGCCCTCCCCGCGCTCGCCGCTGGACTCGTCGTGACCCTGCTCTTCAGCCTGGGCGCCGGGCGCGAGCTGCGCTGGCGACGGCGCCTGGGCGCGCGGCTGCACGGAAGCTGACGGAGGCCCGCTGGCTGGCCCGCCCGAGTATGCGTTCACTTTCCCCGATCCTCGCACTGAGCTCGCACGACATCGACGAGGCGATCTTCCACGTCGCGAGCGTGCTCGAGGTGCCCGTGCTGATCCTCGCGCTGCTCGCCCTCGCCATGGTGATCCTCGAACTCGGAAGCTTCGTGATCGAGTTGCGGCGCCGGCGACGGCGCCGTTTCACGGCCCTCTCGAGTGGAGCCGAGCGGGCGCGGGAGGCGCTCGCGATCGACGATCGCCGGGGCGCCGCGGCGGCGCTGCACGGACTCGCGCGCAGCGCGGCGATGGCCGACACGCTGGCGTTCATCGCCGCTCACGCGCGCCGGGACGGGAGCGACTACGAGCTCAACAAGGCGCTCGCCGACTTCGACTTCAGCTCGCGACGACGGCTCGACCGCACCCGGCTGCTCGTCCGCGTCGGACCGGCGCTCGGCCTGATGGGAACGCTCATCCCGCTCTCGCCCGCGCTCACCGGGCTCGCCAACGGCAACACCTCGACGCTCAGCAACGACCTGCGTCTGGCCTTCAGCGTCACCGTCGTCGGACTGATGATCGGCGCGATCGCGTTCGGACTCTCGCTCACGCGCGACCGCATGTACGGGCAGGACCTCTCCGACCTCGAATACGTGGCCGCCGCCATCAGCGATCCGCCGGCGCCGGTGAGCACACGATGATCTCGGTCACCCCGCACGCCCGCAACCGCGAGGACCGAGCCGGCGACCCGCTCGACGGCCTTGTCAACCTGTTCGATCTGGGGATCGTCCTCGCCGTCGCGTTTCTGCTGGCGGCGCTCTCCTCCCTGCATCTGGCCGGCACGATCACCAGTCACGGCCTCCACGCCACGCCGGCCAAGATCATCGTGGTCCAGCCGGGCCAGACCGTCGCGCCGCTGCCGAAGCCTGGAACGCGCACGATCGGCCGGGGCACGCAGGCCGGCATTGTCTACCGCCTCGCCAACGGAGAGCTCGTGTACGTCCAGGCGGCGCCGCGCAAAAAGAGCCGCTGAGTGGCCTATCTCTGGCACGAGCTGCGCAGCGCTGTCCCGCTGATCGTGAGCGGGAACGCCTACATCCTCGCCGTCACCTGGGTCACGATCCGTGTGGCCGTGGTGTCCACCGCCGCGGCGCTCGTGATCGGCCTGCCGATCGGGCTCACGCTCGGCCTCGGGCGTTTCCGCGGCCGACGCGCGCTGCACATCCTCGCCAATGCAAGCCTCGCGCTGCCACCCGTGATCGTCGGCGTTGGGGTCCTTTTGCTGCTGCTCCCAGCCGGGGCGTTCGGCTCGCTGCGGATCGAGTTCACGCTGCGCGGCGTGTACGTCGCGCAAACAATTCTCGCCCTCCCCTACATCGTTGCTCTCACCCCGGCTGCGATCCAGGCGCTACCGCCCGGCCTGCTCGCGCAGGCGCGGCTGCTCGGCGCCGGGCGCCGCCAGCTCGCGCTGCTAGCGCTGCGCGAGGCCAAGATCGGCGTGTTCGCGGCCGTGATCGCCGCCCTCGGCGCAGCGCTCTCCGAGGTCGGCGCAGTGGTCATCGTCGGCGCGAACATCGCAGGTCACGACCAGACGCTCGCCAGCGCGGTGCTCGCGCAGATCAACGACTACGCGAACTATCCCTACGCCCTGGCGATCGGCCTCGTGCTGCTCGCACTCATCCTCGTGCTGGTCGGCCTGCTCACGGTGCTCCAGCAACGCACAAGCGGAATCCAGCTGCGCTTCCGGGGACTGCCTTGACGCTGGCCCGCCGGCGCACAATCGCGCGGGCGCGCCGCTCGCCGCCGACCGCCCCGGCGTCGCCCGGGCACAACCCGCCCGGGCGGCAGGATCCTTGACATGCACCTGCTGTGGGAGGAGCTTCGCAGTGCCGTGCCGCTCATCGTGCACGGGAACCCCTACCTGCTGAGTATCGTCTCCTTCACCGTCGAGGTCGCCGCGATCGCGACGGCGGCTGCGGCCTTAATCGGACTGCCGATCGGCCTCGCGATCGGGCTCGGGCGCTTCCGCGGCAGACACGCGCTGCACGTGCTGGCCAACGCGAGCCTAGGCCTGCCACCCGTGCTGGTCGGGCTGTTTCTGTTCCTCATCCTCGTGCCGCAGGGCCCGCTCGGCTCGCTGCATCTGCTCATCACCAAGCAGGCCGTGTTCATCGCGCAGACGATCCTCGCTCTCCCCTACGTCGTCGCGCTCACCGCAGCGGCGATCCAGGGGCTCCCGCAGGGGCTCCTGTCGCAGGCGCGCGTGCTCGGCGCCGGCCGCCGCCAGCTCGCCACACTCGCGCTGCGCGAAGCGAGAATCGGTGTGATGGCCGCGCTGATCGCGGCGCTTGGGTCCGCACTGTCGGAGGTCGGCGCGATCGTCATCGTCGGCGGCAACGTGTACGGCTTCGACCAGACTCTCGCGAGTGCCGCTCTGTATGAAGCAAACGCAGCCCGCTACGACGACGCCGTAGCAATCGGGATTGTCCTGATCGCGCTGATCCTGGTCCTGATGTGCGCCATCGGCGTGCTTCAGCAGCAGGGCGCGGGCATCCGCCTGCGCTTTCGGTCGGCGTCGTGAGCGAAAAGCAGTCCGACGAGAATGCGGCGCTGTTGCGCTGCGAGAACCTGAGCGTGTGCCGCGGCGCGCGCGAGGTCGTCACCGACGTCAGCCTGGAGCTTCGCGCCGGCGAGCTGGTCGCCCTGCTCGGGCCCAACGGCGCCGGCAAGAGCACGCTGCTCGACGCGCTCGCCGGTGTGCTGGCGCCCGCGCAGGGGCGGGTGGAGCGCGCCGGCCGCGTCGCGATCGCGCTCCAGGCGCCCGATCTCGCGCGCCGCACCGTCCTCGCGAATGTGATGCTCGCGCTCGGCTGGTGGGGTGTCCCCGGCCACGAGCGCGAGGATCGCGCGCGCGCCGCGCTGCGAGCGCTGGGCGGCGAGCACCTCGCCCAGCGCCAGGCTGCGAGCCTCTCCGGCGGCGAGCGCCGTCGCGTGCACCTGGCTCGCGCGATCGCCGTGCGCCCCGACGTCCTGATGCTTGACGAGCCCTTCGGCGGCCTCGACACCGAGACGCGGGCGACGCTCCTCGACGACGCGGTCGGCGCACTGCGCTCGCAGGCCAGAGCAACCCTCGTCGTCGTCCACGACCGCAGCGAGGCGTGGGCGCTCGCCGACCGCCTGCTGATCCTGATCGGTGGCCGGCTCGTCGCGGAAGGCACCCCACGCGACCTGCTGGAGCGACCCCCGAGCGCGCTCGTCGCCCGCTTCCTGGGGTTTGACGGATCGCTGCAGGACGGCGGGGAGTTGCTGTTGACGAGACCTGCTCACGTCGCGCTCGACCCGGCCGGCCCGCTGCGCGCCCGCGTCACGCGAGCCGTCGCGCTGGAGGACGGCGTGCGCCTCGAACTCGAGCTCGACAGCGGACGGCTCTACACCGTGGCGCCGCTGCCTGCTCCCCGGCCGAGTGACACCGTGCGTGTGCGCATCGACGGCGGCGCCCGCTTCGCCCGCAGCGTGACAGACGACGGCGCGGCGCCCAGTCCTCAGCCGGCGCTGGCACCCGCGCCGACCGTGGCGCCCGGTGTCGCGCAGGAGCGAAGGCCGTAGGTCGCCGCATCGGCGCCGACCGGGCTCACCCGCAGCGCAGCTTCGGCGCTCGCCACCCCGCCGCTATCGCCTCGCTTCGCGGCCGCCGCGAGGTCGGTGTACTCGCCAACGGCCCGGGCGAGCGCCCGGAGGTAGCGCCCGAGTGCGGCACGCTCGCTCGCGTTCTCGCTGGGACGTCGCAGCGCCCGAAGCGAACCCGACTCCGCGCGCACGAACGGCAGCGCATCGGCCAGGTAGCCCGCGAGCCCCCGCAGCTTCTGCGCCGCGGAGTCGCCCGAATCCGGCGGCGCGATCAAGCGCACCTTGCGCACCGTACTCGCACAGATCGCATTGGCGCGAGCGGTGAAGTCAGCCTTCGTGTAGCTGCCGCAGCCGCACAGGAGCACGGCGAGCGCGATCACGGCAAGGGCTCGTCCGGCGTGGCGCACACGGCTCGAGCATGGAGCCAGCCGCGCAACTCGCGCCGGTGCCGGCCCGGCGCCTGGCCACAAGCGCCAACCGCTCACCTGCTAGTGCTCGCTGCGCACATCCGCCATCAGCGCCACGGCGTGCGGCAGCGCATCGGCAATCGCCGCGCCGGCCTGCTCGATCGACCGCGGCGAGCCGGGGAAGTTGATGATCAGCGTCGCGCCGCGAATGCCCGCCACGCCCCGCGAGAGCAGCCAGTGCTTGGTGTGCGCCCGCGACGCTTCGCGCATCGCCTCGGCGATGCCCGGCACCTCACGTTCGATCACGCTCCGTGTCGCCTCCGGCGTGACATCGCGCGGGGCGACGCCGGTACCGCCGGTCGTCAGCACCAGCGCGCATTGATCGACGTCGCTGAGGTGGCGCAGCCGCCCCGCGATCATCCCCAGCTCGTCGGAGATCACCTCGCGCGCGACGACCTCGCCGCCGATGCCCACGGCGAACTGCTCGAGGCGATCGCCGCTCTCGTCGCCGCCCACTCCCGCCGCCCGCGACGTGCTGACCGTGATGATCGCCACACGCACGCTCAGCCGCCTTCTTCCAGGCGCCAGTCGTTGCGCCCACCGGTCTTCTCGAGCAGCACGACCTGCTCGACCGCCACCCCGCGCTCGAGTCCCTTGACCATGTCGTAGACGGTCAGCGCGGCGACACTACAGGCGACCATCGCCTCCATCTCGACGCCGGTGGCAGCCGACACGGACACCTCGGAGATCAGCTCGACGAGGCCGCCCTCAACGTCCACCCCCGCGCGAACGTCGACGAAGCTGAGCGCGATCGGGTGTGCGAGCGGAATCAGCGCCGCGGTCTGCTTGGCCGCCATGATCCCGGCGAGCCTGGCGGTGCCCAGCACCTCCCCCTTCGCCACGTTGCCGGCGACGATCGCCGCGGCCGTCTCGCGCGACATGCGAACTCGCGCGCGGGCGCGCGCGCGACGTTCGCTCACCGGCTTGGAGCCGACGTCGACCATCCGGGCGTTGCCGTCAGCGTCGAGGTGCGTGAGGCGCGCGCCACTCATGTGCCCGCCGCGTCCGCCGGCAGCGCGACTGCCTCGCCCGCCACCCAGCGCACCTCGCCGCCGTCCAGCTCCCGCTTCCAGATCGGTGCCTCCGCCTTGATCCGGTCGATCAGCTCACGCGCACCCGCGAAGGCGGCATCGCGGTGTGCCGCCGAGACCGCCACGACGACGCCCGGCTCCCCCAGCGCAACGCGCCCCACGCGGTGCTCGGCGGCGGCTGCCGCCAGGCCATGGCGGTGCACGCACTCCGCCGCGATCGCCGCCATGCGCTGCTCGGCCATTTCGCGATAGGCCTCATAGTCGAGAAACTCGACGTCGCGAACGGTGCCCTCGAAGGTCACGACAGCCCCGGCGCCGGGCCGGCGCACAAGCGCGGTGACATCCGCGGGCGTGATCGGGGTCTCGCTGACGCGTACATCCGGGCCCGCGCCGCCGCTGACCGGTGGCAGCAGGGCAAGCTCGTCGCCCGCGTGCAGCGGTGTGTCCTCCCCGACCAGCTCGCGGTTGACGGCCATCCGCACCGGCAGCCGCTCGAGCAGATCGGCGAGCCGCGAGTCCTGCGCGAGCGCCGCCAGCGCGTCGCCCACGGTCGCCCCGTCAGCCAGCTCCGCCTCGATCGCGTCGGCTCCCGCGCGCTCACGCAGCTGGGCGAAAAGTCGTATCCGCAAGATCATGACCGGCTCAGCCTACCCCGCCGCCGCCCGCGGCTCGCCGAGGTCGCCCTGTTATCTTCGCGTGATGGCGGGAGGGGCGCAACTCACGGACGGCCACGGACGCGCGATCGGCGATCTGCGCCTCTCGGTGACCGACCGCTGCGGCTTCCGCTGCCGCTACTGCATGCCGGCCGAGGGCATGCAGTGGCTCGAACGCGCGGAGCTTCTGAGCTTCGAGGAGATCGAGCGCCTCGTGCGCGTGCTGGTCGAGATGGGCGTACGCGATGTCCGCCTCACCGGCGGCGAACCGCTCCTGCGCCGCGAGCTGCCCCGCCTGGTCGCGATGCTGGCGGCGATCCCCGGGCTGAACGAGCTCGCGCTCACGACCAACGGCTACCAGCTCGAGCGCGACGCCCACGCACTGGTTCACGCGGGCATTACGCGCTTCAACGTCTCCGTCGACTCACTCCAGCGCGAGCGCTTCAGCGAGATCACCCGCCGCGACGCGCTGGACAAGGTCCTGCGCGGCCTTGCGACGCTCGCCTCTTTCCCGCAGGCGCACCCGATCAAGGTCAACGCCGTCGCGATGCGCGGCTTCACCGAGACGGAGCTGATCCCTTTCGCCCGCTTCGCCCGCGAGCACCCCTACGAGGTCCGCTTCATCGAATTCATGCCGCTCGACGCCGACCACGCCTGGACGCCCGACGACGTGCTGAGCGGCGAGGAGATCCGCGCGGCGATCCACGCCGTCTACCCGCTCGAGCCCGAACCCCGCACGCCCAGCGCGACCTCACGAACCTTCCGCTTCGCGGACGGCCGTGGCCGGATCGGCTTCATCAACCCGGTTTCCGAGCCCTTCTGCGGCGACTGCAACAGGATCCGCGTGACCGCCGACGGCCAGCTGCGCACGTGCCTTTTCTCGCTGCGCGAAACGGACCTGCGCGCGGTGCTGCGCGGCGCTGGCGGCGACGACGAACTCGCGGCCGTACTGCGCGACGCCGTCTGGCGCAAGGAGCTCAAGCACCACATCGGCGATCCGGGCTTCGTGCAGCCCGACCGCACGATGTCGGCCATCGGCGGCTGATGGGGTGAGTGGGTGCGGTGCACCCCTCACCCATGCACCTCGCGCCTGACCTGACAGCGGTGGCGCTCTCAGAGCAGTTCGATCGTCACCTGCTCGCCGGCCGCGAGCACACCAGCGCCGGCCGGGATCAGCGCCAGCGCGTCGGCGCCTAGCATCGACGTGAGGATGTGGGAGTCCTGCGCGCCGGTCGGCGTCACATGCCAGCCGTCAGGGCGCAGCGCGAGCCGACAGCGGACCGCCTCGACGCGCGCCGGCGTGCGCCGGCAAGCCTGATCGAGCGTCGCGACCGTCCGCCGGCGCTCCGGCGGCTCGCCGGCGAGCGCCTGCAGCGCCGGCCGCACGAACAGCAGGAAGGTGACGAGCGACGACACGGGGTTGCCCGGCAGGCCGAACACGAGCGTCCGTTCGCGGCTGCCGAACCAGAACGGCTTGCCCGGCCGCAGCGCCACGCCCGCGAAGTGTCGCTGCACCCGCAGGCCGTCGAGAACCTCGGCCACGTGATCGTGAACACCGACTGACATTCCGCCCGTGATCACCACCGCGTCGGCCGAGAGCGCCGCAGCGATCGCCTCGCGGATCAGCGCCACCTCGTCACGGGCGTGCACGACGGAGGCGACCTGCGCGCCGGCCCGCTCGGCGAGTGCGGGGATCACGAACGCGCTCGAGTCGCGCACCGAACCGGGCGGCGGCTGCTCGTCCACGGCGACCAGCTCGTCGCCGGTGGTGACGACCGCGACGCGCGGGCGCGCTCCGGCCGACACGACCGGGCGGCCGATCGAGGCGAGCACGCCAAGCGCCGCGGGGCCGAGCCGCACACCCGGCTCGAGCACCGTCTCCCCCGCTCGCACGTCATCGCCCGCCCTGCGCACAAAGCGTCCCGCCTCGACGTCGGCCAGAAGCTCGACCGAGCTTGCGTGGCGGCGCGTCTGCTCGACTGGAACGACCGCGTCGGCGCCCGCCGGGATCGCCGCGCCGGTCGAGATCGCGCACGCCTCGCCCGCCGCGAGCACCACCGCGGACGGCGCGCCCGCCCGTGACTCAGCGACGATCTCCAGGCGGGCCCCGGCGCCGCTGTCGGCGGCCCGCACCGCGAAGCCGTCCATCGCCGAGTTATCGAAGGCCGGCACATCTTCGGGCGCCCGGACCTCCTCGGCCAGCACCCGCCCGAGCGCCTCGCCGAGCGCCACGCTCTGGGGCGCAAGCGGCTGCGCATGCTCGAGCACGAGGGCGCGTGCGTGCTCGAACTCGGTCAGCTTCGTGGTCACCGCCGAGGCACTCTATTCGCGCCCGAGCGGCGCCGAGGGCCGCCGGCGCGGGCGGGTCCGCTATCTTTGCCCGCTCCGCGGCTGCGGTTTGGGAGGGCGGTGCTCGCCCGTGTGAGCGCACGGCGCCGGCTCGCGGGCAGATGTGCTGGCGTGGCGATTTTCCGTTTGTTCCCTGTCGAGGTTCGGGAGTTTTCATGAGTTCTGATTCTGGGTTTCTGTTCACGTCGGAGTCGGTCACGGAAGGACACCCCGACAAGATCGCCGACCAGGTTTCCGACGGCGTGCTGGACGCCGTGCTGAGCGATGATCCCTACGCCCGGGTGGCGTGCGAGACGCTTGTGACCACCGGGCTGGTGGTGGTTGCCGGAGAGATCACCACCTCGACCTTCGTCGACATCCCGGCGGTCGTGCGCGAGACGGTGCGGCGGATCGGCTATGACGATGCGACTGCCGGCTTCGACTGCGACACCTGCGCCGTGATCTCCACGATCGACCGCCAGTCGCCCGACATCGCCCAGGGCGTCAGCGAGGCGTTCGAGCGCCGCGCCTCCGGATCCGGCGACGAACTGGACCTCGCCGGCGCCGGCGACCAGGGCATGATGTTCGGCTACGCCTCGGATGAGACGCCGGAGCTGATGCCCCTGCCGATCTCGGTGGCGCACCGCCTCGCCGAGCGCCTCGCAGCGGTGCGCAAGGACGGCACGCTTGGGTACCTGCGCCCGGACGGCAAGACTCAGGTGAGCGTGCGCTACGAGGGTGGCCGGCCGGTCGCGATCGAGAAGCTCCTGATCTCCACCCAGCACGCCGACGGGGTCGATTCGGAGACCCAGATCAAGCCCGATCTGTGGGAGCACGTCGTGACAGCGGTGCTGCCGGAGGCACTCTACGACCCGTCCGCGCTGCGCCGCGACTTCCTCGTGAACCCGACCGGGCGCTTCGTGATCGGCGGCCCGATGGGCGACTGCGGGCTGACGGGCCGCAAGATCATCGTCGACACCTACGGCGGGATGGCCCGCCACGGCGGCGGCGCGTTCAGCGGCAAGGATCCTTCGAAGGTCGACCGCTCAGCCGCCTACGCCGCCCGCTGGGTCGCGAAGAACTGCGTCGCCGCCGGCCTGGCGCAGCGGCTCGAGGTCCAGGTCGCCTACGCGATCGGCGTCGCCCACCCCGTCTCGGTGATGGTCGAGACGTTCGGCACCGAGCGCGTCGACCGTGCGAAGATCGCGGCCCTCATCGACGAGCACTTCGACCTGCGTCCCGGCGCGTTCCGCGAGGAGTTGAAGTTGCACCGGCCGATCTACCAGGCGACCGCCGCCTACGGGCACTTCGGGCGCAATCACCCCGATTTCACCTGGGAGCAGACCGGCAAGGCAGACGCGTTGCGATCCGCCGCGGGCCTATGAGCGTTTCCGCGGCGCGCGCGCCAGCCTGAGCGGATGCGCGAGGAGCCCGCAGGCTCGTTGTCGCTGCCGGATCGCGAGGCGGTGCTCGAGCACGCCGCGGCGTTGATCCTGGAGACCTGGCGCTCGTTCGATACCGCTCGCGCCGGCCAGCCGCTCGCGGGCGAGCGCCACCTCGAGCTGCTGCGCGAGGCGCTGCCGCAGTTCCCCGGCGAGGCCGCGCCGGCGCTCGACGCCGCCGCTGCTGTGCTCGACGTCTCTTTGACCCAGGCGCGGCCGCGCTTCTTCGGCTGGATCGGCGGCTCCGGACTCGAGATCGGCGTGCTCGCCGACGCGCTGATGGCCTCCCACGACGTCAATGTGGCGCTGAGCGCGGGCGCCGCCACTTTGCTCGAGCGCCAGACCGTGCGCTGGGCCGGCGAGTTCGTCGGCTTCGCCACGAGCGCCGACGGATTGATGGCGGCGGGCGGCACGCTCTCCAACCTGACGGCGCTGACGGCGGCGCGCGAGCGCGCGATCCCCGGGGCGCGCTACGACGGACTCGCCGGCCAACGCCTCGCGCTCTACTGCTCCGCCGAGGCGCACTACTCGGTGCGCCGCGCCGCGGAGGTGCTGGGCATCGGCGGGCGTAGCGTGCGCGCAATCGCGATCGACTCGAACCGCCGCATGGACCCCGACGCCTGTGCCGCGGCGATCGACGCCGACCGCCGCGCCGGCATCGTCGCGGTGGCGGTGGTGGCGACTGCCGGCACGACGCTGACCGGTGCGGTCGACGATCTGGAGGCGCTGGCCGAGGTCTGCGCCGGCCGCGAGGTTTGGCTGCACGTCGACGGCGCCTACGGCCTGCCGGCGGCCTCCACTGCGCTCGCCGGGCACCTCTTCAAGGGCCTCACCCGGGCGGACTCGGCGACCGTCGATGCGCACAAATGGCTTTATGTGCCGAAGGCCTGCAGCGTGCTGCTGGTGCGTGACGCGGCGGCGCTCGAGGCGGCGTTCAGCCACGACGAGAGCTACGTCCCCCACACCGACCGCGAGGACATCCACCCCGTCGATCGCACGCTGGAGTACTCACGCCCGCTCAGCGCACTGAAGCTGTGGCTCGCCTTCCGCGTGCACGGCGCCCAGGCGATCGCTGCGGCGATCGAGCGTAACCTGCGCCAGGCTCGCCTGCTCGCCGAGCTGATCCGCGAGGACCCGCGACTTGAGCTGCTCGTCGAGCCGCAGCTCTCGGCTGTCTGCTTTCGCCACCGCCCGCCTGGCCACATCACGGCCGCGGCCCACAACGCCGCGCTGGCCGCCGCGATAGCCGCCGATGGGCGCATCATGCTCGCCGCGGCGAGGGTCGACGGCGTACCGTGCCTTCGTGCCTGCATCGTCAACCACCGCACCAACGAGGACGACGTGCGCTCGATCGTGGCCGCGGTTTGCGAACTCGGCGAGCGCGTCTCGCGAGCCAGCTAGCCCGCGAGCCCCTCCCACCACAGGCCGAACAGCTCCCACGCGTGCCGGCGCGCGAGCGGTGCGAGCACCTCGCTCTGCGCGCGCAGCTCCTCGGCGCTGACGCCGAGCTTCGCGAGCTCGGTCTCCGAGCGCGACCACGAGGCGATCACCTCCAGTGTGACCTCGGGGTGGAACTGCAGTCCCAGGTGGCGACCATGGCGAAACGCGGCCGGGCCGGCTTCGCTGTGGGCGAGCGGCTCACCGCCGGGCGGCACGCTGAGCTGCTCGTAATGCCAATGGAACCAGGGGCCGGGCGGGACCCCGTCGACGCGCTCGGACAGCTCGAACCAGCCGATCTGCGGCTTGGCCGCGGGCGACACCTCACCACCCAGCGCGATCGACAGCGCCTGGCCGCCGAAGCACACGCCCAGCACCGGAATCTCCGCGGCGACCGCCTCGCGCAGCAGCTCGATCTCCGCTGAGACCCACGGCGGATCGCTGCCCCTCGCCGACGCCACCGACCCCAGCGACGCGACGAAGGCGAAGCCGGCCAGGTCGGGCAGCGGCCCGTCGGTGACGTCGTGCACGACGTAGTCGCAGCCGTGCTCGCTCAGCCAATCCTCGAGCAGCGCCGCGGGCGCCTCGTCACCGTGGCTGAGGATCAGCCCGCGTCTGGGAGCCATCTCGCCGCCGCCACGCACGTCACAGGCACACCGTAGCGGCCAGCTCGCCGCCGAGGCGGTCGGCGGCTGCAGTGCTGCGGCGACCTCCATGCATCCGCACGCGCTCGAGCAGCGCGAGTGAGCCGCTCAGCAGCACCACGTCCGCTTCGCGCAGCTGCGTGAGCGTCAAAGGCAGCTCGCGCGCCTCGATACCCAGGCGCCGAGCGTGCTCGAGCACGACGGCCCTGACCACACCCGGCAGAATCGAGCCGTCAAGCGGCGGCGTCGCGAGCACCCCGTCACGCAGCAGGAACACGTTGGCGCGCGTCGTTTCGAGCAATTCGTCCGCGCGGCTGAGCAGCAGCGGCCGCACGCCCGCCCCCGCGAGCCCCTCGATCTGCTCGAACCATGATCGGTCGATCAGCTTGTGCGCCCCGGCCCCCCCGCTCACCCGAACCGCTACGAGCGCAGCCTCCGCCGCCGGCAGGACGAGCGCACGATCCAGTGGCGCGATTTTGATTGCGAGCGCCGGCGGCGACGCTCCCCGCGGCGCCACTTCGATGCGCAGCCGCGCGAGCGCGTGCCCCGCAGCCGCATCCGCGAGCGCCGCGCCGAGTCCCTGCGGCAGTGCTGCTCCGTAGAGCGTCCCGACGCTCGCGTGCAGCCGCGCGAGGTGGCGGCCCGCCAGCAGCGGGCGCCCGTCGCGCACGAGCAGCGTCTCGAACACGCCGCGGTCCACCGCCGGCGCGCACGCGGTGGCGAAGTCGAGCGGCGATCCGGTCACGGCCACGCGCGGAATACTCGCGCAACAGCGATCATGCGACGTGAGGGCACGTTGACGACGCTGCTGATCGACAACCACGACTCCAACACGTTCAACCTGTTCCAGCTGCTGGCGCTGGTCGAGGGTCGTGAGCCGGTTGTCGTGCGCAACGACGAGACCGAGTGGCGAGCGCTCGACGCCGGGCGCTTCGCGCGTTGCGTCATCTCCGCCGGCCCGGGACGGCCCGACCGCCCGCGCGACTTCGGCCTCTCGCGCAGCGCGCTGACGCAGACTGACCTTCCGGTGCTCGGCGTCTGTCTCGGGCATCAGGGCCTCGTGCTCGCCCACGGCGGCGAGGTCGCCGCCGCACCGCGGCCGATGCACGGGCGGCGCAGCCGCATCTTCCACCAGGGCTCCGAGCTGTTCGCGGGGATCCCCCAGGGCTTTCTCGCGGTGCGCTACCACTCGCTGTCTGTTTGCGAGCCGCTGCCGGTCGCCCTCGAGGTCATCGCCCGCACGGCGTCGGGAACTGTGATGGCGGTCCGCCATCGCGAGCACCCGCATTGGGGCGTGCAGTTTCACCCCGAGTCGGTGCAGACCGAGTGGGGTGCGCGCCTGCTCGAGAACTTCTGCCGCCTGGGCAGCGGCCGCAACGCCGGCGGCCACCGCGCCAACGCCGCCAGCGCGCCCGCCCTCGCGCCTGCGCGGCCGCCGCGCGCCCGGCGCCCGCAGCAGCGGCTCGAGCTTGTCGTACGCTCGGTGCGCCGGCCGCCGGCCGCCGAGGACGCCTTCGTGGAGCTCTACGGAGCGCAGCGCAACGCCTTCTGGCTCGATTCGAGCCGCGAGGGCCCGCCGCTCGGAGCGTTTTCATACATCGGTGCGAGCGGCGGGCCGCTGTCGGCACTGATCAGCCACGACGTCGCCGCGCGGCGTCTGACGGTCGATCGCGCCGGGCACCGCGAGACCCACGAAGGCGCCCTGTTCGACTGGCTTGACCGCGAACTGGCGGAGCTCTCGCTCGCAGGCCGCAACCTGCCGTTCGAGTTCATCGGGGGGTTCGTCGGCTACCTCGGCTACGAGCTCAAGGCCGAGTGCGGGGGCGCGCTCGCGCATCGCTCGCCCCTCCCGGACGCGGTGCTGATGTTCGCCGACCGCGTGATCGCCTACGACCACGCCGCGGATGAGGCTCACGCGGTCTGCCTGACAACGCCCGCCGGCCGCGCGGATGCGGCAAGCTGGGCCGAGCACACCGCCGGTCGGCTGCGCCGCGTGCGCTCATTGCCGCCACCCGCGCCGAGCGATCCTGGCGGGCTCACGCGTTTCGCGCTGCGGCGCTCCGCCGAGGACTACCTCGCCGACATCGAGACCTGCCAGCGACTGCTCGCGGCCGGTGAGAGCTATGAGATCTGCCTCACCAACGAGCTGGTCGCGCCGCCGTGCCCGGATGCGCTCGGCCTGCACCGCGTGCTGCGCCGGGTCAACCCGGCGCCGTTCGCCGCGTTCCTGCGCCTGGGCGGCATCGAGGTCTCAAGCTCATCCCCCGAGCGCTTCCTCGCGCTCGACCGCGACCGGCGCCTCGAGGCCAGGCCGATCAAGGGCACCGTTGCGCGCGGCGTGACCGTGAGCGAGGACCGCGAGGCGGCAGCCCGCCTGCGCCGCGGCGGCAAGGACCGTGCTGAGAACCTGATGATCGTCGACCTGATGCGCAACGACCTCGGCCGCGTCGCCGAGATCGGCTCGGTGGCGGTGCCCAGTCTGATGGCGGTCGAGAGCTACGAGACCGTGCACCAGCTCGTCTCGACCGTCCATGCGCGACTGCGCGACGGCATCACGATCGTCGACGCGCTGCGGGCATCCTTCCCGGGCGGCTCGATGACCGGCGCCCCGAAGGCGCGCACGATGGAGCTGCTCGACCGCATCGAGACCCGCCCGCGCGGCATCTACTCCGGCGCGATCGGCTACCTGTCGGCCGGCGGCGGCGCCGACCTCAGCATCGCGATCCGCACGATCGTCAACTCCCCGCGCGCGATGACGATCGGCGCCGGCGGGGCGATCACCGTACAGTCGGACCCCCGCGCCGAGTTGCGCGAGTTGCTGCTGAAGGCGCGGGCGCCGCTGGAGGCCGTCGGCCTGGCGCTGCACGGCCGCCGCGACGGCGCACGGCTCGGCGGCGGCGCTCAGAACTCGACGTTGGCGGCGAGGTAGGCGAGCGAGGCGCTCCAGGAGCTGCCGGAGACCGTGCCCGCAAGGGTGAGCGGCATGATGAAGTGCAGGCCGGCGAAGGCCGCCGGCGGCGTGCTCGAGTCCTCGGCCGACAGCGTTAGCGTCGTGGAGTGAGAGGCCGTCGGCGCGGCGGGCGCCGCCGTGGCCGCGCCGGGATAGAGGTCGGACTCGCTGAGCGCCGGACAGCTGCCGGCACTGGCCGGGAACAGGCAACTCGTCGTGCCGTTGTTGGCTGCCTGTAGCGAGACCTCGACGCCGCCGTCCTCGGTCGGGCTGCTCGCCGGGTCGGCGAGCGTCCAGTAGCGGGTCGGCGAGAGCGACAGCAGTTCGGTCGCCAGCGCGGATTGCGTCGCTTCGCCCTTGATCGTCGTGTCCGTCGCGGAGGAGACCGCCGAGGGGATCACGGCGAGATCCGCGAGCTCCCCGGTCCACTGCTCGTTGGTCGGCATGTCGGCCCAGGTGCCGGTGTTGTTCATGAAGCCGACCGTCCAGTAGCCGGCGTAGTTGAGGTCGCTGATCCCGGACGTCGCGCTTGCGACCTGCGCGCCGTCGACGTAGAGCGTCAGCGTGGAGGGGGTGAACACGGCGACGGCGAGATGCCATGCATTGTTGTCGTAGGTCGCCGTGGAGGCCGCCTCGACGCCGCTGCCGCCGGTGATGCCGGCGACGACCTTGCCGCTGTTGTCCATCCAGATCTGGCGGTCGTGCGAAAGCCCGGCCCCGCTCTGCGAGGAGTCATAGCCGATGATCCCGCCCCCGGTCGTGTGACTCGGCGCCTTGAACCACGCGACAAGCGAGAACGTGTCCGGCGCGGAGGCCGAGGGGATCGCGCCGGCTGTCTCCATGTAGCCGCTGACCCCGCTCAGGGCGGCTGCGTAGCTCGACGTGCCCAGCGGGCCGGGGACCCCCAGCGTGACCGTGGCGCCGACCGCGGTGGCGTCGTCGTTGGCGCTCGAGGAGTCCGGCTCGACCTCGAAGAACGGGAAGGCCTCGCTCTCGGTCGTGCCGCTGTCGGTGAGCGGCCAGTAGAAGCCGGGAGCGTCGGCGAGGACCTGCGCCTCGTAAGCGCTGAGGCTCGTCTCGCCGTGCAGCGTCGTGATCTGCGCGGCGCTCAGGGCCGAGGCGAAGTAGGTGAAATGCGCGAGCTCGCCGGTCCAGTAGTCGTCGGTCGGCGGGTCAGTCCAGTTCGTGGCTGCGTTGAGGGCGCCGATCTGCCAGTAGCCGCCGCTCGCCCCGCCGGAGGTGGCGCTGGCGTTGGTGACGGCCGTGCCCGCGTCTACGTAGAGCTTCAACCCGGACGAGTTCACCGTCGCGACGAGCAGATGCCATTGCCCGTTGTTGTAAGCGCTCGTGGAGGTCGCCTCGTAGTACGCCGAGGACTTGTACACGCCGACGACGATCTTGCCGCTGTTGTCCATCCAGGCAGCAGGATCGTTCCCGGTCCCCGAGCCCGAACGGGCACTGTCGAAGGTGAGGATGCCGCCGCCGCTACTCCAGCCGTTGGGTACCCGGAACCACACGGCGATCGTGAAAGCGGCCGGAAGCGCGGCGTTGGCGGTCGCGGTCTCCGCCCAGCTCGTCCCGTCGGTGGCACCGTCGAAGTACGTCGCGCCGCTGCTTGCGAATGGGCCCGCATCGGATGGCGTCACCCCGCCCATCGGCGTCGCGAGGTTGTTGTTGCCGGTGATGTCGGGAAGCGATGCCACGACGGGCAGGCCGGTCGTCGTCGTCGAGACCGACTGCAGGGGCCAGAACTCGCTGGGCGAATCCGCGAGGACACGCGTTTCGAAGTTCGACTCGGTGCCCGATCCGCTGTTGTAGAGCGTCGTCACCTGCGCTGCCGACAGTGCCGATGGGAACACCGCGACCTCAGCGAGTGAGCCGGCGAGGTAGTAGCTCGAGGGCACCGGGCTGTAGGTCGCTCCGTAGGCCCAGCCGACCGTCCAGTAGCCGACGTAGGCCTGAGCGGAGGTGGCGCTCGCGTTCGTCGCGACAGAGCTGCCGTTGACGTAGATCTTCAGCCCCGCGGTCGAGCTGAACGAGGCCACGACGTAGTACCAGCTGCCGGTGTTGTAGGTCGCCGACGTCGTGGCGACTTCGGCAGCGCTGCCGGTGTACTCGCCGGCTGCGATGTGCCCGGAGTTGTCCATCCACAGGTTGGGCGTCCACAAGGTCGGCGTCCCGGTCTGGGTGTTGGCGAAGCCGACGATCTCGCCGCCGCTCGAGTATCCCGAGGCGACACTGACCCAGGCTGACAGCGTGACGTTGCCGCTCGACGGGCTCGCCAGCTTCTGCTCCGTCTCGAGCATGCCTGTCGACCCGTTGAAGCTCGCGGCCGCGGCGCTCAGCGGGCCGCTCACGCCGAACGTCACGCCCCCGCGCGGGAACGCATCGTCACCGTCGCCGGAGGTGTCGCTCTCGACCGCCAGGGCGCCCGCCGCGCTGGTGAGCGACGCGGTGCTCGGCGCTCCGCTGCCGGCATTCGCAAATGTGCTCGCCAGTGAGCTCGATGCGCTGCTCGAGAGCTCGGCGTTCGGCCAGACGTTCCCGGTGCAACTCGTGCTGTCGCTGCTGAACGGCGCGCTGGTCGCGCCGGTCGAGGTGCATGTGCTGCCCCCCGTCGGCGCGTTCGTCAGCACGACCGAGGCCGCGGTGGTCCTTCCGCTGCCCGTGATCGTGGCCGTGAAGGCGGCAAGCGTCGGCGTCGTGGCGGCCACCACCAGCACTGCGAAGCTGAACAGGATCAGTTGCCGCACGAGGCGCCCGCTGGGCCGGCGCAGCTTGGCGGCGCGGCCACTCACGGCGCTCGGCGCTGCGACGCTCGCCGCCGCCGGCGCTTCGCCGTCGCCCTGCTCGCCCCCGGCGCGCGCGAGTTTGTCCCATGCACGCGCCCGGCGCGCGCCTTTGTTCGGGCTTCGCCACATCGCCGCCGCCCCTCACCCGCCGACTTCGGCGGCTTCGCGACCGGCACTGAGCCTGCTGAGCACCGGGCCGGCCAGGCGACGGCGGGGGCGCTCCGGCGCGGCCGTCGCGGGTCCCTCGCGCAGCGCCAGCATGCCGACCGCGAGCGGAGACAGCACGACTGCCACGAGCAGCGCCCACGCCCAGGTTGGCAGGATCGCGTGCGCCTGTAGCGTCGAGGTGGCGTGGCGGGCCAGACGTGCCGCAATGATGCCGGCATGACCAGGCTCGATCACCGTGTGCGTGCCGGTGATGGTGATACGCAGCGGCAGCACGCCGCCGTTTACGAGCCGCGCCAGGAAGTTGGCACCCGAACGGGAGGAGGAGGCCATCGTGACGCCGCCATGGTGCGCCCCTCGCGCGGCCGCGCTGCCCCCGCTGGCGGCCGCGGCCGTTGCGAGGCGTCCGGCGCTCGCGACCGCAACCCGCACGAACGGCCGGACCAGGTACAGCGGCAACGCGAAGGCGCCGCCAACCGTGACCGAGCGCATCGCCGGGCGCAGAAAGCGGGGCAGCACGAGGCTGATGATCGCCCCCGCTGCAAGCACGGCCAGCGCCCACGGAAGGCCGCTCACCACCCAGCCGAGGTCGGGGATGATGGCGACCGGCACACCGACGATCGAGCTGCGCGTCAGCTCCCAGCCGTCGTCGGAGGTGTTCAGGTCGCCGCGCGTGCGAAACGCGCCGCCGGGGAGAAGCTGTGCGACCCGGTGCATGTAGAGCGCTCCGGTGCTCGGCACGTGGAAGGCGACGACCATCCCGCGCCGCAGCGCGACGTCGCCAATCGGCCGGGTCAGCACGAGGCTCCCAGCCGGTGCCGTCGTTCCCATCGAGGGGGTCTGCATGACGAGCATGTCGCCGTGGGCGATGAAGATCCACGCCCCAAGAGCGAGGGCCGCCAGCGCACCCAGGGTCGCCGGCAGCCAGAGGGCCAGCCGCCGCGCATGGCGTGGGCGCCGCGGCGTCGAGTCCAGCGGCCGCCTCGGATCTCCGTCTCGAGCCCGTTCGCCGTCCGCGCTCGCGGCCGCGGCCGGCTCGAGTTGCGGGACCGCCGCGGCGGCGGGCGCCAGCGAGTGCTCCGGCGCCCGCGCCGCGACAGGCTGGGCACCGCCTTGCCCGCTGCGCCGGCGTCCGAAGATCCACGCACCCAGGCCGGCGAGGATCAGCGCACCGGCGATCGCCGGCAGCCGGCTTCGACGCGGCCGAGGCACGCGGGCTGCGGGAGCAACTGCCCCGCCCGCGTGCCTCGGCTTGACCTGCGCCATGACTATCGACCTCTTGGATCGATTACTGGTTGAGCGTGAAGGTGAATCCCTGGGTGGCCTGGAGCCCCATGTCGTTGTTCGTCGCGGACGTGTCCAGCTTGGTGCTCACGACGACCGTGTCGGAGGCGCCGGCGGCCAGCCCGGAGCCGATCGTGGCCGCACTCGTGAGCGTCGCGAGCGTGTAGGTGCTCGACAGCGCCGGGCATGCGCTGGCCTGCGACGGGTAGTAACAGACCGAGGCGCCGTTGCCGATCGTGATGTCGACCTTGCCGCAGAACCCGGCGGTGTCACTTCCGAAGTAGGTGCCGCTGCCCGCCGCCGTGCACGTCGCCGGTGTCACGGTGAAGGTCCCGGCGTTTGTCGTGCCGACATTGGTGAACGTCAGCGTCTGGGTGTTCGCCGTGCCACCGGGGACCTGTCCGGTCGGTGCGCCGAAGGTGTCGATCGTGGTGCAGCTGTAGCTGTTGCCGCCGAGGATCGCGCCGCTCGCCACGCCCGCCGAATAGCACGTGTTGGAGCTTCCGACCTCCTTGAGCACGATCGTGCCGGCGGTCAGCGTGCCGTTCTGGGTGATCGTGGCGTTGAACGCACCGAGCGCTCCCATCGTCGTCAGGGCGAGAGCAGCGGCGACCGCTGCCCCGACCGCGGCGGTCGTCACGGCCCGCTGCCTTGACCGTGGCCGGGGGTGCTGGTGATGTCGAATCTTTCTCAAGCGCATGCTCGTTTCGTCCTCGGAATCGTCGCGGCAGCGCCTCAAATTAAGTTGGCGCACCTGGTCTATTTGTCCGCGATATCGGTCCACGTCCGAGGCCGCTTGACAGCCGGGAGATTCCTTTCATTTCTTCGAAAACTGATGAACATGCATGAGCAGGTTCTTGACCGGGGGCGCGCCGGCGCCCTCGCGGCGCCCCGCGGGCGCGCCGGCGCGCTGATCGCGACGGGTGCGGCCCGCGCTCGGCGACGAGTGGGCCGCGCGACCGGCCCCGTGGGCGGTTCAGCTGCAGGCGCTCGGCGCGGTCGTACTGGCGCCGGACGGAGCCCGGCGAACCGCCTCTCGGCTCAGCGCGCGACCGGCCCCATCGGCGTTCAGCTTCGGCGAGCTCTTGGCGCGCGCACCGGCGACGGACGTAGCCCGGCGAACCGCTTCTCGGCTCAGCGCGCGACCATCGTCGCCGCCGCATCGCGGCTACGGATCAGTACGACCGCGGTCACCGCGCCGAGCGCCGCGAGGGCGACGAGCGCAAGATAGGCGCCGTGGAAGGCGACCAGGCGCGGCCCGGCAACGCTTCCCACGATCGCTGAAAGGACCGCGACGACAACCGCCACCGACGCCTGGCGCGCGGTGTTGTAGATCGCCGAGGCGTGACCGATGTCGGCCGGCGGGATCGTCGTGAACATCGCTGTCTGAACAGCGAGAAACGGCGCGGAGTTGGCGGCGCCGACGCAAAACATCAGACCGCGCACGAGCCACGGGTTCGTGCCGGCGTCCACGAACTGAAAGCACAGCAGCAGCGCCGCGAGGAAGAACGCGCCGCCCGCCGCCATCCGGCGCGGGCCCAGCAGCGGATAGAGGCGCCCCACCGACTGCGAGGCGACAGCAACGCCGATGGCCTCCATGAACGTCGTCGTGCCGGAGCCGATCGGCGTGTAGCCGCCAACCTCCTGAAGGAAGATCGGCGTGAGATATAGGGTGCCCAGAAATGCGCCGCTGGTGAGCACGAACACCATGTTCGTGGAGCGAAACAGGCGATCGTGCAGCAGACGCAGGTTGAGCAGCGGATTGGCGCTGTGGTACTCGGCACGCGTGAACGCAATCAGCGAGGCGGCGCCGAGCACGCCCGAGAGTACGATCGGCGCCGAGCCCCAGCCGTCGACCGAGCCCTCGTTCAGCGCGTAGAGCACGAGCGCGAGCCCCCCGCCCCCGAGCACGAATCCGCCCAGATCGAACCGCCCGCGGGCGGCCTCGCGGTGCTCCACGAGCGTCACGGCGCAAAACACGAACACCAGCACGCCGATGGGGACGTTGACCAGGAAGACCCAGCGCCAGGAGGCGTCCTGGGTGAAGATCCCGCCGATGATCGGCGCGCTCGCTGGAGCGATGACGATCGGCAGAAGCACGGTGCGCGTCAGCCGTGCCCGCCGCTCCGGCGGATAGGCGCGAAACAGCATCGCCGTGCCCGCCGGCACGAGCAGTCCCCCGCCAGCGCCCTGGCAAACGCGTGCCGCGATCAGTTCACCGAGGCTCTGCGCGGCCCCGCAGGCGGCCGACGCGACCGTGAAAATCGCAAGCGCCGCCAGAAACGTCCGCTTCGTGCCGACGCGATCGCCGATCCAGCCCGAAGCGGGTATGAGCACGGCAAGGCTCAGCACGTAGCCGAGAACGGTCCAGTCGACGGTGGCGATGGAGGCGCCGAAATCGCGGCTCAGCGTGGGCAGAGCGACGTTGACGATGTGCAGATCCATCGCCGTCATGAAGACGCCGCTCACGTAGGCGACGATGACCGCGACGCTGGCCGCCGGTCGTCCGAGGATTCTCAAACGCTCATGCTCCTGCCCGCATACTCGCCGAATGGAGAGCCGGCGGGCCGCCTGACGCGACCCGGCGGTCTGCTACGGTTGGCTGGCGGTCGGCATGCTCGGCCGCGAGGCAGCTCGCTTGGGTCCCTTGTTCATCGAGGTTTCGGGTCAGCCATAGCCTCCCGAATCTCTCGCGGCCAAGCGCCGCCGAACAGGAGTCATCCATGTCCAAATCGTCCTTCGCCGAGCTCGGCGTGTCGCGCACTGTCGTCGACGCGCTAGCGCGCGGCGGCGTCACGCAGCCGTTCCCCGTCCAGAGCCTCGTGATCGGCGAGGTTCTCGCCGGCCACGATGTTCTCGTGCGTTCACCAACCGGCTCCGGCAAGACGCTCGCCTTCGCCCTGCCGCTGGTCGAGCGCATCGCCGCAGAGGCTGCGCGGCCCGCAGCGCTGATCCTCGCCCCCACCCGCGAACTCGTCGTCCAGATCGCCGAGGAGCTCTACCCGATCGCCCATGCGCGCGCGCTCAAGACCGCGCCCGTGTACGGCGGCGTAGGCCTGTCACGGCAGTCCCAGATCGCTGCTCGCGCGCACATCCTCGTTGCCACCCCGGGCCGCCTCGAAGACCTGATCGCGCGCCGGGCGTTCGATCTCGACGCTATTCAGATGCTCGTGCTCGACGAGGCCGATCGCATGCTCGACATGGGCTTCCGGCCTGCCGTCGACCGCATCGTGCGTCTCTGTCCCGCCGACCGCCAGACGCTGTTCTTTTCGGCCACACTGTCCGGGGAGACGGGCCGCGTGGCGAAGGCCTACACGCGCAACGCGGTGCGCTTGGAGCACACGCCTGACCCCGGGCATGCAGCGGGGACGGTCGAGCATCGCTTCGTTGAGGTCGAGACTCAGTCTCGCGTCGCCGCGCTCGTCGCCGAACTCGGCACCGAGAGGGATCTGACGCTCGTCTTCGTGCGCACCAAGCGGGGAGCTGACCGCCTGGTCAAGCGCCTCGGCGATCATGGCGTCGCGGCTGTCGCGATGCACGGCAACCGCTCCCAGAGCCAGCGTGAGCGGGCGCTTGCAAGCTTCGAGTCAGCCCACGTCAGCACGCTGGTCGCCACCGACGTCGCCGCCCGCGGCATCGATGTCGACCGCATCTCCCACGTCATCAACTTCGACCCGCCGGAGGATCGCGATGCTTACGTCCATCGCGTCGGCCGCACGGGACGCGCGGGTCGCAGCGGCATCGGCATCACCTTTCACTCCGCCTCGGAGCGCACGAAGATCGCAGGGCTCGCGGATGAACTGGGGATCGAGCACCGCGTCGCCGCGGGGCTGCGCTCCGACGCCCCGAGGGCATCCGCGCGCCCGGACGGCGTCAGATCGCCCGCACCCCGCCGCCCGCGCAGCAAGGGCCCGCGGGCCGGCTCGCCCGCCGCGGGCGGCGCCCCGGCCACCGGACGCACGCGCTCCTACGGCAGGCAGCGGGGCCGCTAGAACTGCCTGGTCGGCGCGCCGGCGGATTCTCCGGCGCGCCGGGCAGCACAAACATTCTCGACGCGGCGCAGCCCCTCCCACGCCGGCTGCGCCCAGGCCGCACTCTCGAACGCGACGTTCGCGCGGGCCCAGCTGATCGCCATCGTGGTTGCGGGCACGCGCGATGTCGCCGATCAGATCTCGACGTGCACCCGGCCGTCTGAGAGCTTCACGGGATAGGTGCACAGCGCAACGCTCGCGGGCGGTCCCTTGGGCGCACCGTCGCGCAGATCGAATCGGCCTTGATGCTTGGGGCATTCGATGACGTTGCCAATCACCAGGCCCTCCGCCAGATGAGCGCGCTGGTGGGTGCAGATGCCGTCCGTGGCGAAGTAGCCCTCACGGGTGCGATAGATCGCCAGCACGCGCTCCCCGACCGTGACCTCGATGACGTCCTCCTCCTCGATCTCGTGCGCACCGGCAACCGCAACCCAGGTCATGGTCCGACCGTGTCCTGGCCTGGGTCGGCGTCGATCTCCTGCGGCAACGGGCGATGCACCGAATAGCTCGGCTCGCGCCGCTGTCTCCAGAGCGCGCGGATCATCTCGTTCCACGCCACGAGCGTGTTCGGGTACGCCGGAGGCGACTGGCTCGCGATCTCGCCGTGAAGTCGAGCGAGCGAATGGAACGGGACCGTCGGATGCATATGGTGCTCGACGTGGTAGTTCATGTTCCAGTACAGCAGTCGCAGCAGCGGGTTCATGTGGACGGTGCGCGTGTTCTCGCGCCAGTCCGACACGTTCTCCTCGAGCCCGGCGTGCTGGATGAACGTCACCCAGCTGTGCAGCGGCGCGCCAACGAATCGGGCGACGAAGATGAAGAGGATCGGATACCAGCTCTGGATCGCCACGGCCAGCACGATCACACCGGCGTAGAAGGCGACACAGGCTCGCGCCGACCACACCAGTTGACGGTGATAAGCCTTCGGCACCCAGCGCTTTCCGAGCTCATCCAGGCCGGCGAACGCGGTGCGGACCGTCGGCCACAGCCAGTTCACGAGAGCGTTGTGGATGCGCATGAAGTCGAAGATCAGCGTGCCGAACCGCGGCGGGCGGTCGGTTGCGATCTCAGGGTCGATCTCGGAGTAGTAGGTGTAGGTGTGGTGGCCGGCGTGCAGCCAGCGGTCGCGCAGCGGCTCCTTGAACGCGAACAGCCCGCTGACGTGGTGCGCGACCTCGTTGATCCAGAGCGTGCGAAACGGAGTTCGATGATGCGTCTCGTGCAGGATCGGCTCACTGAAGCCGTAGACCGTCGCATAGGCGAGAAAGCAGATCACCTTCAGCCACAGCGGATGCGACACGACGGTGAGCGCCCCAAAGATCACGAGCAGCCCGATGTAGCTGCCGAATCGCAGCAGACCAGGGACGTCGCTGCGCCGCTGCAGCGTGCGCATGGTGGCGCGCTCCACCGCGACCTTCGTCCAGTCGGGCTCCTCGAACAGGGGCATGCCGGTCGCCGGGTCCCAGCGCTTCTCGAGGCTCGCGTCCGTGGCTGCCACCGGCGTCATTCCCTGGGCCTTTCTTCCTACGTGCGGGTTGGCGTCAGCCCATGCTAGCCGCCCGGCAGCTCGCCGTCCGGAGCACGAGGCCGTCACGCACCAGCCCAGCGCGCAGCCTGCCCGCGACTTGCACCTCGCGAGCGCGTTCAAGCGACATGCGACAGACTTCGCGACTCGGTCTCAGGCGCGGCGTGACGGCGGTCGCAGCGGTTCTCTGCCTGCTGGCGGCACAGGCCAGCGGCGCGACGCCAACCCTGGCCTTCAGCGCGCGATTCACTCTGGCCGCGGGCTTTCAGTACGACCTCGGTGCCGGCACATCGGCGCTGGGCCCCGACGGCACCGTGTGGCTCGCCCAGCCGCTCTCGCCATCGGCAGGATTCGAGATCGTGGCGCGCACCGCCGACGGCCACGCGCTGCGCCCCGGGATCGCGCCCGGCCGCAGCGGGTCGGCCTACAGCAGGCCGGAGATCGCAACCGCAGCCGGCGCCGCCACGTTCGTGTGGGAGACCGCAAGCGATGCCGGTGGTCCAAGCGGCACGGCGGCGGTGAAGGCGCTGCGATGCACGCTCCGCGGTTGCGCACCGCTCCAGACACTCGCGACCTGGCGATGGACCTACGGTAACGACAGCTTCCCACCGATGGGTTACCAGGCGCAACCCGAGGTGGCGAGCGCCGGCGGCGAAACCGTTGCCGTCTTCCTGCGTGACGCGGCGGCAAATCCTCAGATGACGTGGGCGCAGGCCGGGGCCGGCCGCTTTGGCGCGCCGCACAGTTTCGGCGCCGGCGGCGCCGGCGATCCGGTGCTGGTGAGCGAAGCCGGTGGGCGGATCCTCGCTGCATGGCTGGCAGGCAGCGGCGACACAGCGTCTGGCTCGGGGGTCACATGGGCATCGTGGTCTGCACGCGCGGGCTTCACGCGGGTGAAGACGCTCGCCGGCGCGAGCGGCGACTATGCCGCCGGGCTGGTGGGGACGCGAGCCGCAGGCGGAGCTGCGCTTGCCTGGATCCAGGGAGACAACACCACCGACCCAGGTCTTGCGGCAGAGCCGGTCTGGGTCGCGCGCCAGAACTCGACGCGATTCTCCAAGCCCGTTCGCGCTTTTGCCGGCTTCGCGTTCGGCCTTTCGCTGGCCAGCGCCGACGGCGTCCTGGCGCTCGGCTTCACCACGACGGCCCGCGCGGGCCTGGACGGCGATTCCGCGGGCCCGGCGATGGTCGTGCGCAGTGACGGCGGGAAACCGTTCAGCAGGCCGGTCACTTTCGACCCCGAGGCAGCGCCGACTCCGGCCGTCGCGGTCGCCGCTGACGGCGATGTGCTCGTAGCCTGGAACGACAACGGCGCGAAGGCTGCAATCGCGACCGCCACCGGAGCGTTCGGCCCACCGCTGGAAATCGGAGCCGAAATGGGCGAGGACTCGCCGGTGATCCGCGTAGGCGGCTGTCGAGCACTCGTCCTGTGGGAAGGTCCCTCCGCGACTGGAGCCGTGTTCGGAGCGTTCGCCGCAGCAGTTGGGGGATCAGGTCGGCCCGGCAGGCCGACCTGCAGATAATCGGGGCACGTCCTCGTGTCGCTCGTCATCTGTGCACAGCGCCGCGGTGTGAGTCGGAGCGGCGCAGCTCAGGGCAACGCGAGATGGAGGCTGATCGTGAAGCTCACGTCGTTGCGCGAGCCGGACTGACGCGTGCCGCGGACGAGCGCGACCTTCCGCTTGGCCGAAGCGCTCCCGGAGTCCGTGGATCCGTTCGCCGGCTCCTCCACGAAGCTGGTGGCCATCGTGAACAAGTCGCCGTTGAAATCGTGCCATGTCCACGTCGCGTCATAGATCCCCGGCTTCAGGTGCTTTATCGGCGTGCCCGACGCGGTGTTGACGTCGGCCAGCGTGATTGCCGGCTTGGAGCGGTTCGCCGGCGTGATCGCCAGGAAAATCGGATAGACGCTCGGGATGACCACGTCGTCGGGCCCGAGGAAGGACGCCTGCGCCCGCGCGGTGAACCGCCCGTAGACCGTCTCGCCGTCGATCGGCGAGGTGCTCGAGATGTCGGCGACCTCCGTCTGCGTGAGACCCCCACTGCGATCGTCGGCCTGCACGACCGCCGCGTCCGAGAAGCCCTCCAACGACCCGCTCGCCGGGCAGATCCTGCCTGTCAGCGTTGCGCCATTCTGTCCCGTCAGCCCGGCCACCGAACTGGCCGGGGACGGCGTTGATGGCGGCGCTCCGTAATAGAGCCCGGGCTGGCACCTGCTGCCGGCGCTGAGCACCGTCTGCTGGCCGTAGACCACAGCTCGCAGATGGGCAACGTGCAGCGTGGTCAGCACCCTTCGCCCGTTGCTCAGGGTCAGCACGTCGCCGCCCGTCAGCGGCGGCGCGCCTTGGAAAGGTCCGACCACAATCGTCCCCTTCTGGTTGGCGCGGGCGGAGAGCGTGTCGGCGCCCCGGGCGCGGGTCAAGCTGTACTTGGTCCCGGGCACCAGGCCCAAGCACTCGGCGGCGCCGAACTGCAGGTCCGCCGTGCACGTGGGGAAGCCCGTCAGCCTCCGCAGCGGCAGGACGTCCGCGAGCGGGCCGCTGAACGTCGACTGCGCGCCGGGCTCGCCGAGGTTGACGGTGAGCTTGACAAGCGCGCCCGCCTCGTTGCCCTGCGGGTCCAGCGACGGCCCAACCGGCTGCGGCTGCGTGAAGGCGCGGTTGTCAACCGAGCTGAAGGTGACCGCCTCGCCGGCGGAGATCGGCCCGGTTGCAATCGTCGCGGTGTCGGTCTGCGTGTTGCACGTGTCCGTCGGCGAGTAGTCGGTGCCGCCGACGTCGAGCGTGAGCACGCCCGTCTGGAAGCATGGACCGAGCGTCACAAAGCCGCCGTTGCGGTTGCTGACGTCGCCGGCGTTGTCGAGGTCGGACCAGCTCGTCCACCCCCCTTCCTCGAACGGATTGCCGCCGCTGCCGGTCGTGATGAAGTCCGCCAACAGCGGCGCGCCGGAGTAGGTGACGGTGACGAGGTCGCGGTCGTCGCCAACGGCGAAGGGCGCAAGCGACAGCGACCACGCCCCATTCGCGGTGGTGGTCGTGGAAGCCTGGACCACCTTGGTGGCGAGCGAGCTCGGCGGAGTTGTCGCGCCCGAGGTCGACGGTGCGGTCGCCGTTGTGGTGGCACCCGATCCCCGACGCTTGCGATAGACGGCGACGGTGACCTTCACGCCTGCGGTGTCGGAGCTGATGTTGCCGCTCACCGTGCTGCTGAACTGGGTCAGGTTGATCTGGGGCAGCGGCAGCGGAGATGCGGTCTGGGTCGTTCGCTGCACGCAGCCCCCGTCGTCGTTTGACCACATCTCCTGAATCAGGTACTCGTGCCCGCCGATGAGCTGGTCGTACGGCGAGCCGTTCGCGGCATAGCCAAGCGGGTTGCCTATCTGTGGGCCCGTCTCGCATTTGTCGGCGACCTCGTAGCCGTCGGAGTCCAGCCAGCCGGTGCCCTCGGGATCGGTGATCGCCTCGACTGTCTCGTGGGCGACGGTGTCGATCGTCGCCTCGGCGTCGGGATTGCCCTCGGGATCGCCGCCCGGCACAGACACGACCTCGACGATCGGGTCGATGATTACACCGTAGATCGTCACACCGCCGGCTCGGTCCATTTCCTCGTGGTAGCCGGCGAAGCTGTTGGTGCCGCAGGAGCCGGCGGTGATGCATTCATCGACGTTGGCCGGCAGCAGCACGAACCAGATATTGCCGAGGCCGCGCTCGTTCGCCGGGGCGACCGTGTCGATCTCAGCCTGGACCTGGCCGTCGGTCAGGCAGGTCGGTATGCCGTTTGGCGACGCGCAGCCGCCCGACGACGGATAGGGATCGGCGTCGTCGATCGAGTCGCCCGTCGCGTCATAGGCGATCGCGTAGTTTCCAGGCACGGCGGTGGCGGTACCAGTCTGCTGCCCGTACTGGCGCAGGACCGAGAAGACGTTGCTCGTCGTGCCGCTCGCAGCCGACGCGTCAGTGAGGAACTGCTTCAGGAGCGCCTCGTAGCCCGGGGTGAAGGAATAGCCAGCCGGCGCCCAGAAGATCGTGTGGACGGTGACGTTCGCGTCCATGACCGTGCCGCCGTGGTAGTCGGCGTCCGTCTGATCGCCGGTCGCGATGTCGGTGTTCGCGTACGAGGGGAAGAGCCCGAGCGCCCCACCGACACGCGGCTGGAACGTCGTGTTCGCCAGCGCGTTGCCGCTCCACAGCGCCAACACCGCGAACGTCGCGGCCCCCAACCCAATAGCTCTGCGCATCATGCCTCCTCGGCTCATCCAGAAGTCCTTTGGCGCTCGCACGACTCCGTGGCGGTAGCTCCGCCGGTCGCTGTCGTCCACACCCGCCGCCCAGGATACGAGCAGCGGACCTCAAGCGCGACCGCGAACGCTGCGCGACGACTTCCCACTGCGCTTCGCGGGCGCAGGCGTGCCGGGATTTCTTGCCGCGATCGCAAAGCCGCAACGCCCACGGGGACAGGGTCGGGTGCGGAGCGCTGCTGCTCTTTGCGCGCCGAACGTGCCCTCCCATTGCGGCCACGTCCCGGGGCGGCAGCCGACGTGGCCAATGACCCGGCGATCCGCGCGAGCGACCCGTTTCGGCTCTTCTGCTTCGCGCAGCCCGCGCTGGACTGAGGCGGGGACGCCGTTTTGGCGCACGTTTGCAGGTGCCCGATCCCGCCGGACCGGCGGGCTCTCGCATCGTTCGGCCGGACGAGCGTGCCCGCGGCGCTCACCACCGCTACCCACCGGTGGATTCAGGAACACGTCGCCAGTGTATCCCGGTGACCTCCCGTGCTCGTCCCAATGCACTTCCGAACAACCCCACGATGACCAGCACCAAAGCGCGCTGTAGTGCAGAGCTTTGCGCGTCGGCCAGGAGCGCTGCGGCAAGGCCGAGTTGGACTGAATAGCCGCCGGCCGAAATACTCGCAAAGGCGATGTTCAGCCTGCGAGTTGGAAAGCCACGGGAGAAGTTCCCGGCCCGCTTTGCTCGCTGTATCAGACGACTGGTGGCCAGCAAGCCGAACATCGCCATCACGAGGTTCGACGTGCCGAAGACAGCGGATCCTCCGGTCAACGCGACAATCGAGACGAAGAAGGCGTCGACCAGAGTGAGGAATGCGCTCCCGGCCAGAACAGTCCGCCGCTCTCGCGTCTTCGCGTCCGCATCGTCGGTGTTGACGACCGTCACGGCCACGACGAGCAGGCCGAGGATGGCAGCAGATGCGCCCGCGCTCGTAGCAAAGAACGTTTCGTAGTGGCCCAGCAACAGCTGCACCTTATGAGCATCACCCGATCGCACGCGTCCACGACCGGCGTCAGCGGTGGTTCGAGGAGATTCACAAAGAGCTCGACCGCTCCGCCGCCGGGAGCTGTCGCCTCTCGTTATGATCGTTTAATGGCAAGCAAGCTCACGATCATCGTCGACAACCCGAACGACCCCGGCGCTTTTGAGGCCCACTACAGCTCCCCGGCCTATAAGGAACTACTGGGCAAGATCCCCGACATCCAGCGGGTCGAATCGGCCAAGGTCTTCCCGAAAGAGGACGGCTCCCCGACCCCCGCCTACCGGACCATCGACGTCTACTTCTCCGATTACGCGACCGCGTGCGCCGCATTGGAGTCTGCTGAGGCAGGCGAGTTCGCCGGCGGGCTGGCCCAGGAGGCCACCGGCGGGATCCGTTTTCTCCTCTCCGACATCGAGGACTGATCGTCGCAAATCACGCTGGCTGCTCGAGAACAGACTCGAGTGCCTGCGCGAGCTCGCCGTCAACTGCTCGCCGGCGAGCACGCGGACGTCGACCAAGCCCGCGCGGCGGGCATCTCGATCACCGGTTGGGGCCAGATCAGAACCTGGTAGGGGCCGCCGTCGCATGCCCCCTGTCTTCAGTGACGGGAGCGAAACCGATGCGGCGCCGAGATCTCGCGGCGCCGCGATCGCTTAGACGAGGCTCGCCTGGGCCGAGTGTTCTGCGTCGAGTGTTCCCATGGCGTCTTGCATCTGGCCGGTGTCCACGTACTGCTGGAAACTCGCCGCCTTCCCGTCGCTGAACGTCCAGACGTGGCAGGCCTGGGCATTGATGCTCTTGCCAGTCGCCTTGTGAACGCCGGTATAGCGGCATTCAGCGACGACAGTACTGCCAGCGTCATGGAACTTCTCGGGCGTGACCGTGAATCCGTCCCACTCCGTGCCAAGTTGCATGAACAGGTTCTGCAAAATGGCGTCCCCGCCAATCCACGCCTTGCCATCAGGCTTGTAGGGGTTACCCTCGGCCTCGCGCCACTCGATGCTCGGATCGAAAATGGCCAACACGCTCGAAACGTCACCGCGCCCGCTTCAGGATCGTCCAACCAGCGCGATCGTCCCAGCTGGCCTACCAGGCGTCAAGGTCGCCACGACACCGTGGAGTCACGCGCAGATCACCTCCGCGCGTCGTTTGCGCGCGCGACGCATGTGGACGTGCCGCACCGCCCCAGGCAGGTGCTCGCGATGATCACCCGATTCCTCGAAGCATCAGCCTGACACGGGGATCCCCCGCATTCGCGAGACCCTCGGCGCGGCTTCCGTTCGCGCGTGGTCTCACTCGTATCGGATTCTCGCGCCAAGCGATCGCGGCGAACGGTCGGTGATGGGGTCTTGACCTAGCCGAGCGCTCCGGTGATCGCGGCTGTTGCCGCTTGCTCGCTGGCGCTGACGGCCTCTCCGCCGCGGCCGTGCTCCCGGTGCGCATGCGCGACCTCGTCTGCGAGGTGGATGATGAAGCGCTTGTACTCATCGAGCTCCTGCGGTGTCACCTTGCCTTGGAGCAGCGCGACCGCGTCGCGCAGGTGCCCGAGGGAGTGTTCCCTGAGCTCATCGACTGAGTGATACCGCGTGTGATCGAGCTTGGGCTTCACCGCAACGATCTCGTCGAGCAACTCGCTTTGACCGTGCTGCTTGCGCGCCTCGGCGTAGGCCTTCGCCATCGAGACGGTCTCGCGCAGCAAGCCGCCCCGCTGCGCCGTGATCACGATCATGCCGGCGCTCGGCGGCCCCTCCAGAACCAGTTCCCACTCCTGCGACGTGAAGTCGGCCTTCGTAGTCATTCGATGCTCCCTCTCGGTGTCTGGGCCCCGCGAGCCAGTGTAGGCATCCGTCGTTGCGGGCGACTCCTGCGCGACCGCTCCCCGCGTAAAGCACCACTCGACGTTGACGCTCGCACCAGCTCGATATGGCCAGTCGCCACAAGCAACTGCGCCTTGCGGGGGCGGGGTCCTGGCTGGGTCGTTGATGCTCGCCGCTGCGTCGACCGGGCGGTCAACGTCCGAGCGACTAGACGTTCAGGCGCAGGACCTGTATCTGGTTGCCGCCGTCTTGTGCGACGAAGAGGATCGTGTGGGGCCCGGCTTGGCTGATCGAGACCATGGTTTCGAGCGCCGCGTTCGCTCCGCGCCAGGGTGTCCGTATCTGGGCGACACCGTCGCGGGCGAACCCTGTGTCGAGTGAGCCGTCGGGACGTAGTGCCTCGATCGTGAGCTCCGTTCGGTTCGCGTATGGCGATTCGACTATGAGAGTGTCGTTCCCGTCAGGGAACGCTTGCACGGCGCCGTCCATGCTGGACGGGAACTTGATCGTCTCTCCGATCTGTTGCCCGTCCGCCGAAAATCGCGCGATGAGACCTGTGGCGGATCGCGAAGGCTTGAAGCCGTAGCAGGGCTTCTGCCCGGTTCCGATTACGGTGAAGCCTGAGCCGTCGGTGTACACGTCGCCTTCGAACGCATCGAGGCGAAGCGTTTCCCAGAACCGCCCAAGCCGTTGCTGGAACATCGGCACCGGCTGGCCGGTCGAGGTGAGCATCTCGAGGGACATGCCCCAGCAGCCCATGTTCCCGTAGCCGACGGAGGCGAGAATGTCGCCGTTCGGCTCAAGGACCGGCGGTGCTACGCCCGAGTCCTCACCTGTCGGAATAGCTTCGCGTCCGCCGGCTCCGAAGGCGGTGTCAAGATGCCCTGCGGGGGACAGGGCAGCCATCGAGTTAGTCACGCAGCAGCCGCTGCCCTTACTGGCACCGATCACGATCTCGCCCGACGGCTCCTGAACGACGGACTCCGCTTCCTCACGGAACGGCAGCAAACTCCAGCCGTCGGTACCGAAGCTCCGATCAGGCTGGCCCTGCGGGGTGATCTCGCCGACTACCCAGTGATCCCCGTAGCCGCCTGCCAGGAGCGCGCCACCGCCGATCGCGGGCGCCACGGCATCGATCTGCAGGCCGCCAAGCCAACCGGTGGTAGACGGAGCCTTCGGTGCTGGTTGTGCTGGTCCGAGCGTTGCTACGCCCGCCTGCCCGAACGCGAGATTCGGCGTGCAGGTCGGCGTAACGGAATGCAAAGCGACCGACTTCCTGTTCGGGTCGCCGCCGGAGGAGATGGCGATCAAAGTTGAACCGTCCGACAGCACCGCACTTGCGACAACCGGGATCTGTCCAAGGTGCGCCGGCAACTCGAGACCCCGTCCGCCGTTGCACGCCGGGTCTGCAATTCTCGGCTGCACGGTAAACCCACTCGGAGCGGCCGAAGCAGCCGCGACAACCCGCGCCCGCCCCTCCGATAGCGCGCCGCCGCAAAGCAGCACCGCTAGGGTCATGACTGCGATGGCGGCCGTCCTTCGCACCGCCGGCAATCATCGCAGCCCCTGCAGTTCAGGAGGTCTCGCCTATGCCCGACCCACATCGACTGGCGGGGTACGCTCGCGTGTCGCGCCAGTCGATGTTCTCTAAGCCTGACTCGCGCCGTATCGACGCGTCGGCTGCCGCTGCTGCGGGTCGCCCCGGCGGCGTTGCGATTTGGTCGCGTCCGCCAGTGCGTGGCGCACAATCGGTGGGGCGGCGCCTGTCTCGCATCGCAGTCTTGAAACGGGGTCGCGACTGGAAGTCGGCTATGCGACCGCAGCGCGCTAGAGTCGCGGCCTCCTATCCGACGGCCGCGCCGACCAGCGCGGAAAGGAGCTAAACGAATGGCACTTGGGTTCTACATCACCGGCACCGGGTTCACGCCTGAGAAGTACGACACCACGCTCGTCCAGATCGAGGAGGCAGGACAGGGCACACCTGACGGACGCCGCTACCACGTCGCGCTCGAATCCGGCGGAGAGATTCAGGTCTTCGACATCTGGGAATCGCAGGCGGCCTTTGACGCATTCGGCGAGACACTCCTCCCGATCCTGACTGGCGCGGGAATCGAACTCAATCCGCCGATGGTCGCTACCGTCCACAACGTGATCAACGGCTGACGGGGCACCTGGCGACCGTCCGGCGTGGCCAGCCGCCGGCAAGCGGAGCAATCCCGGGAGGCGCCATTCGCCGGTGCTCGCTGTCGCTCGCGCGTGTGAAAGCGGCGTCGCGACCGCGGGTGTCCCCGCCTCCAGACCCGCGCAAGAGATGCGTCCGCTGCACTGCCGACCCGGGATCGATCTTGTCCGGTTTCAGCCGGCGCTTCGCATTTCGCGAAATGCCGGAAAAACCGCCGCCAGCAACGGCGCGGCCACACGCGACCGAAGGCGTCGGTTGCGGTCGGGCGGGGCGCTCGTGTTTCGTCCGACTCGGGCGTCCTGGCTGGCATTGGTGCGGGCGCCTCGTCTGCCCGCACAGCGTGCCCCGACTGGATTCGGCCAGATGCGTCGCGCAGGCAGGTCCCATCCGGCGTCTCGCGAAACCGACGTGGAACGACACGCGAATCCACCAAGAACATGCTCGGTCCACGGACGGTACGATTTCCCGCCAATCGTGCATCCGATGAACTCAGGAGACGCTGCGGAAGCGGACGGCCATACTCGTAGGCGTCGGCCCTGGGCCGCGAACATCACCTTCCTCGGCGTCGGATTGATGATCGGCGGCTCGACCGATATCAGCGGGCCTGGCGGCGGGATCCTCGTGGTCGGAGTCTTCGTGGTCCTGTGTGGGGTCGGTTGCTTGCTTTTCAAACGGGAGTAGCGGGTCAACCGGCTGTGGCTGAGTAGTAGTCGCATCGTCCCGGTGGCCGCCGGCCCCCAGCCGGATTCAGGCAGCTCGTTTTGGTCATTTGGGCCCGTGTTTATTGGGCTTAGGATGACGAGCGAGAGCGCCTTTGCCGCCCAGGGTACATGTAGGCGGCAACGCTGACCAGGGTGCTTACGGCTCGCTCAAGGCCGGGGCGGGTCGTGGGGATTAGTAGGCTGCGCCGAGTGTCTGCGGCGCCCGCGATCGAAGTCGAGAATCTCGTCCGCGAGTTCAAGAAGGGTCCGCGAGCAGTCGACGGGATAGATCTCGCAGTCGAGCCCGGCGAGATCTATGGCTTCCTTGGGCCGAACGGTGCGGGGAAGTCGACGACAGTATTGATGCTGACGACGCTGCTGCCACCCACGAGCGGGCGGGCGAGCGTCGGCGGCTATGACATCGTCCGCGATGGCGCGCACGTGCGTGCGTCGATCGGGGCAGCGTTGCAGGAGGCCGCACTTGACGCAATCCTGACCGGCCGTGAGCATCTGATGCTCCAGGGGACTCTGCAGGGGATACCGAGGTCCGACCGCGCCCGGCGCACCCAGGAGCTGCTCAACCGTGTCGGGCTCTCTGAGGCTGCAGATCGCCGGGTCGGCGGCTACTCGGGAGGGATGAAGCGACGCCTGGATCTCGCTTTGGCGCTCGTCCACGAGCCGCGGATCCTCTTCCTCGACGAGCCGACGACGGGCCTCGACCTGCAGAGCCGTACAGCCCTATGGGCGGAGGTTGACCGCCTCGCGCACGAGGACGGGATCACCGTCTTCCTGACGACACAGTACCTCGAGGAGGCGGACGCCCTCGCCGACCGCGTGGGGATCATCGACCACGGGCATATCGTCGCCGAGGACACGCCGGAGAACCTCAAGGCGGAGATCGGGTATCCGACTGTCGAGGTGCTGCCGGCGGACGTGAGCCTTGGCGACGGCTTCGCGAGTGCGCTGGAGGGTTTCGGCAAGCTGGTGCGCGGCGACGACGGAAGCATCGCCGTGCAGCTTCCCGGTGGCGAGGCGCAGCTCGCGGAGGTGGTGCGCGCGCTCGACGCCGCCGGCCTGCATGTCGCCTCGCTGCACCTGCACCAACCCTCGCTTGACGATGTGTTCCTCGCCAAGACCGGACGCAAGCTCGAAGGGTCGAGCGACGAGGCCGAAGAGCCCGTGGAGGCACCGAGCCGACGCGGACGGCGGGGCCGACGTGGTCGCTAGCGGGCTCAGCGAGCCGCATCTGCTGGCGCAGATCGGTGCTGTGGCGCGGCGCTCGGTGATCCGTACGATCCGTCAGCGGGGACTGCTCGTCTTCCCGATCCTCTTTCCGTTGATCCTTTTTGCGATCAACGGCAGCGCACTGAGTGCCGCGACAAAGATCCCCGGCTTCCCGCCTGTCAGCTACCGCGCGTTCCTGCTGGCTGTGCCGTTCATGCAGGGCGCGTTGTTCGTCGCTGTGACCGCGGGCGTCGATCTGGCGCGCGACATCGAGAGCGGGTTCTTCAATCGCCTGGCGATGACACCGGTGCGCCCGAGCGCGATGCTCGCGGGCCAGATGGGCGGTCCACTCCTCGTCGCCGCGATCCAGTCGGTGATCTACCTGATCGTCGGGATTGCAACCGGTGTCGGGATCGCGAGCGGCGTCGGCGGCGCGCTCGTGTTGCTCGCGCTCTCGGTTCTGATCGCGTTCGGGTTTGCCGGGGTCGGCACGTTGCTGGCGCTGCGGTTCGGTTCCGGCGAGGCGGTGCAGGCGATGTTCCCGCTGCTGTTCGTGACGCTGTTCTTGAGCTCATCCTCGCTGCCCCGCAACCTGTTGAAGGTATCTTGGTTTCACTTCGTTGCGACCTACAATCCGGCGTCATACCTGATCGAAGGCATCCGGAGCCTCGTTATCAGCGGCTGGGACGCTCGAGCTCTGGCACTCGGCTTTGGCTTTGCCTTGGCGATTCTCGTGCTGACGATCGGTCTGTCCTCACTCGCGATGAAGAACAGGTTGCAGCGCTCGTGAGGCGCTTCGCATCCGTCACGCGCGGTGTCGCATGGCGCTCCATCCACAACACGATCAAAACACCATCGGTGCTGGTGCCGTCGATCCTGTTCCCACTGTTCTTCCTCGCAGCATTCGCCGGCGGCCTCTCGAAGATCGCACAGGTCCCGAGCTTCCACTACAGGGCCGGTTACACCGCATTCCAGTTCGTCTTCGTCTTCCTGCAGTCCTCGGCATTCGGCGGCGTTTTCACCGGCTTTGCCGTCGCCCGAGACTTTGACTCGGGCTTCGCGCGGCGACTGCTGCTGAGCGCTCCGAACCGTGGCGGGATCATCGCCGGCTACACCATCGGCGCCGCGCTGCGTTGGTTCTTGACCGGCACCGTCGTCACGATCGCGGCGCTGATCGCCGGAATGAATGTCGACGGCAGCGGCATTCAGCTCATCGGGCTGCTTGGCGTCGGCCTGATGGTGAATCTGGTTGCGGCGCTGTGGGCGATCGGAACCGCGATGTTCCTGCGCACCGAGCAGGCCGGAGCGGTCATCCAGATGCCGGTCTTCGTGATCGTCTTTCTCGCCCCGGTCTACGTACCGCTGAACCTGCTGACCGGTTGGATTCACGCCGTGGCGAAGTACAACCCGGCCACCGTCGTGCTGGAGGCAGGTCGCGGCCTGTTCGACGCGTCACCGGTCAAGGTCGCGCTCGCCTTCATCGTGCTCGCGGCGGGCGCCGCGGTGATGGCGGCCTGGGCACGGCGTGGGCTCGCCTCGGCGGAGCGGGCGGGGTAGCGTTGGGTGGCACACAACAGCGCAGACATAGACACTTTGCGGGCCCTGGCAATTGCGGGGTTCTCGGGCTGTGCACCGCCGACCCGAACTCGGCATCCGCCTCAACGAGGAGGTTGTCGCCGGCCCGGGTGAGTGTCGCTCGGGAGATCTCGCGCGCGGCGAATGCGGCTGGGTCTAGCCGGCTCCGGCTCGCGGCCAGGGCGCGTGTTCGATCATGTTGATTAGCTCGTCGCGGCGGTAGCCATGGGCGCGCGCGAATTCGACGAGTTCGTTGACGTGGCGGAGTACGGCGCCACGTTCCGGTGTTCCCGCGACCGTGATTCCGCGGCCACGACGAAAGTCCAGTAGGCCTTCGTCACGGAGCGTGCGCAACGCGCGCAGGACGGTGTTCGTGTTGACGCCGAGGACCTTGGCGAGATCCTTCGCGAGCGGTAGCCGCTCACCGGGACCGGCTTCGCCCTCAGCGATTGCGCGGCGGATCTCGCCCGCTACCTGGAGGTACAGCGGCGTCGGCTCGGCGGGATCAATCTTGCTCCAGAAAATGGTAGGTTACAACCTAGCACTATTAGCTGTGCACTGGTGGTGACCGTGTGACGATCGAAACTCCTGCTCGTCCTGCACCCTCCTCGCTCCCGCCGGATGAGGAGGCGCTCTTTCGCGAGGCGCGTCGCCTACGCCGGCGGCGTTGGGCAACCGGACTGCTGAGTGCCGTAGTGGCGCTCGCCGGCGCCACGGCGATCGTGGCAATCGCCATGTCGGGCGGTGGCGCGACGACAGCCGCGAATGGCGCGGGCACTGCCGGGGCCTTGCCGAACGGGCCGCTTGCCACGCTTAACGTGGCGGGGCCGCTAGCTGTCGCCCCCAATGGCGTGCTCTATGTGACCAACGTCCCCGGCCGCGGCGTCGCGTCTGGCAACCGGGTCTTGGTGCGCTTGCCCGACGGTCACTTCCGGGTCGTCGCCGGGAACGGAACGGTCGGGTTCTCCGGCGATGGCGGCCCAGCCATGCGAGCCGAGCTTGCGAGCGTGTCCGATCTCGTGTTCGCGCCCAACGGCATGCTTTACATCGCTGACGGAGGACGCGTTCGACTCGTCGGTCGCAACGGCGTGATCCGCACAATCGTCGGCAACGGCCGGCCGCTGCGAACGATCGCCAGCGGCACTCCCGCTCTCTCCGCAGATCTCGGCACCACGCAATCCCCCGGCGACCCGCTGAGGATCGCTCTGAGCCCAGCAGGCCAGCTATATATCGCGACCGGCGAATCGCAGATCTTGAAACTGACTGCCGCGGGCCGACTCGACACCGTCCGATCCGTCATCGCGTCCGGGCCCGGCCGGGGACCACTCGGTGGCCCGTATCCGATCGCTGTCGACGCGCACGGGAACATCGACGTCGGCGGTGGTGACGGCTGGGCGATCTGGCAAGTTGCGCCGAGCGGCATCGCGCATCTAGTCTCCGGGTCCGCGCGCGGGAGCGGCGGCACCTTCCCAATACTCCAGCCCGGACCCGGAGGCGCGATCTACGCAGCAATCGGGGCCATCTTCCGCATCCAGCCCCGCAAGCTCGTGCCCGTCCCCACCTTCAACCGTCCGCTCGCCGCGATCAACGAGCGGGGTCTCGATGGCCAGAATTTCCCGCTCACCTACTTCGCCTTCAGCGCCCACGGCACGCTCTACGCAGACGACCTCCCCGGCGCGATCAGCGGCCAAGAAATGCACCAACAGCTCCTGTCGATCACAAGCGGGCACGCCAGCCTGCTCTGGCAAGAAACCAACGCAACGCCCAAGTAGCCAGACCGCAGACCGCAGACCGCAAACGTCACGCACTACCTGCGCGGAGCGACAGCAACCGTGTCGGACTCGCGCGGAGCGAGTGCGACCCGGGCTGGCTACTGACTCGTGACCGGAGGGGGTTTCAGCGGGTAGACGACTGGACGGAGCCGCGACGAGGAAACGTGGCTGATGCACTCGGGGAGCACCCGATACGGTCCCGCTCGGACCTGCGACGCGAACGTCGCGCGCGCATCGAACACGCCGCGCGTTCCGCACCAGTTCGACCACCACACGTCAAGCAGCGCCACGACGCCGTGCGGGAGCGCTCCCTTCAGTACCGCGCTGATCGGGTTCGGGTCGATGGCACGCACTCGCGCGCCGTCGTCGACAACGGTCAACGAGACGGGCGCCGTGAAGCTACACGCGGATCCGCTGTTGCGAATCGCGACGAACGCCACGGCCTGCGTCGCCGTCCCCTGCGTTTGCGGAGTCATGAGGCGCACCTGCCCGGGGCTGCACTCTGCGAGCGTTTGCGCTGCGCCGATTGCGGCGGCGGAGACGATCCCCGCGACCACAGCAGTCCCCACGCTCACCGCGCGCACCACGGGTGCATCGTCGCACGCTGGGCGGAGTTGCGCGCGCTGTCGGAACGCGCGCGAATAGGAGCACTCGGACGACACGGCGTGACTTTTCGCTTTCGTGCCGTGACTGCGCTGCCACGCTGCCGCGTGACGGCGGATCCTGCGGTACCGTTCGCGACCGCCTGGATGACGCAATCAGCTGGAGAACGCCGATGACAGATACGACGTGCCACATGTCGATCTCGCTCGATGGCTTCGTCGCCGGGCTCGACCAGAGCCGGGAGAATCCGCTTGGCAAGCGGGGCAGGGAGGTTCATGGCTGGCACCTTGGCGACGAGCGCGCCAATGACGCCGATGAGACGGCCACCGGCTGGCTCATGCGCTCGCGCGGTGCCTACGTGATGGGGCGCAACATGTTCGGGCCGGTTCGAGGCGGTTGGGACGAGGACTGGCGCGGCTGGTGGGGCCCCGAGCCGCCCTACCACGCGCCGGTATTCGTGCTCACCCACCACCCCCACGACCCGATCGAGATGGAGGGCGGGACAACCTTCCACTTCGTCGAGGGCTTCGTCGCCGCCTACGCGGCGGCGTGCGCAACGGCCGGCGAGCGCGGCGTCGACATCGCGGGTGGCGCATCGACGGTCCGCCAGGCCCTCGCAGCGGGCGTGATAGACGAACTCACCCTCGATGTCGTTCCCGTCTTGCTTGGGTCGGGCGAGCGGATGTTCGACGGCGTCGATTCCTTCGCCTTCGAGCCCGTCGAGGTGCTGCACTCGCCGCTAGCGACGCATATCCGCTACCGCCGCTCGGGATGAGCCTGTGCCCGGCAGGCCCAGCTGTCGGAAACACGGCGGCGCCTGAGCGCGGGTCAGCGGGAGTGGCGCACAGGGCGTATCGCCGGCTCGGCCACGATCACTGCGAGTCGGGGTTCGGCGCCGTTCGTCTTGACGCAAACGAAGCCGTGCCTCTCGTACCGGGCGTTGTCGGCAACCTTGCAGCGCTGCCCACTTTGAAGTGCCGACGCGGACACCGCAGCGGCGCCTGTCGCCAACACGGCAAGCAGGGTAACGGTGGTCGTGATCTTCGCGCGCACGATTGCGTCGTCTCCTCGCGTCTCGGTCCCACGTACTACTACGCTCGCCCGCCAATCGCATCACGCCAGATCGTTTGACCGCGCGTCGCGCGTTCCTCGTCGCGCTGAGCAGTGGCTCGAGGTGCTCGGTTCAGCGCATGGGACGGCGTCGCGCGATCTGTTTGAGTGCGGTGGTGGCCTCGGGGCACTCCATTGCGAGCCGTGGATGCCGTAGAATGGGCTGGTCAGACTGAGAAGGCAACCGCAGGGCGAGAACCTTCAGTACGAACTTCCCCCCGCAAATACCGCCTGACTTCTGATGCCCTGAGGCCCGCGCGAGCGGGCCTTCGGCTTTTACGGACCCACGCTCGGCCGCCCACCCGCCCTGCTGCGTGTCGCGCGAAGCCGTGGTGCGCGGTGTGGTCGCGATCCTTGCGTAAGCTGCGCCTGGTGCGCCGCCACGTCAGCTCAGGCTCCCCGCTGGAGCCCGTCATCGGCTTCAGCAGAGCTCTAAGAGTGGGCCAGCAGGTCTTCGTCGCCGCCACGGCCGCGATCTGGCCTGACGGGCACGTCGACGACGACGTCGGCGTTCAGTGTCGTCGATGCCTTCAGATCATCGAGCAAGCGCTGCACGAAGCCGATGCGACAATCCGTGATGTCGTCAGAACGCGCGTGTTCCTCCTCGATCCGCAGGACGGCGAGGCCGTGTCAGCGATTCACGGCGAGATATTTGGGGAGATCCGACCGGTTACCGGCTTCATCGTCGTTCGAGGGTTCCTTGATCCCCGCTGGCGAGTAGAGATCGAGGCCGACGCCATCGTCGGCAGCTGAATCTCGGGGGCCTTGGGGTGACGCTACGCAGGGATGGTGGCTCGCGTGTGAGTATTACCGGGTGGAGGCAGATCACCGGTTGCGCGTTGCGCGTCTCGCCGCCCAGAGGCTGACACCGGCGACGGCATGCGCGAGCGCCGAGGACGCTGCGCTCGCGGTTATCGGTATCCAGGCCCAGGACCTGCGTGCCGCGGCTCTCGCGCTGCGCTCACGCGTGCCGGGCCTCACGCGCGCCGAGGTCCGCGACGCCCCGCTACTGCGCACGTGGACCGTGCGCGGCACCGTTCACCTGATCGCAGCGTCAGACCGCCCGTGGCTACACGCGCTTCTGGCCGAGCGTAACGCTCGGGTGTTTGGCGCGAGGTTCGAGCGCTTCGGGATCGTTGCGGAGGTCAAGGCGATGCGCAGGGACGCCGTTGAGCTCTGTAGCGAGAAGCCTCGCGACCGCGCGTCGCTTCTGCGCGCCCTCGTCGAGCGGGGCCACCCCTCGCTCGAACAGGGCCCGATCAACACATTCGTTCCCTGGCTCTCGTCGCAGGGCTTGATCGTCACCGACATCGCCGGCTTGTTACACGCGGCCGACCCGCCGCCGTCCATCGACGGCGACGAAGCGCTCACGATCCTCGGCACCCGCTACCGCGCCGGCTACGGCCCCTGCGACGCGACCGACCTCGCGAAGTGGTCCTCGCTGCCGATCACCCAGGCTCGCCGAGCGCTGGATGCTGCAGGCCCGCCCGGCGACCGCGACGCGTGGGACGCCGCAGACGCGCCAACCTGTCTACTGCTCGCCGCCTTCGACACTCTCATGCTCGGGCACCGCACTCGTGAGCCTTTCGTTGCCACCGAGCACGACCAGCACATTCTCAAAGGCGGCGGGATGCTGAAGCCCGTCGTGCTCAGCAGCGGAGTAGCAACCGGCACCTGGTCCATCAAGAAGGGGCGCCCCGAGCCCGCGTGGTTCAGCCCGCCCGCGCCGGCTGCCGCTCTCGCCAGCGAGACAGCGGACATCGAACGATTCCTCACCTCGTAACCGTCAGCCCGGCCACCACACCTCGCACGTCAGCCGGACCCGGTTCACGCAAGGACGCCGCCACCGCCGGTCGCCCCCGAGTTGGACGAAGTCGAGGCATCGACGACCCGGGGACTGCGCTGTCGCTTTCGCCAAGCAACAGCCCGTTCCGCTCGACAGTGGCGACCCGTCCGGCGTGAAACCGGCAGCGCAGCCGCCGCCGCTTCGTCGGCGACGTCCGGTCTCGCTCCCGCCGAGAAACGGCGACACGGGAGGATCAGCACGAGCGAGGCTGCGCTGCGGGCCGGCGCGGCTACTTCACCACGATCGTCGTCTGCATCCCCTCGGCGGCGTGCATCGGCAGCGTGCAGTAAAGGGTGTAGGTGCCCGGTGGGAGGTTGACCGTGACGGTCACGGGCGTCGAGGGCTGGCCGGCGGGGATGTTGACGGCGCTTGTGACCTGCTGTCCGTCGGCGTTGGCGATCGCGAAGGTGTGCGGGTCCTGATCGGTGTTGTAGACGTTGAAGTGCAGCGTCCCGGCGGCGAGCGTCGGCTCGTTGGCCTCCATCGAGTACAGCGGCGACTGCTCGCCCGTCGCGCGCTCGTCGACCTGCGTGCCGTCCGGCAGTGCCTGTGGCCGCGTGCTGGTCGTCTGTGTCGTCGTAATCTGCGCCGGGCTGGTCTGCGTCTGCGTCGAGCTTGTCGTCGTGCTCGTCGCCACGGCGCCTCCCGTCGAGGTCGCCGCGCTCGTCGTGGTCGTAGTCGTGTGCGTTGCGACGCTGGTCGGGTGGCGGCGCTTGACGTGGATCGTCCTGCAGGTGCGCTCGCCAGGGTGACCGCGCCGGCGCGTGCAGACGCGGACCGTCGCCGGCTTGCGCGCGTGGCCCTTGCCGAGGCTCGTCGCCGGCGCCAGCACCAGCGCCGTGCAGAGCAGCGCGACCGCGGCCAGGCCGAGTCCCACCAGCGCCGCGCGCCGCCTCAACTGAACAAGCCGCTCTGGTCGTCGAAGAGCCCGGTCCCCGAGTCGTAGCGAGAGATCTCCGGGAACGGGCCACCGGGCAACACGGCCGTCGGATCGCCACCGAGCCAGCTCGCGATCGCCTCCTGGTAGACCGACCGGAAATCGGTCGGGACGAGCAGGTTGCCGTTGTCGTCGAGAGTCGAGAGCCCCGGGAACTGCGCCGCGTAGCCGCCCCGGACGTTGGTCCCGAGCGCCATCATCAGGCCGCCGGAGCCGTGATCGGTGCCGCCGGACGCGTTGTCCTGCACGCGCCGGCCGAACTCGGAGAACATCAGCGTCGCCACCTGGCCGTCGATCCCACGCGTCGTGAGGTCGGCCTGGAAGGCGCCGAGGCACTGCGAGAGTTCGACCAGCTGGGGATCCTGGGTGGTGATCTGGTCGCCGTGCGTGTCGAACCCGCCCCAGTTGATCGTGATGATGCGCGTCCCGAATCCCGAGGCGAGCAGCACCGCGGCCATCTGCAGCTGATAGGC
>Ga0302319_10001717_pt1 | contig 48761 bp, 55 predicted proteins | sample Bog_T0_2_FD_203319 | JGI IMG/M metagenome (GOLD analysis project Ga0302319, IMG submission 203319) | Peat permafrost microbial communities from Stordalen Mire near Abisko, Sweden - Bog_T0_2 | ecosystem: Environmental > Terrestrial > Soil > Wetlands > Peat | place: Sweden: Abisko, Stordalen Mire... | reverse complement strand
GGGCCTTCCCTCCGCCAGGGATGGACAACCAGCGTCAGTCGTATCAACATCAACCAACCATCCAGACCGACTCTGAGGGTGGCTCGAAAAGGTGGAGCCGTTCAGGGGGATTGAGGTCTCTTTCGGCTGATGCTAGCAAACTGGCAAAAACCGAATTCTGAAACAGTGATCAGCTTCTGAACGATTCCGAATAGCCTACCCTAGTTTTTTGCTATGCCGAGGCAAGATCAGCAAACGCCAGTTTCATTGTCGGGAAAGGTGAAAGCTATGGTTCTGGAATTGGGGACACAGCCTACTTGTTGACGAACTGATGGCCTTCAAGTGCGAGAACGCAGCCTGAGCCTCACGGTCAGGGTTTATTCGCCCCCTTGGACATAGCATCCGCTATCCGGCGCAGGATGACCTCCCGGTCCTGCTCAAGAGCATGGTGCTTCTTAAGTGCTGCATTGTAGGCGGCTACATCCTCATCCGCGGCAAAAAGGGGCCTGCCCGTTTCATCCAGCTGGCGCGTTCCCAAGGTCCGGTCCAGGAGGTGAAGGACATCCTCATCCACACGGAGCATCTTCTGGCCGTTGTCGCAGAGTTCCAGAAGGGCATCGACTTGCATGGTTTGATACGCGGAATCGACAGTGGTCGGTGTCGCCTCGGGCGTGGCCCCGGCTCCGGCAATCTCTCTGGAGAGCGAGGCCCTGACGTTTCCCAGCCTATCGTTATATGCCGTATAACAATTCTCGGCCTCGGCCACGAGCCGCAGCCGTGACACGATCGCCTCATGTGTTGCGAGATTGGCTGGTTTGAATACCCCGCCGTCCTTGCTGACTGCGGTCACGGCGTCGGTCACCACTTGTGCGGAAACCGAAAGGGTTTTCCCCACCCGTTGAATGGCCGTGGCGATGGCCCGGTAGCGCGGGTCAGTGATCCCTTCAACGATGGCCTGCTGGGATGCATCTCGCGCGGCCCGATCAGCCGGCGAGTTGGAAATATCACCCTGCTTGTCCAGCTGAGCGGTCAATTGCGCGGCTGACTGCTGGCGCTCCTGCGCCATTTTATCGGCTGCTATCGCAACGCTTTGCAGACCTGGTGAGTGCTGACGGTGGATCAGTGCGAGGGCACGGTAATAGCCGTAAAAGCCGACTGACATCATGAGAATGAAGACCGCCCCAACGTACGCCCAGAACCAGCCCTCCTTTTCGAGCGAGGGAGGCTCAGGGGAGGCGCGTTCGATGCACCGCTTCTCCTCGCCCTTGGCGGCCCCGAATCCGATCGCGGCAGCAATCAGGACTACGAAGAGCGAGACCCCCGCCATTAGCGCCCCGGCCTTCGCGTCATTCGCCGCTCCAACGAGAACACCCGTCACGACCGGGAAAAGAATTACGGAGCCGAGGGTCCAAAGGTAGGCTTGGGTCCGGAGCGACCGGCCGGAGAGACCTTTCGAGAAGAGCTTGCGCGTTTTCAAGCGCACTTTCCTTCGGAAAAGGGCCCCGGCAACGACGATTGCTATTACAAGGAGCACGCCACTTTTCGTGCCTTCCGGAATCGCACAAACTGCGAACACGAGGAGATACCCGCAAGCGACGCCGATGCCATTCGCCAAGTCGCGAAAATTATCGAGTTTCATATAGGGGCTCCCTAGATGCAGATACGCTGGAATCAGGGATCGGAGGGCGCCCGAAGCATCGCTCGGAATTAGCGCCATGTCACATCCTATCTTGACCGCATTCGGAGCTCCGCCCTTGAAACATCTCTTCACAGATGTCTGAAAAACGCGTCGTAGCACTTATAACCGCAGACCAGGCGCCCGACAGAGTGCGAATCACCGCGGGCACGGCTGGGGACGATCTGGTCGTCGAGCATGAGGCAAGGATTAGGTCGCTTCAGTGGCTAAAACTTCTGGTCGCGTCTCTTCCTGCACCCTAGCCTGGCGAGTGTAGGGCAAATTTCCTTCGGAAGTTATGTCAGTGTCGGCCGTGCGATTTTGATGAGGTAATGGCATCAAAAGAGGCATGTATTTCATTAACCGGAATCTATCCTGTTAGGTTCTCTAACGAACATTTCGACGGATCGTAAAAATACGTGATATAAAGCATTTCCGCTTTCCGAAAGCGTGGCACACTTCCGACTTTTTCGTCGAGACGGAGGCATGTTCTTTGCGGATAACCTTAAATCTTGTCCCAAAGGCCAATGGCTAATATCTTCAGCCCTTATCCCCCCAACTATGCCTTACAACGCCGAAATTAGCCGCGCCAATCCCGGATGCTTTTTATTTCTTGTCGATCAGTCTGCGTCTATGGCTGACCCGATGCCCGGTGATTCAGGAGGAGGAACAACAAAGAAATCTGAAGCGACGGCGGATGTGCTGAACAAGTTCCTACAGAATCTCGTCATAAAATGCGGAAAAGGTGAGGAGATTCGCGATTGGTTCCATGTTGGCGTGATTGGGTACGGCGACTCAAAGGTAGGTTCTGCGTTCGGCGGCGCGATATCTGGAAGGGACCTCGTGCCGATAAGCGAAATCGGTAAGTCGCCTTCTCGCATCGAAGAGCGGAATCGAAAGATTAGCGATGGGGCGGGTGGGCTAGTTGAGCAAAGGATTAAATTTCCAGTCTGGTTCGATGCGGTTGCAAACGGAGGAACTCCGATGTGCCAGGCTCTGGCTAAGGCAAATGAAATTGTTTCGGCTTGGGTGGGCAAGAGTCCTACGGGGTTCCCTCCGATTGTCGTAAATGTGACCGACGGTGAAGCGAATGATGGAGATCCGTCGCAGAATGCGGGTGCTTTGAAATCGGTTTCGACGACAGACGGAAACGTACTTTTATTCAACATTCACCTTTCATCAAAAGGTGGAGCGGCAATCGACTATCCGGATGCCGAGGTTGGGCTCCCCGACGATTTCGCAAAAACCCTCTTCAACATGTCGAGCCTGTTAACTGAGACAATGCAGACTCTGGCGATTCAGAAGGGCTACAAAATCACTGCGAATTCGAGAGGATTCGTCTTCAATTCGGATCTCGTTTCATTGATCGACTTCTTGGATATCGGAACACGTCCCAGCAATCTGCGTTAGATGAGATGAACCTGCGGAGCGGAGTATATTCGCTCCACAAAGCGGGGAGCGCAATCGAGGATAATGAGGACAAGTATGCACTGCCTCTCGTAGGCGACGCAGGAAATGGGACTACTCAATTTGTCTGTGCTCTTTCAGACGGAGCCACCGAGATGTCGTATTCGGCGTTATGGGCCGAGCTGATTGCTACGGGTTTTTGTGAATCAAAAGGCTCAATTGATGAATTTGAGCGGATTCTTCCCGACATTCGGAAACAATGGATCACTCGCACTTCTAAACCCGATTTACCATGGTACGCAGAGCAGAAGTTGGCGCTCGGCGCATTTGCGACGCTGCTTGGACTAAAAATAGAGGAGAGCGATAACAGTGAGGAGCTCGTCTTTACGAGCTACGCGGTAGGCGATACATGCCTGTTTCACATCCGTAACGCCGCACTGATTGCGAGCTTCCCAGCGACCAATCATCACCAGCTACTTAATCGGCCGCTTCTTCTTCCTAGTCGGTACGACTCCCGAGATAATTTGGCCGACATGGTGAAAGTTGAAACGGCAGGCTTCATGAAAGGGGATCGTTTGATATTGGCTACGGACGCTGTCTCAGGCTGGATCTTTAGCGAAGTGGAGAGGGGAGGAGCTCCGTTCATTGAACTAGATCGTGTCATTCGGTCAGAGTTGGAGTTCGCCGCCTGGATTTCTGCCCTTCGAGGAGAAGCCAAGATCAAGAACGATGATTGCACGATAATTTGGATCGATTCCGAATACCCTTAAGGCGATGCCGTGGCCAACACCGCAGGACTATTTTCTGGCGATCCAAAGCCCGAATCTCTGTTTCACAGATCCGGAGCTTCGCGCAGGAATATTGAAGACAGGGGCGATGGGGTTGCCGTCACCGTATACTGGCGGTTTTGCTTGCGTTTACGAATTGCACCTCGCTGGGGGGAAGGGGAAATGGGCTGTGCGGTGCTTTCTGGGTGCAGTGGCCGATCAGCAAAGACGATATGCCGAGATAAGCCGCGCATTGGGTGCCGCAAATTTGCCCTACACGATCAAATTCCGGTACCAACCGGCTGGAATCAGAGTTAACGGGCGGCTTCTGCCTTTGGTTGATATGGAATGGCTCACAGGTGACCTACTTGGAGAGTACGTTCAACGTAATCTAGGAAACTCGGCTCGCATCGGTCAGCTAGCACAGAAGTGGGCGGCAATGATAGCCGCGCTGAGGGCCAAGCAAATCGCCCATGGTGACCTGCAACATGGTAACATCATTTTGGTGAATGATGAAATTAGGCTGATCGACTACGATGGAATGTACGTACCTGCGTTATCGGGTTTGCCATCGATTGAAGGTGGTAATCGGAATTATCAGCATCCGAAGCGCGGAGGTCTTTTTGGACCAAACGTCGATAATTTCTCGGCGTGGCTCATCTATGCTTCGCTTCGAATTCTCGAGGTGGCACCAGATACATATTCTTTTTCCCGAGATCTTGGTCGGGATAACTGCCTGATTTTTAGCTCCGAAGACCTAGAACGCCCCGCTGTATCTCCACTTTTTGGCAGCCTAAGGCTCCATCCCGAGCAAATTGTTGTGAAAGCCTCTTCGTTCATAGAACGACTGCTAAAATTAGAGCCAACCTCACTTCCGGACCTCGATCCGAAGGAATTTGGAGAGGCCAAAACAGTTCAAGTTATTACAGGCAGCGCCGCAAGCGATTGGTGGAAGGATTCAGTGGTAGCAAAAGGTCCAAAAATAACAAGTTTGCCTCCAACAGCAGCGGAGGTGGTTGAGGAGATCGAAGAAGTTGCGGAATTCAACGACAATCCAAGAGCGAAAATAGAAATGCTTTGGTTTATTGGAGCTGCATGCGCCCTAGTGATTCTAGATAGAAAAACTGCGATGTTTGGAATGATCGGCCTACCGATGGTGCAACTAGTAATCGGGAGTGGGGCAGTTTTTCGATTGCGGAAGTATTATCTCGCATGTCCTGAAGCTGCTCGGCGCGAGAGGCTATTGCAGGAATACGTGTTGATGACCGAAAAGCACGAAAAGCAGTGCAAACGAAGAGCAGATCTTGCTACCGAGATTGGCAATCTAAGCGACGATCTGGGAGGTCGCACAAACAGACTCCAGGCAGCGCGAACCGAGCTAGGACGAAAGCAAGCCCTAGAACTTAAGGACCTAAACATTTCGACTGCTCAAGCACGGCAACAAACAGAGGCAAAGCGAAAGGCTCTGGAAAAACAGGAAAGAGACGCAATCGATGCACTAATCAGTGCCAAACAGGCCGAGGCTCAGCAAATTGCATCACAGATTGCCAACATGGGGGCGATGAGAGTCAAACAGCTCAGAGAGGCTCTCGCAGCACGACAGAAAAACGAAGCCGAAGCGTTTTTGCGGAGGAATCTTGTCGTCAATGCGCTTATCCCGGGCGTTGGTGGTAAATTCAAGCTATTGCTTCAATCCAAGGGGGTCCAGACAGCGGCTGATGTTTCATACGGTAGCGTAATGAGGATTAAGGGATTCGGACCGGTACGAGGAAAGGCCGTAGTCGCTTGGCGCGAAGCGTTGCTTAACGGTTTTGCGCCACGCATCAGCCAATCACTACCTGCCGATGAGCAGCGCAGTATTGAGACAGCCTTGGAAGCACAGCTAAATGCACTCAAGAGCCGCCTAAAGGCGACAAATGCTGCCGTCGACAATGCCCGGGCCACTACCGAAGCCAAATTCGCAGCACTCAAGGCCCAGTTACAGCGTGAGGAGGCGATGGTTATTGGTTCTATTCAAGCCCGTCAGGACGAGATTAATAGACGCTATTCTACGCAGATTGCGCAGTTGCAGGCGGACGTAGTCAGAGAGAGGGAACAGTTGATTCGAGCCTCGGCTTCTCTCAAAGCGCAACTGGCGACTGTTGACTTCGATGTTCGGAATGGGGAGTCCGCCCAAAAGAAAGTTTCTGTGAAACTTTCGGGTCTAAGGAAAATAACATTCAGACGGTTTTTAGGCCGCATTTTTCTGACTTCTGTTTGGCCTACAAGGCTCGGTCAAGAAAAGCCCGTTGAAGGTCCACCGCTACAACTAAGAATACCGTACTTGGGGCTCACGTTCTTGGCGGCTATCGCATTGTTATCATCAGGATTTGAATGGAGGAATGCGGTACTGGAAAATGCTCCTGTCAGGCCGATTCCCTTTGGAGAAATTAGGATTTCGTCCAACATCCCAGCCGTAGAGTACGAAACGGTATTTAAGGCCGCCCGCCAAAAGGGGGCTGCACCGGAGCCAGTAACTGGGACTGGCGACAATTCGAGCATGGTTTTGTCCAAGCCAAGGTTTGGAGTTTACGAGATTACTGCGTCCGCTCCGGGCTGGCACAAGCCACTCGTGAGAAATATCACATTTTCCCACGAGGGTTCGATTGAAGAGAGATTTATCTTTGGCAGATCGAACGTAGATATTACTTCCGACCCGTCGGGCGCGAATGTCTTTGAAGACGGAAGATTGCTAGGGGAAACGCCACTTCACCTCGAGGCCCGAACGACTGAGAAGCACACCTATATTCTAAAATACCTTGATTGGGATCCTCCTTCATTGCCTGTCGATTTATCCGCGGGGCAGAGGAACATCTCTTTTCGGTGGCCACATGGTTCCGTTCATTTGGAAACTGATCCTGAAGGAGCCGACGTGGTTGTTATGGGTCAGAAGGTTGGGGTCACTCCATACGATCTTCCCACAGTTAGATTGGGAGGAGTCTCTTATGACGTACGTCTGGCAGGCTACGAGCCCATCAGAATTGAAGGGGTGGTAGAGGAGGGTAGGCGACTATCGTTTGCCAGGGAACTAATCGATGTCGTTCGCAATCCAATAGTGGAGGTAAAGACAGGAGGCGATCCTCACACTATTACTGTGGAGAACATGGACTCAAATCCGGTCAAGATCTTCGCCGTAAATCTCTATTCAGCCGACCATCGCCTTAAAGAAGCGATCAATGGTCCCTGGGTGCTTTCCATGGGCAACGAGATCACAGCTACGTTTAAACAGCCTCAGGAGGCAACGGATTTGGTCACCTTCGATTCGAATCCAAAACATTTGAATCCAACGTTCGTCGATACGAAGGCGGTGGCAGCCGCACTTGAAGCAGCGAGGGTGTCTAAAAATGGGCTGCCGGATGCACCGCTATTGCCCGGCGCGCTGTTAACCCTAATTGTTCACACTAAACAGTTGGAGATCAAAAATACTGGAGGGGTAGACCTGTTTGTTAGGGCCGTCAGGATAAAATTCAAAGCGTTTTGGAAAAGCGAGACGTCGATACCGATTGGGCGGTTGATTCCACCCGGCGGACGCTTTTCAACGCAAATCAAACAGACCCTGAAAGAGGGTGATACTATTGAATTTATGACTGAGCCTGCGTTAGATCGGACACACTCAACTGTCGAGATCCGGGAATAAAATCAAAGCGGCAATGCGAATTCAAGAATCACGACGAGATTAGCGCAGTGATCACTGCAATGACAACGACAGCCAAGACCACGAGACCTAACGCCTTGAGCCTACGCGACGGCTGCGAGTTTGCGGCGGGTGCGGGGAGATTCGAATGCTTTTGGTATGTCGAATATGAAAGTCCGGTACCAGGAAGGCTAACGGTATTGCGAACACCCTTGCTCGAAACGTTCGTAGTAAATCCCTTCCCTCCGAAAGAAAGCGACGAGCTTTGCTTTCCAAAGTTAATGCGGACGCCTGGAATAATTCGAATGCTTTTACGGAATCGAAATCCCATGCACTCGGAGATACCGTAGTGGTATAGTGCTGTCCAGAAACAAGCTTGGAAGATCCTGGAAAAATTGCGTCCAATCTTGAATATACGTCGGCTTGGAGCTACAACGCTCACATTAACCCATGTCGCTAACTACCTGTAAGGAATGCGGTGCTCAGATTAGCACAAAGGCCGATGCCTGCCCGCATTGTGGTGCAAAGAGGAAAAAGGTTACCGTCATTGGATGTTTGGGCATCATCGTCCTAACGTTTATTGTCATAGGAGTTATTGGCACCTGCGCCACCGGACCTTCGGGTTCGACCTCGAATTCCCCAGCATCTGCTCAGGTATCGACTTCAACGCCAGCCCCTGCTCCGGATGGCCCGCAGTTGCTTTTGTTGGATTGGAATTGGCATGAGGAGAGTGGTTTCGCCATAGCCGAAGGACAGGTAAAGAATGTGTCTTCTGAGAACCTAGAAAGCGTCGAGGCTGTGGTAACCTACTACACCGCGGACAAGAAATTTATCACAACCGACAGCGCTATCATTGAGTTTAATCCTATTCTACCCGGGCAAACTTCGGCCTTTAAGGTGATGGGAACAGCTAATCCCGCGATGAGTTCTGCAAACGTCGACTTCAAGAAGCTCATGGGTGGAACGATCTCGTGGAAAAAGAAGGAATGAAATCAGTGCTTTAATCACTTTGAGCCTCGTTAGGCTCTTTCAATCTAATGTCGGTAATATATGGAGCCCTGTTTTTGGACGCATCTGTCAGCTCATCGGATGCGCTACGCGCAAAAAGTGCTTCAGTCTGCCCCCTGGCGATTGCGCAGAAGATCTCGTGTAGCCGGTTTCCTGTAACCGTGACTTCCTTTGACACGAAGTTGAGTCGTAAAATTGTTCCATCTGAGGATATTTCTAGGCTCAGTAGGGTTGAATACGGCAATGCTACACGGTTCCTTGGGGTTTCGAGTCGCAGGAAGGGGACGTAATCTTTGGTCGATTGGTAAGATTCTCCGGTGGCGTTCATCGTTAGCTTCCCTCCACCTTCAAGGGGTCATGAGCACGGTTTGGCTTGTACCGAATGGACTGTGTTTGTCGGCTTACCCACCATGGGTTTAGAACCTGAAGGCAAAGAGTCACGAGGTTCTGTCCGCGTTTCATACCTTCGCCAAAGAGAGCTCGTAGGTCCTGGATTGTTCTTCTTGGGCTGCTAGTAACGGCGTTACCAATGGTTACCCCTGACTGCCGGGCGAACTCGGTTGCCGATGTTCTGTCTTCTGACAACAACTGGGCGGCCGTAAGAAGAGCCCGCTTATCAGCGGTAAAGATTTGGATATTCTCACGACCGCGGGTGGCCGATACGTAAAGACCCTGCCGACTGAGGGGGTCCGTCATAAACACAGCGTCCACTGTAAGCCCTTGAGCACCGTGCGAGGTGCAGGCGTAAGCGTGGGCAAATTCTCGGCTCAAAAGGGTCATGCCGCCGTCCAACCTAACCGTGCCGTCGGGACCGACTCCAGCTACCGTCAAAGTAGTGCCGTTAGAGACTCGTTTTACCGTTCCGTCCTTGGCTAAAACCTGGCCAATAGCCTGGAGCCTAATTTGGTCGCCTATCGCGAGTGAAATCGGCCGGGGATCGCAGACTGTCCAAGCGGTCCCACTTTGCCTCGGGGAGACTGAAAAATGGAACCCGCTACCGTCTTGCACTATAATTTTAACACCGTCGTTTCTGACAACTTTGAGATTCGCCCCTTTTTGGAAGAGTTTGGTGCTTTTTCGAGCGACGAGAACCTGTCCTGGCTCATAGTTGTGAGGATCCTTGTTTTGGGCCCTGCTCCAATTTGTTTTCCAGAGCGATAAGATCTCCTGATCTGCACCCCTCAAAAGACCCTCGGACCGCAGCCGCTCGCGGGCTACCCGATTTAGCGAATCGATTTCTATCCATGTCGGGGCTACCATGAGGCTCGATTTCCGGGCGTTTTTCCCATGCGTCGCGTCGTACCATGCACCGACCATCGTCTCCCGGAGCCTGCACTCGTTTGGTATCTCCGTCACCGAGCCAATCTCATCCAAAATTCCGAGCCCTCTTCGGAGATCACCAGCAGCCAGGGCCTTTGCGGCCCTCAAATAGCCGGAGTTAGGCGCCTGACGCCGAACATCCTTAATCTCCGCGATGGAGACTCTGCTTTCCTTTTCGATTAGGCGGGCACCGCCAGCTACTTCTACCGACTGGTGTTGTCCAGAGTCCCCAACGAGGAGAAGGCGGCATTCTTGCTTTTTTACGAGATCCACAAGCAGTTTGAGATCACGGCTTGAGAGGAGGCCATATTCGTCGACGATCAACAACTTCTGGGCGACGGTAGACTGCATATCCGGGTCAACTAAGAGCCTCTGCACCGTGTTCGATCGTTCCAAAGCGGCCGCCGCCGCCCGGAATCCATTTAATCCTTGCTGGGCGCCTCCGACGCGAAGGACATCAACGGATCGTGAGGAGGGCGCAAAGCATGCTACCCCTTGGCCGGCGGCGGAACAGCCCTCGATGATCTGGGTCAAACTTGTGGTTTTTCCGGTCCCGGCCCGACCCCTTAAGACCTGAATCGTGTCCTTGTTCGCCAATACGACTCTCACGGCCTTACGCTGTTCCTCGCTAAGATCAGCCGCGAATGGCATCCGGCCCAATGGCGCCTCCCGGCCGAGTCCTTTGTCTATCGACGAAACAAGGGCCCTCTCGTGTTCAACCGACTCCAGAGTGGCTACCCGCCCATCCACGACAAGAAGCCCGTGCTTACCATGGGCGACTTCAGCTCGAATTTGCTCCAGTCGATGCTCTCCATAGCTGGCTCGAATGGCCTCAGCTACAAGCTCGTGTTCCTCTACGACGGATCTTCTTTCGAAAACATGTTCCCTCGCTTGTTCGATTGCCTGATCCAGCGACACTGGGTCAGTGATCCGAGAGCCAGGCGCGGCCTTACGGATGCGTTTTAGAACGCCCAATTCTTCGACGGAAACCTGTGCTAGCTGTTGTGCCCGGATCTCATCTAAGCTGAGTGATGTGTCCTTTTTCTCCCGAGAGTCACGGACCAATATCGCAACTTCGTTTTTGCTTAGCTCACGGCCGACTTCCTTTCTCCGCGTTTCAATCGCGGTGTCCCGATCAACAGATCTCTTCGAGAAACGCGCAATCAGCTCATCAGTGACGCCAGCGATTTCGAAGCCGTTCTTCGACTTCCGAAGTTCGTACCCAAGGGCATGGAGACGTGCGGCCATGGCGTTCCGGTAGACCTCGGTCAAGTACTTGGTCTGGGCAAAGACTTCACCCATCTCCAGCGCAACCAACTTTCCGTCCGACCCCCGAGTAACGTTAAAGACAAAACAATGAGAATGAAGCTGAGGGTCTCCGGCTCGGGATGTTTCATGTTCGTAGATTGCCGAGGCGATTGCCGCCGCCTTCTCATGAACCTTGTTTATACCTTGTCCCTTCTGGAAGCGTGTGAGCGACTCACAAACGCGGAGTGTATCCAGGACTGATTCCCGATGCGCTTCGAGAATTCGGGTGTCGCCACCAATGTAGGCCATGATGCTACCGGATTTCATGGCCGATAGTACAAGGTCATACCCGACTCGCCGGTCTTCCTTCATGCGAACGGTCAATTGTTTCAGCGTCGTTGCATGGAGATTACCCCCAACCCTTTTAAAGGCCTCATCACTAATCGGTTGTCCGACCTCAAGCCCAACTTCAGCGCAGAGCTTCCCGAAGCAGATACCCTCGGTACCATAATAATGCCCGAGCTTCAGGTATTCCTTCTGCCTTAAGTACTCAGACAACGCGTGTGCCGAGTCTTTGCAGGTGCGGATCGTCAGCATAGATCCCCCAGTTGTTTTAGTGAGACACCAACGTCTAAGCGCTCTGCGCTTAGATTTTCCCCAAGCAATTCTCCCGCCTTTCCCTTGGCTTTCCCCAAAGAATGCCCAACCTGTCCCAACACGATGCCTATCAAAAGCCCAGGCGATGCCCAAAAACTCGCCGCCTTGATCGCCGAAGCGAAGAGCAGGAAGACTAGGAAGTCGGACATGTTGGAGCCGTATAGGGCGATACTCATGAAGGAACGTAGGGCAGGAACCTCTGTGCGGATTTTGGTCGAGTCCCTCGATTCCTTGGGAGTCTCGGTTTCCGAGGAGTTGCTACGCCTTTGGCTAGTTCGCGAGGGCGCTCCAAGGGTTCGGAAGACTTCCAGCCTCTCGCCGACGGCTGCTGGCAATGCCACCGAGACGCTCCGGCAATTCTCCTCTGAGCAAAGGATCGGTCCCCGTGTGGCACGCGCTGACATCTAAGGCGCCTCCCGTTGTATGTACCTAAAGTCCGGGCTTGGACGCTGCCGCACCACAGCCTGAACGCGGCGCGAAAATGGCCACCAGTCAGGCCCCAACTGCTTCTGATGGAATATCAGTTTTTTGTACGGATCTCCGTTCTTTTGCTTTTTGCTTCCTGCTACCAAGAAGCCGGTGATTTCGAATGAATCCGCCTCACCACCAGTCTTTAAATTGTGGCTAGCTTCCTTCGGCAATGCGGCTTCGCGCTCGGGAGTGTAAGTTGTGTTCCTTTTCCCGTCGCTACCTTCGGTTTTTGACCTCTTCTCCGTTTCCTTATCTCCGCAAAGACTTTCCATGTACTTCCCTGTTTCCGGCTCGTTGTTCTGGAAGAAAAGCTTGCAGCGTAGGTTTCCGAGAAAACTCTTGGCAAGATCGGCACCAACTGCGTCGAGCAGCGCTGGGAAATGTTGAGTAGCGGCTACGACCGCGCAACGGGCTGAGCGGGCGGTTTCCTGAAAACTCACATCGGAACGAAGAAGGGTCTTTTGAGCTTCATCCCAAATGATGGCAACCGGTCTATCCATCCTATGCCTGGCGCGTCGCTCCAAGGCGCGCTGCGCGCCGACCCTAATGAGACCGTTTGCGATTCGGCCAACTTCTCGATATTGGAGCACCGGGCAGTCGCAAAGGATTATAGCTCCATCGAAAATAATGTCCGGCGTATAGTCCGTTGCCGCAAAAAACATCCCGTGCAAAGGTTCCCTTTGGAACAGGTCGGCGCAGCCGGCTGAGAATGTGAAAAGGACGCTGTTTCTTGTGTCCGGGGCGAAGTTTGGAAACTCTCCAAGAAGATAGCGACGGGCAAGGTGTACGTTGCGGTCGGCGGAACCGGTCAGGCGTTCGAACAATTGGAAACAGTATGATTCCCGGCACCATGCTGGCTCATTCAGTTGGGCAAGGCTCTGAGGCGCGGACTTAACCACGCTCACAATGTCATCGAGTCGTAGATCGCCTGTCGCACGGAACACAAGCGTAACGGCATGGCGAACTAGGCTCTCTACTGCCTGCTTCCAGATGTGCTCACCTGTTTTTCCGTCGCGATGAGGTGCCGCAAGATCCGCTGCCGTTGAGAAATATGCGGCCACGTTCGCTGCCATATCCCCATTGTTTAGTTCGCGGGCATTCTCCATTTCAAAGCGCAAGATGTTGAATCCTGTGCGATGCGAGGGACCGATCCGAACAACCGAGTTCGCTCGGCCAGTTTCGCGAGCCATTGAAAGGCAAAGTTCGGCGTCGGAGGGTGAGGTGCCCTTTGTTGTCAGAAACACCATGCCGAAGCCCGCCCGCATCATGGCAACCGTCTGAGCGCTGATAGCGGCGGAGCTCTTGCCGCTTCCGGATGCACCGAAGCTAATCGAGCCTTCGAATGATTGGCCTATGGTAAGCGTCGCGCCACGCCCCCACCTTAGGAGGACCTCGCCGGGTAGCCAACATCCCGACAGGTGGAACAGAAGCCTTAGTAGAAAGTGTTTCATTGATTCTTGAAGTAGAGATAACTTAGACCGTCCTTCGTTTGGCCAGAGATGGCGCGGACGTCACCGTCAACGAAAACGACGGTCTTTCCGTTTACTTCCTCCACGTGCAAGTCGGCTCGATGGCTGTCCAGCATCTCGATGCGAGCGTCGGAGGCCCGGGGAAGATCGAAGACGCCAGCCAGTGAGCTTCCCCAAAGTTTGAATGCCGTGGCAGTGGCGCCAACCCCGCCTGCAAAACAAAGTAGTAGCGCGATGATTATCGTCCCGATTCGGAGCGTTGCTAATGTCGATACCGATTCGGCCAAGCGGTCACCAAGTCGGGCGAGGCCAGCCTCGGTAGCCACTTTGGCGCCGCCGTTCTGGGCTAGATGTAACGGCTGGTTCGCCAACACAGCCTGGACGGCCAACGCGTTTAGGACGGGGTCATCGGGTGAGATGAAATTGCAGGCCCTCAGGTGGCGGCCCACCTTTTCACGAACGGCTGGATCAGCTTGCAGAACAATTTCGTCGATACTTTCTGAGACGTTAGGATTCATGGTAGCAGTAGTAGTTTTACGGTTTCGAACTGAGCAAAGATCTGTTCGCGATACCTACGGAGCCTAGATCGCGACATTAATTGGGTGAGCATGTGGGGTTCGTTGCTGGCGAGGGCTGCGGTAACGGTCCAATTGGCTCGGTCGAGGCCGGCCGCAAAGCGTTCGTCGAGCTTCGTGAGCTCGATTTCAGGCACACCATCCGAGAGAAACGTCTCCCGAGCACGACTGGACGTGTAAATGCTCAGATCGTCCCTGCGGTTAAGAGCTAGCACGTAGTCGACGCGGTTGCCCAGGAACTCGCGCCATCTTAGGAGGCACTCGATACTGTCTTTGGCACCGCTCACGACGCCAAGCGCCGTAAAGCGGATGCCAAGATCGGCAAGTTCATCCCAGGGAACTATGCCAAACCAGTTTTGAAAATCCTCGCCCGCTCCGGCTGGCAGGTCCACAAGAACGACGGAAAAGTCGCCGCTTGTGGCAACCTGCACGATTTGGTCGATTTCGATAGCCGAGCGGATGGCGAGGAACCGAGCCTTTGGGAAAAAACGGGTAGTTGTGCTCGTCTCAGGGTCTGAGTCGTAGAGGACCATCCTGATCCCTAAAATTTCGAGCCACTGTGCGACTAAGGCGACTAGCCAGCTTTTTCCGACGCCACCTTTTCCGCCGATGGTGAACAGAATGCGGCATGTAAGTTTATCCTTCATAGGTCCTCCTGCCAGCGATGAAGGGTTTTCGATTTCTTTCTTCCAAACGCGATTCCGAAGCCGATCAGACCAATTACCAAGGCTATGAATCCGGGCGCGGACCATAGCAGGTCGGACGCGGTCTGCTTTTGGAGGCCGATGCGGATGGCTGGCATACAGGTCCACACCCAGTGCCAGAACGGCGAGACCGGAGGGTGTATGGCGCGGCTGAAGGGTGGGGGAACACCCTTCAGAAACGCTATGGCTGCAAGCGGCAGCGCTATCAAAGCCAGTGCGAACCCGGTGGCGCGGCGTAGTAGGGCCTTAATCATGGCTACAGTCTCCTTCCGCCAGGTAGCGTTCTAGGCTCCGCACAGTGATGCGCTTAACCCGAATTCCGTTGAGTGTGTTGAGAAAGCGGCGGGTGATTAGCCGCCGAACCGTAGGAGCGGAAACGCCGAGCCGACTGGCCGCGTCGCGAATGCTTACTGTTGCTTGAGGCGCCCTCGGGGCGCCGCTGGATTGTGTAGATATCATGACATAGTAATTATGGCAAACGGGGAGGGCAACGTCGGTTAGCCCCAGGGAGGGTTTCTGAGAAACTCATATACTATTATAGCAACGCTGGTTATGCTTGATAGAATCACGAGCTGGCGTTTTTATTGAGGCGCCAATAAGACAATGAAGAACCCTAAACCGCTCCCAAGAGATCGCCTGCGCCGAACATTTAGAGGTAACGCTCCTCTTCTAGGAGAGGTTCGGGCTGCTCAGGGGATTCACTCCCGTGGCACCTATGTCTATTCCAGGCTTGAGGCGGTCCGATTGGCTATTGTTTCCAAACTTCCGTTTGAGGAGATCGGCGAGAATGCGTTGGTGGAACTTTCAAGAGCTTCTGTTTATCGATTTTTAAGAATAGCGCGGACGTCAGGCATCAATGCGCTTTGCGCCATGCCAAGCGGGAGCTATCGGGAAAAGACCGCAAAAATAAGACCCCAAATAGGGGAAAAATTGAGGGCGGAGATTAAAAACAAACGCATCACAAGCTCGCGAGAGGCGATACATTGGCTTCAGAGCGAGCACTCGATCCGGATGAAAACTACCGGGATCTACGCTTGGCTAAAAAGAAATCGGCTTAGGCTGAAACGCCGACGGAAGCGAAGGCAGCGTTTTATTCTCTACTGATAGAGAGGGACTAAGTGGCCTATAAAATGAATTTCACTTTTCCAGCAGCCAGTTGGCTATGTTCACGCCGTAAATGCCCATAGGTCTTCATGGCCAGAACGCCGCCATCATTGTGGCCGAGCCAGCCTGCAACAGTGGGGATATCCACCCCGGACTCGATACAGATGGTCGCAAAGAGGTGCCGGAAATCGTGATGAGTCATTCTCGGTACCTTTGCCTTCACGCACGCCGCATCGATTGATTTTTGGCACTCTCTTAGTCGAAGGATGGGATCTGTAGGTTCCAGAAACGCCTTTCCGTCCTCAGCGAATCGGGCTGCTGACTTTCGCCGATCGACTATCTTCTTTAAGAGTTCCTGCAAGTGAGCGAATAACGGAATATAGCGGTCGGAGGCTTCTGTCTTATATCCGTGCAGGTGCATCTGCCCCTTCTTCCAATCAACATCATTCCATACTGTGAACGGAACCTCGCCGATTCTGGCTCCTGTCATCATGAGGAACCGGCAGAGGTCGGCGGCTTCCTTTCCCCAGCCTCCGGGAGCTCCGTTGTTCTCAATGGCCTCAATCAACTTCCCTACCTGCTCCATGTTGGGGAGATGAAGCTTCGTTTGGGTGACCTTCTTCTTAAGGCGACCGTTTGGTGGACGCACCAAAACCGGGTTGCTATGGATTTGGCCCTGTTCAATGGCGATATCTAGGATTCGGCGAAGCGTGTCGATGGCCCTGTTAACCGAGGTCGCGGAATTGCCCCTTTGCGCCTTCTTGGCCCCCGGGGCCACATAGCCCGTGCCCTCGACCTTGAACCGGTTGGCCCATTCAAAGATTGCAGGTGGGGTGATCTTACGGGGTTCAACGGATTCGATCCCTGGCCAGGTCCTCTTGAGCTTCTTTAGGGCCACTAGGCGGGACGATACGGTGCTGGGGCGGAATTCGGCGTTCTCCTTGGTCCTGGCCTCGTACACGTCCATTAGTTCGCCCATTATGGCTTTGCCTGATTGCACATGGACTGCGCTTCCGCGCATCTTCCCCATTTCCTCGGCCTTGTCGGCTACACGGAGCTTCGCGACCGAGTATACGTCGGTCTCTAGGCGGACCCATTTCTGCTTGCCGCGAATCGTGAACCTCCCGTAATACTGACCGCTCTGTTGGTTGCGCAGTAGGCACTGCACGTTCGTTCTTTCCCACACACTTTTCTTTTCGGTGGAGCTCCCTTTCATAACTTCACTGTAGAAAATGACTGTAGAAAGACGCAAGCATACAGTTCTAAGTGCCACACCAACAACATAACGCCAGGGTAGCTCAGTGGTAGAGCAGAGGACTCATAAGCCTTTGGTCGCGGGTTCGATCCCCGCCTCTGGCACCATTCTTTAGAAACGACTTACGGAGTTTCGGCGGCTGACGGGGGCGCGGGTTATACCACCGCGTTATACCATGACGACCGAACCAACCTGGCTGAGCACCGATCAGCCCAACCTCATTCAGCATTCAGGGAACGGGAGATACTATGCCCGTTATGCCCTCGCCGGCCGCCGGCACCTTAAGGCCCTCAAAACAAGCAAGCTGGCCGTGGCCAAGCAGAAGCTTCGGGAAACGCTCTTCGGCGTGGAGAAGGCCCGGGCGGCCGGCGTGGCTACCATAGGCGACCCTGCTGGGGTCCGCATGGGCGCGCTCGCAGCTGAGTTCCTGTCCAACTCAAAGAGCGACACGAACCTGAGCGAAGCGACAAAGCTCTCGCACATCGTCTACGTCCGCAGACTCGAAAAGACGTGGCCGGGCTTCGACGGCCTGCGGCCGGCGGCGATCACGGTGAAGGCGACCCGCGATTGGGTCCACAGGGTCCATTCCTTCGCGGAGCATTGCCCCCCGGGGGCTAAGACCAAGCGACACGGCTACAGCGCGTCATCGATCAATCACACGCTTGGAGTGCTGGCGGAGCTGCTCAAAATGGCTGTGTCGCGCGGCGCGCTGCTAGTAGCCCCGCTGTCCCTTGAGGTAGTCCGAGAGCTGCGCCGCAAGGTTGTCCCCAGGGTCCCAGAGCTGCCGGCGCGCGCGGACATGGCGGCCGTCTTCGACGAAATGGGAAAATGTCCCACGCGCCTGCCGGAGCAGTACCAGTCGATTAAGAAGGTGCTCGACGATCAGGCCGCCGACGGGGCCGAGTTTGCCCGATTCATGGCCTACACCGGGGCTCGGCTGGCCGAAGCAGCTGAGCAGGTCTGGGAAGACGTTGGGACCGAGATCATTGTCATCCGGGGGACCAAGACCGACGGCAGCTTGCGCCGCGACGTGCCGCTGATCCCCCAGCTGAAAGACCTGCTCGCTAGCATGCGCGCGCGACGCGGCGGGGTGTGCGTCGGAAAGCTCTTCGCGATTCGCGAATGCGACAAGAACCTCACGCGGGCCTGCAAAGCGATCGGCGTGAAAAGGCTAAAGCACCACGATCTGAGGCACTATTTCGCGACAGCCTGCATCGAATCCGGCATCGACATCCCAACCGTCTCTCGGTGGCTCGGGCACGTCGATGGCGGCGTGGTATGCATGAAAGTTTACGGGCACCTCCGGCAGGAACATTCTATTGCGGCGGCTGCGCGGGTTGTGGCATAAGGCGGCTATGAAGACCGCTCGCCACGATGAGAACCGCCTGAAGCTGAAGTCCGCGCAACGTGCGCGGCTCTTGAAGTTGGCGAAGGATCGTAAGGCGTCGCGGAAGGACAGGGAGTGGGCTAAACGGCAGCTGGCCGAGAACGGCGTTGCCACGGTATTCGGTCGCATTCGCGCCCTGCGGAAGCGTCTGTCCCTTGGCAAGGGCGAGTCGGCCAAGGACCTCGTTAACGAAGGCCGCCACGTGGAAAAGGGCGACCCGATGGTCGCGCTTGCGAACCGTGGCTTCGTCGGCCCGGAGTCTCTGGGCCTGGGGCGGTTCGACGAGCTGCCCGAAGGGATCGACGCCAAGCAGCTCAAACGGTGGCTCGCGTCAAAGAAGTGCAGGCGTACCGCAGAATACTACGCTCTCACGGACCTCGCTCGCTTCAAGCTGCACATGGGGTTCAAGGCGCTCGCCGCTAGGCGAAAGGGTTGAGACGTGCGCGGAACGATGAGCTTCCCCGCGCGCGGCTGTTCATCGTCGCCGCGGAAGAAATCAACGCTTCGCGGCGGTGTCCGACCTCATCCGCGCTCACCGCAACGGCTCGACCTGAGCGGCCTTGGCGAGGTTCTCGACGGCCTTTGCATACTCCCGGGCTGTCGCCGAGGAGCGGGTCCAGTGGGGACCGGAGATCCATGAGATTGCGATGAAGTAGGGACTCTCGGGCAGGCCCCGGGCCATGAGGCATAGGCGGATGTCGAGAAGATATGCGTGGGCCACCCGTGCGACCTCGTCCGGGTGGCTGGCGGCTTGAGATAGCGGCGTCCACGAATAGCGGTGCCACGTCCGCGCGAGAAACTGGTACTGCGTGCGCTCACCTAGGGCGCCGATTGCCTCGGGGTTGTCACCGCTCTCGCGAATCGCGATGGCGTTGAGGATCACAGCGTCCGTGACGGACGGGACCGGCATGACGAAGTGTATCACCGGGGAGGCGTGTGCCCAGCTGGTGAGGGCTAGGGCGATGGCGGCGAGGCGTTTCATGCGGCCTCGACTTTCTCATCCGTCTTGGCCGGGCCGGCGGCGCGCACCAGGTCGTCGACCGTTCGGAGCATCTCTCGCGCGAACCAGTAGGCCCAGACTTCGACTTGGCTGGCCGCTGCGACCTCGTTGGCGCAAAAGACGAAGGGAATGTCGTACCGAGCCTCGAAGGCCGCCAACGTTGAAAGAACGGCCTTGGGGAGCATCTGGGACCGGTAGTTGGCCTCTTCGATGTCCGACCTGGGGCCGGTCACGATCACCCTAGCAAAGCGGTAGCCACGAAGCCGGTGAAGCTCGCGCTCGAAGCGATCCCGCGACGGGCCGCAGCACGAGACGAGATCAGGGATGCTCTTGCGCTCTACGGCGAAGAGAGTTTCGCCGCCGGCGAGCGAATAGTCGCCGGAGTAGAGACCCTCGCCGTCTTCCTCGCGGAGCGAGCGGAAGGGTAGGCGCTTGAACGACAGAGGGGTCTGCTCCCTTGAGTCGATGAGGACGGTTGGCCGGAAGTCCCTCAGGACCTCAGAGGTGGCGCGAAGCACGGACAGGGGCCGGAAGTCGTCATCCATGCTGACCCCCGGGGGGTCAACGAAGGATTGCCCGTGCGGGTAAAAAAGCGCCTACCAACCCGGGGGGTGGGGGGGGGTGTCCCTGCGATTCCCCTCTGAAGCGCGTCCGGATTGCCCCAGCCCGGGGCCAGATTGCCCTCGCCTAGCGCTTAACGCCGGCGGCCTTGTCGAGTACCCCGACGGCCCAAACGCTGATCGTCTTGTCCTTCGCCTGGGCGGCGGCCTTGTATGCCGCCTTGCTGCTGGCCGGCGCACGTAGGCTAACGAAGGTGTCGGCAACCTCACCCCCGTGGATGATCGGCTGGCCCATTTTGGCGGGCTCTTTTTTGGTGGGCTTCATGGTGGGCCTCTTAGGCTGCCTGAACCTCGCTGAAAATGTAAGTCGATTCGTAGCGGCCCTTCTCGGTGCTGTAGTGCTGCTCGCGGGTAACAAGGAACCCCTCGACGTAGACGCTGGATTCGCTCTGCCCCATGAGGGTCGAAAAGATTCCGCCGATCTTGCGGCCTACTAGGCGCTCATCGGCATGGTCCGGGACACCGGGCGGGGGGCAGTCGTTGTCGCACGCGAATTCGGCCAGCGGCGTGGCGTAGAATTTCTCGCCAAGCCGGCCAGCGGTCTTGAGGGCAAGGGCAAGGTGGCGAATCCAGTTGCGCTTCGGGTCGCAGACGCGCGCCGAGGCGGCTTCATGGCCGTCCATGAGCGGGCCGGACTTGAAGATGTTCTGGGTGAACCAGTCGAGCGTCGTCGCCCACTCGCGGAAACTGTGGCCCGTCTCCGCCGTGCGGGGGTTGTCGTTGGCGCACCACTCTTGGATCAGCGCGAACACGCACCCGAGGTAGTACGGCTGGTTAGCCTTAACGTGGTCGAAAATGTCGCCCTCGGCGTACGTCTTGAAGGCGAAACCCTTGTCCTGCTTTTTGATGCGGATAATCGACGAGCGGTTGGCAAGATCCCGGGTGGTCTCCACGCCGTTGCTAGTTAGCTGCCAGACGTAGTTGCGCGCATCGCATTTCACCTCGGCCTTGTGCGGGACACGGGCCTTCACATCGCCCGGGGCCGTCAGGATTGCCTCAAGTATCTGCGAGTCCAAAGTACCGCGCAGGTTGTCGAGCAGCACGAACGGGCGGGCATCGATCAGTGCCTGAGAGATCGACTCGTCCATTGAGCCGACGCCATGGGCGCGCTGGGCGATCAAGTTGGGCTGGTCTCGATAGATGGCCGCCACGAGCTTCTGGCGGTAAGTCTTACCTGACTGCGACTGGTCGGCCTCGCCCACGTCGATCGGGAGGAGGTTCTTTAGCCACCCGCCTGACTTGAGCGCGGGAGCGATCAGGGAGGCCAGCGCGCGGGACCGGTCCCCGGGCGTGGTAAAATTGAAGTCGGCCACCATGTCGGACAGCGCCGCGATAGCCTCGCCGAGCGGCACTGCCGGCGGGGTCTCGCCACCCGTCACGAACACGCCGCCGTTTGCAGCGTGCCAGCCCGGGCCGAGCACCTCGAAGGAATTGCCGGCTCCGCGTGCGAACACCGGGCAGGCCGACAGCAAGCTAATGTTGGGCAGCTTGCGGGCGGGCAGGGAATCCATCAGCGCCTTCGCTGTCTCCTCGGGGCAGTTGGTGGGCTTTAGGACGGGCTCGCCATCAGGCGACCGCCACGCGACACACGTTCCGTAGCCCTCGATTCGCGAGCGAAATTGCGACGGAACAAGGGGCTCAAGGCGACTGGTTCCGTCGGTATCCTTCACGACCTCGTTTACGCGGCCACCGCGATAAAATAGGTTCTTCGTGAGGGCTATCTGCGAGAAGATGTTGTCGGCAGCTTCCGTGATCGTCACAGAAGCCCCTGGGAGGATCAGCAAGCCGGAGCGCTTGGCCTTGTTAATCTTCGCGACTTCTGGGTGCAGCGCGTCTGCCTCGGGGTTGAATGGGATCACCTCCGAAACCTCACCATGGCTCGGCACCCTGACGGTGTTGAGCTTTGGCAGCGGGGGCATCTCTGAAAAGTTGGCTTCAGTGTTCATTGTTGACGCCGAAACCCCCGGTTAACGGGGGCGGGGGTTTGGCGGTGGCGGCGAATTACGCCGCGAGGTCAAAAGTAGGCTCTGCGGGGTCGAAACCGCCTTCGGTGAGGGCGTCGAGCGAGACCGTCTGGAGCTTCGGGAATTCCTCGCGTGCGAGATGGATCAAAACATAACCAATCTGGCAGCGCAGGTACTGGACGACCCCATGTCGCTCTGGGCAGAAGTGCTTGATGATGTTTGCCGAAGGGTTCCGGTTACGGTTGTAGCGGCCCTGCGCGTTGTCGCACCATAGGCGGGACGCCACGTTGCGAACAACCTGAGAGCGGGCTGCGCCAGTGTCGCGGACGCCCATGGCCTTGAGATGCCCATTGATCCGGTTCGCGGCGACGCACTCAACGAGGTCTAGAGGGCGGGTGGCATAGGTTTCGGCGAGAAGGCTCCTGATCTTGCGGTGCGCCTGCTTGGCGGTGGCGGGGCGCTTAATGGAGCGACCAAGTAGGTGCTCGAATAAGCCGAAGTCTGGGCGATCCGCTGAAGCGGGGTCGAACTTGCTGCTCTTGGTGGCGGTGGTGATCTGCGTTTTCATTTTGGTGCTTTGCTTGGTTCCGTTGAAGTTGTCTCTGTCTCTCTACGGATTAACGTGTGACGTTAGTCCGTGGTTGGCGAGGGAAATCTTCAACTATTTTCGTTACACCTTTTTTACAGGGAAGGAGTCTCTGTTCAGAACCAAGACTGCCAGCGGTGACTCGCGAACAATGAAGTATTCGCGCTCTCTTGTGGGCGGTGCTACGTTTGTGGATACGGGCGCGAGGACGATCTCTTCGGCTACGCAAGCCGCGCACGGCTCGTGCTCACCGAAGAGATTCACCGACAGGACCGCTCCGCAGTCTTTGCAGGCTTGGGTCACGCCGCGGCCTGCTGGGCGAGACGCTTCTCGCCCGTGGCGATCACGGCACCGGCCTGAACCGCATTGAGTAACGCAATACCGGAAACGGCGTAATGCTTCAGCATCGCGGCAGGGTCGAGCTTCTCCGGTCCAAGCAATTCGACGAGCTCATTGATCCTCGCGACCTGCTCCGGCGATGCGAGCGGGGTTGGCGTTGGAAGCGGGGGCAGGGGTGTTGCGCGGGGCTGGCGCGGCATCGGAATGACAGGGGCCCGGGCGGCCGCAGCCTTTCCGGTTGCGGCATGTCCGTCGTCGTCCTCATCGGCAACAATCCCGACGAGCGCGGCAAGCGCGTAGCGACGGGCGTAGGTGATCGCACTTCCGAGTCCCTGCATGCCACCGCGGCCTTCAACAACAAGCGGGCAGAGCGACGAAATCCACTCGCCGCTCGAATGGATCAGTGTAGTCCGCAGGACCGAGGAGCCGGCCGCGACCTGTTCGATCGTGCCGACAACGGCGACCTGAGCCTTTGCCAGGGCGGCGCGGCAGGCATCCATGACGGAGGCGAGGTCCGCGTAGTTGGACCCGAAGTGCGGATTCTGCGCCGACTTGGAGGCTGGGGCGATCTCGCCCTGGGCCGTGGCGAGCGCGCTGGCGATTTTGGTGATCGATGCGGAACACTGCATGCCGGCGGGAGGCGGTACCCGGGCCACTATCAGACCCCCCGAGGGGTTGGGGGTATCTGTGGGCGCGGGAGCCGTTGCGGTGCTTTCGAGAGCGGGTTTCGGTGTCATTTTGAAGGGAGGAAAGGGCATGGGAGGAAGACTAAGCGGCTTCGCGGGTCGGCCGATCGTCGGCCTCGTTGAAGCCGGGGATGTCAAGGGTCCGGTCAGCCACGAGCCGCAGGCGAGGAGCGCGGCGGGCGGGGGAGGGGGCGCGACGCTTCGCCGGCAGGGGCGCCTCACAGACGCCAAAGAGCCGTGCCTGAACGACCGACGAGCGCCGGGAGGCCAGCTGGGCCAGTTCTTCGTCGGAAGCGGTCTCTGCCCAGTCTATCAGGGCGGCGCGCAGCTTCGACAGGGTGCGTTGGATGTCCTTGTGGATCTGAACCGTGCTGACCCCGGCACCGGCGGCGATCTCCTCTAGGGTATGGCACTTGCCCGCAGGCGCGTGCTCACAAAACCGACGAAGGTTGGAGGTGACAGTGTCACACTCCGGTTGCGACGACCCGACGATGCGCGATAGGTGCATACTACTTATTATGGGGGGACCGGGCGACACGATGCATATTGGGCGAGGTCGTTAGGCGGCTACCCTCACGAATGGGGCGGCGACGACCGTGCCACGGTCAGTTTCCTCGCAGATAAGCCGGGCTGAAGCATAGGGCACCCGGCGCTCTTCGTCGGTGCCATCCAGCTTGAAAATCAGGCATTCCGCTGCCTTGTCGCGGGTTATGCTGGCGCGTTTTTTGCCGTCGGAGAAATCGACCTCGATCACTGTGCGACCGTCACAGGCCGACACCGGCACGGCGTAGTCATGCTCCCGGGGCCTGGGCGAACGTGCGCCGGCGGGGTCGTCGCTGTGATATTGGGTGCGGGCGGACTCAAGCAGCTCAGCGATGCGCGGCTCCTCGGCCCGTATTCGCTCGATGGCATCAAGAATCTCCCTCGAAACGGCCTGTTTCGTGATCCCGTGCCGCTCCGCCAGCTCCAACGGGCCGGGCAGCGGCTGGCCGGCCAGCGCGAGCAGTAGAATCTCTTGGACATAGCTGCTCCCGGCTACTGACAAGGCCATGTGAAGGCGGCGGAGGAAAACCCTCGGGAAGTCCCGGTCGCTCCGCATGACCTGCAAAAGCAGCAGTATCATGGTGACGGCTGGCGCGTAGCGGTCGTCCCCGGGGACCTGGGCCAGCGCGGACGCCGGGATGGCAAGCGCATCGTTGTAGCTCAATAGCGTCCGGCTCTCGCGACCGGTGAGCGGTATCTCGGGTGCCTCGGTAAAGAAAGCGTCGTCGGGTTTGGGTTTCATGGGGAGGTTAGGCTGCGAGCGAGGTGCGGATTGCCTTCATCTTCGAGGCGTCGGCCTCGGTGGGCTGACCACCGGCAATGACCTTTGCCGCAAGGCACTCGACGAAACGGCGATTCTCGCGGCACTGGGCCACGATGTTTTTCTCGCGCAGCTTTAGCTCGCCGAAGAGCGCTGCAATGTCGGTGAAATCTACGCCACCAAACTCACCCTTCTCGGCGACGATCTTGAGCGAGTTTTCCTCGTTACTGCCATCGCCGGAAGGGGCGTGGGGTGCAATGCCGGGAAGCAATGTCTGCCCGCTGAGGTTTTCGGAGAGCTTGAGCCGCACCTGATCCCGGCTTTGCCAAAACATAGTGTAGGTCCTCCATATTGCGTGCGGGATCTGAACCTCGTCGAGGAACTCGGCGAACTTGCGCCCCGTGAGTTTCTCGCGGGCCAGTGAAAGAGCCTGTCCGAGCGATAGCCGTGCCTCGGTGAGACCCCAGAGGCCGCCAAGCTCGGCAGCGCGCAGTTCCCGCGCCCGCCGGGTTATCTGCTCAATGGTGGCGGTGGACGGCAGCTCAGGTAGCGGCTGCGGGCTAAGAGTGACTTGGTGTTCTTCGTTCATGGTGTCGTATAGGTAATCGGTCGATAGTTTTGGATTTCAATGCGATGGCCGAAAATGGCCTTAGGCGGCGATGCGGTGCTGGCGTGTATTCGGCAGCCTGCGGACGCGGCTGAATACGTGATGGATTACAGGCGCTTTCGCCTTGCTCTGGAGCAAGGCGCGGAACGCCTTCGCCTTCTTGAGTTCGGGGTCGCGAATATCGCGCACCCGGACGCCATTGATTCTCTGGTGGTTATCTTCGTGTTTGTTCATGGTGATTTAGAAGGTTTCGCGGGCAGTCGTTTTTGCGGCCACGGCTTCGTCGGGATTCGCAACGTCGGAAAGCAGCAGTCCGGGCAGCTCTTTGAGCGCGGCGTCGAGCTGGACGCGGTTCACGTTGAGCTGGTCCCTGATCTTGATATAGAGGTCGATCCGCTCTTCCCGTCCCAGTTTCGCGACCTCTTCCTCAGTAGGTATCCGAATCATGGATACTACTGTAACACGGCTTTTCGCCGTTTTAACCGCCGATCCTAACTATTTCGCTAAATCTAGCGTGCGCACGAGGAACGCCGACCGGAGCGAGTCCCCATGGTCCTCAAGCTTGCCCTCGGCGACGAACGCGCCTTTGACTCGACACTCGAATAGGACAGTCTCTTCCACTCTGCACTTGAGTCGCCGGTCGCTGAAGGGAACCTGAAAGACCAGCCGGTAGTACCCCGGCTTCCCGGGCACCGGCCTTAGCCCGGACGGCGGAAGCAGCTCGCCGCGCGCGATGCCTCTGGCGATCAGCGCATTCACGCGAGCTTGGAAGCCGGGGGTCATGACTCAGCCGGGACGACAAAATACGACCGGGAGCCCGAGTCTAGCATGCACGCGCCGCGAATCCACGCACGCGCAGCAAAGACCGATGGGAAGTGGCACGGCTCGCCGGCAGACGTTGCGACCCATGCGAAGCTCGACCGGAAGGCCGCCGCGCTCAGGCAGATGATCCTGACGGCGCTGGCGAAGTGGCTCGGCACCTCGACAGGGTTTGCGTCGCGCATGTTGGCCACGTCCACGGGATCGTCCGTGGTCACGATCCAGCCGGCGAGGTCGTCTATGTTGTCATCGGTAGCGTGCCGGGTAGCGGAGCCGACGCGAAACCGGATGGCATACTGCCCCGGCCCGATGAGGAACGCCTCAACGCGTCCAGCATCCGGCCCCGGGGCGGCCGTGTGCGTTGCGACGGGTTTAACCCCGTTGAGTTCAAGAGCGGCGATGATCGCCTGCGAGTATTGTCCAGATGTCATGGTGATTTCGTGTTGGTGACGGCGCGAGGTGCGCCTGCTTGAAATTATGGGGTGTGGCGGGTAGAGGCTGCGTCCAGCTGCGCCCGACACCATTTGCTTAGATTCTGGCCCGCCACGGCAGCTGCTAGGGCAAAGCGGGCCTTCTCTGCGACGGTTACACGGACGATCAGCTTCTCAGTTGCCCGTTTGTAGTCCGGCTTGGCTGCGTTCCGGTTCTTCTGTGGCGCGGTCATGGCCTTAGGAAAACAGTTGTGATTGAAGCGTTACGCGCTGCGAGTGCCGACAGCATCGTCCCGCTCTATTGAGTTGTACACCCAAAACAAAGCGATGCCGCAAGGTCAGTAGGGTTGTTAATGCGGCGCGCTTGAAGCCCATCGAGTATCGGTCACGGCCATTGGCCGCGCCGACGGCTGACCTGGGCCGTCAGACGGCGGCCTGAGCCGGCCAGATCGGATCGATTCCGGGCCACGAAGTTCGGAAGGAATGACGGCCAAGACGGGGAGGAATTGGGCGAAAGTCGCTTCCCGTTCCCCCAGCACCCCGTGCTCTACTATCTATAGAAAAACGCCGGTGTTTTCCAATGCTATATAGAGCACGGGGTGCTGGGGGAACGGGGTTGACCCTCGACCCTCATTACCCCGTCTAGGTCGTTCCCGTTCGGTGGTTTAACTCTGTTCTGGTCGCGCGAGCTGACCCTTTGCCTGGCCGGCAGCCGAGGCCGTGTGTGAACGGGTCCTTTCCGGCCCTATTTTTGGTCACGAGGTATCCCGCGACGCCCCTTAAAACTAATGAAAGTCAGCCTGACGATTAAGCTGACGGGTGGGCTGACAGTCCGGCTGACGGTGCGGCGTCAGTATGACGCTTTCTGGAATCGCAAAAGCTTGGGGTGTTACCAAGCAAACGGCAGCGAGCACGCTGAAGCGGAGGGGCGTCCAGCCGACCCAATTCGCGAACGCCGACGAGGCCCAGGCGTGGCGCGTTGCCAACGTACCGGCCAGAACTCACGTAAAGGCCGCTGATTTAGCGGATTGCAAACTTGAGGTCGCAAAATGCGACATCAAGTCGCCCCCGCCGACCACTTCAGACCAGCCCGGGCCGGAGCCCTTGCCGCCTACCCCCCGGGGGGCCACCCCCCTGGGGGCCTCTACAGAGGAGAAACCGCCCGTCTTCGAGGGCGATTTCGAGACGCGAATGGTGCTCGAAGCGGAGGACGTGGCGGCCATTGCCAACCGCGAGGTCCGCGCGTCCCTGCGTTCCCCAATGATGGCCGCTGTCAGCGTAAAGAATTGGGGCGCTGCTATGCGCGAAGTCGCAAGCCTGCGCGATCGATTCACTAAGTCGCAATTAGAGCGCCGCGAATTGCTCTCGCTCGACGACGCCCTTGAGGCCGTGTCGGTGTTGCTCGGGTCTCTTCGGCGCCGGATCGTGAAGCTCGGCGAGCGCGCCGCCTCGAATGCGAACCCGGCTGATCCTGCCGCCGCGAAGGCCGCGATTGATCGCGAGGTGGATTTGCTGATGGCCGAGATAGAGTCGGCAGATTCGCGCACGGCTCAGGCGCTATCGCATGGCGAGCCGAAAGAATCTGTTGAGAAGCCGGAAACCCAAGCGGAAACCGAAGCGGAGGGACCGACCGATGATGCCCAGCTGTAACCGCGCTGGCACTACGGCGGCAGCACGCTTCAAGGCGGCTCTCGCCGATATCTTCAGTCCACGGGAACGGCTGAGTCCCTCGCAGTGGGTTGAGAAGTTTCTTTTCCTGCCCCCGGGGCACGAGTCGAAACCCGGCCGTATTTGCTTCGACGAGACGCCCTATTTGCGCGAGCCGCTAGACGCCCTCGACGACCCGAGCGTGCAGGACTGTGTGCTCGTCGCTCCGACCCGAACGGGCAAGACGCTCATGTTGCGGGCCGGCGCCCTGTTTGGCGTGGCCGGCGATCCAGCTCCGGCGATATGGGTAAACGACACGGTGGACAACGCGCGCGCCGTCTCGGAAACGGAGCTTCAGCCGGTCATAAATTTCAACGCTGCGCTGCGCGACAGGAAGCCGCGTGATCGGCACAAATTTGGGAATCTCAAGATGCTCTTCCCCGGTGCGTCGTTGTACCTCACCGGGGCAAACTCGCCCGGCAACGTGGCCGGCAAGACGGTCGCCCGGGTGTGGGGCAACGAGGTAGACAAGTGGCTGGGCGCAACGGACAAAGAGGCCGGGGTTGTGGACCTTGTCCGGCACAGGACCGGCTCGTTCGAGGGCGAGCGAAAGCATTTTTTCGTCTCAACGCCGACGACGGAGCATGGCCAAATTTGGATCTGGTTCCTCAAGGGAGATCAGCGCAAGTGGCACATCGGTTGCGCTGCCTGCGGAGGGACGCACGCGATGGCGTTCGACCACGTCAAATGGGATCAGTCGGCCCGCGACGAGGACGGCGAGTGGATCATCGAAGCGGCTGCGGCCTCGGCTCGCTACGTTTGCCCCCACTGTCTGCACGCTCACACCCAGGCCGAACTGGACGCCGTTAAGCGTCTGGGATTTTGGCTGGCGAGCGCATCGCCCAAACTCCCCGGCGTCCGGTCCTATCAGCTTTGCGGCCTCGCTGGGCCGTGGCGCGAAAACTCAATGGGCGAGATGGTCACGGCCTTTATCGCCTCGCGCTCGTCCGGGTGGATCGCGGACCGCCAAGACTTTTGGAACTCACGTATGGGCCTCCCCTGGGTCGATGAGATCGCAAGTCTGACGCTCGAAAAGCTTGCTCATCTTTGCGAAAAATACTCGCGCGGATTTCCGCCCGAGGGCTTCAAGCCGGATGTCACGCTTCTCTCCTATGACGTGCAGACCTGGGGCCTTCCGTGGATCGTCCGGGTGTTCAGCTGGGACGGGACGTGCTACTTGCTCGACCACGGCGTGGCGGCCGGGTGGGCGGACCTCGACGCAACGCAGAAAACTTACACGGCAAATTTCGTGATCGGTGATTCCAACTTTGAAGAGCGCAGGGCTGAGCAGATGGAACAGACCTACCGTCGCGCCCATGTCGGCTGGATTCTAGCTGAGGGGTTCGATACCACGAAGGACGGGTTCAGGCTCGTCCAGACGAACGCTTTTGCCGGCGGCAAACAGGCAGCGTTGGGCGCGATGGTTCAGAAGCTCGTCGTCAGCCTCTACGAATTCAAGGTCGAGCTTGAGAAGCGGCTCAAGGGCGAGGTCAAGAACTGGAAGTGCTATACTGCGACCCCGGGGGACGCTTCGTCGGCGAAGGAGCTGGCGGAATACTTCACGCAGCTCCTCGACGAGCGCCGGGTGCCACGCAAGCGCCTCATCAAAGGAAAGCCGCCGTGTGAGTTCAAAAAGCGCACCGGGAACAACCACTTTTTCGACTGTGAAGTTTACGCGCTTGCGCTCTTCCGGTTCCTGCAAATGGCGCACACCACGGCGCGTGACCGTGCTGTCAAAAAGGCCGCAACGCCTAGCCGAATCGCCGGGTCCATCGGGTGACGCCGGCCCTATTTGGGTGACACCCAAGCTCACTTTCGACTCGTCCCGATTCGATCGCTTTATCAAAGCGATGGCTGCCGCGCAGCCGGGGAAGTCAGTCGATGACGTGCTGAACGATCAGGCAGGTGCCATTTTGTCGAAATGCGTCACGCTTACGCCTAAGAGTTCGAAGGCTCAAAAATTGGAGCGAGCCCGAAAGAGCGCAGCGCGCGCGGCGGTGATATTCCCCTATGGTTGGGGCGATCACGTTGAGGTTCCTGTCGATGCCAAGGGTTTCCCGCTCGACGAGAACGTCCCTGCTTTCGCCAAGATCGGCGGGAAGACTTTTCTCACGTCAAAATGGAGGCTCGTCGATTCGACCTGGGCACGGGTGCTCGCGCTAGCGGAGGAACGTAAGGCGTGGCGCGAGTCGCGGCAGGCGGAACTCTCGAAGCTCTATGTCGAAGCCTGGGGCCTCGCAAAGCGGTCTTGGGTGGAGGCTGGAAGGGCTCTTCGTATTGCCGTGAAGGCCCCGGCGTACGCGCTGCGCGCGAACTACAAGGGCAACACCTACGCCAACCAGTCGGACGGTCGCCGTGAAACAGGGCAGAGCCCAAGTGTCACGATGATCGTCAGCAACCCTTACCTTCTCGGTGGCACGGCGCGCGGCGTTAACGGCGGCCAGATTATGACGGTTGCGCTCAACGGCCGCGCCAAGAGCTTCTTCACCGCCATGTCGAAGGCAAAGGCCGGCGACATCGGGAAGATCGTCGCCAAATACGCCGGCATGAAGATGAAGTGAGTTGACCCCGCCGGCGTGGGTGAATGTCCACGCCGACCTTCCTTTTCATTGGGTTCCCGGGTAGCGGGAAGTCCACGGCAGCGAAAATGTGCGCGGCTCTCGCGTGTGTGAAGCACGGCGAAACGAGCGACATCGTCTATGAGGTGCTTGCGAAGCGTCTTGGTCTCTCGGTCGAGCGCCTACGCAAAATCCCCAAAGAGCAGATCCGGCCGGCGCTCATCGACGTTGGCGACGAGCTGTGCTGGGTGAACCCCGCCGCGCTCTCATATTTCCACTGGAGCAACGGCTGCCGGGTCATCAGCGGCATTCGCCGGCCCGAGGAGCTTCACGCGCTCTGCGATGTGATGGACGCAGCGAAGCAGCGCTACGTCATCGTCTGGGTATCTCGCCCAGGCTGCGTAAAGCCGGACAAAGACAACACCGAGGTCACGCCGGACGACGCTGACCGGATCATCGTGAACGACGGCGAGCCGTCGGCGCTCTGGAAAAAACTCGAACGGTTCGTTGACCAGCAAGCGCGTAGTTCGAAGCCCTCGCTCCCTTTTTCTCAAAACACAACTGCACACTCATGTCCTCACTGAATAAAGTAATGCTGATCGGAAACTTGACTCGCGATCCCGAGATGCGCGTCACGCCGCAGGGCACCGCGATTTGCCAATTTGGCCTCGCGGTCAACCGCGAGTTCAAAACCGCGACCGGGGAGAAACGCGAGGAGGTTTGCTTCGTCGATGTCGAAGCCTGGGGCAAAACCGCCGAGGTGATCTCCAAGTATTGCGCGAAGGGCAAACAGCTCTTCATCGAAGGCCGCCTGAAGTTCGACCAGTGGGAGGACAAGGCCACGGGCCAGAAGCGCAGCAAGCTAAAGGTCGTCTTGGACAACTTCCAGTTTCTCGGCCGCGCGGAAGCGCCGGCAGGGGAGGGCGCCGCGCCGGCCGCCGTCGAATCTGAGGACGTTCCGTTCTGACCGTGAAGAAGTTCGTCCTTCAGTTGCTCGAAGAGGATGTCGGCGAGGTCTCGCTGGCTCGCGCGATCCTGCTTGCCGCGTTCGTCGCCTGCATCCTTCTGCCGCTTCTCGTCTGGGGGGTGCTCTCAATTGCGAAGCATGCCCCCCAGGAATTCCCGTCGTCGATCGCCTCGTTCTGCGAGACGGCGTTCGGCGCAGCCGCGACGCTCAAGGTCGCCCAGAAGTTCGCCGAGCCGAAATGACGCGGCATTGACGCCCGCGCCTTCTCCGATGCCGACTCCAACTGGAAGTGAAACGATTGGCGAAGCCCTCACGCGTTTGCGCGCGGAGCTGGCTGGTGTCCGTCAGGCGCTGATGCGGTCGGACAAGAACGGTGCCTCGTTTTCGATGGGCGGGGTCTCAGTCACTTCGGTCCAGTACGACCGGCTTATCGAGCGCGCCGGGCGGCTCGAAGTTCAGATCCGCAGCTTTGAGGCACGGCTGGCCGGCACCGCCGACAGCGTGAACGCAGCTGTGTTCCGCACAACCCGACTCTCAAACTAACATGGCCGCCCGCAAAAAGCCCAGGTCCCTTGCAGTCGCCCCGGTGACAGTTCCTGCCCCGGTGATCCTTCGCGAGCCGTCCGGGCGCTCTGTCGCGTTCTCCATGGGAACAACGTACTACGATGCTGGGTCGTGGAGCGACCATCGCCGCGACTGGTTTTGGACCGCGTGTGAGAATGCGGACGACCGCCTTTTCGACCAGTGGACCCGCGCCACGGTGCTCTCGCGCCTTCGCCGCGAGGCGAGGAACAACCCGCTCGCCAAGGGGCTGATCGAACATTTCTCGACCGCGATCGGTTCAAGCAATCTGCGCTCCACCGGCCCGGATGCCGCGTACAACACGGCGAAGGACGCCTGGTGGAAGCAATGGGCGAAGTATTGCGAGCCGACCGGGCTCACGCTCTGGGAGTTGGAAGAGATCGTGTGGATGGAGATGCTCTTGGCCGGCGAGATTTTCGTCGTCTACCTTAAGAGCGGGCAGGTGCAGCTCGTCCCGTCGGAATACTGCATCAAGATCGACTACAGCCCGATGGGGCGGCCGGTCACGTACCACTTTCAAGCGGCGGACGGCAACGGGTTCATCGATCCGAAGGCCACGCCCCAAATCGTTGACGCGCGTTTCGTCAACCACGTGTTCAAGCAGGACCGGGTTCACCTGGGTCGCGGAATTCCGTGGCTGATCGCTTCGCTCGTCGGTCTCCGTGATCTCTACGAACTGCATCAGGCCAAGACGAAGCAGATCAAGGACGCGAACCAGATTTTCGGCTGGCTCACGCGGACGCCTCAGAACATGGCGCAGCCTTTCGCCGGTCTCGGCCCCGGCTTCGTTCAGAACGGTCCGGAGACGACCGACATGCCCGCGAACCCGTCCGCAGCTGGCGGCGTCGCAAATGGCGCGTCTCCCGCACAGCTGGCTGCCCAGCTCCCCCAGATCGCGCTCCGCGACGGTACGGTGATCGCCCTCGAAGAGGGCGAGAAGATGGAGCTTTCGCGTCCGCAGTACCAGTCCGCGGACCACGAGAAGTTCATGGTGTTCCTGATGCACACCGTCTCGACGCCTCTCGGCCTGCCGGTCGAGCTATGGTGGTCCGGAATCGGCGATGTCAACTACTCGGGATTCAAGGGCCTGGGTGTCCAGTGGAACGGCCGCCGCAAGCGTCACGCTGCGTGGTTTGAGCAGGCATTTCTCAACCCGCTTCAGCTGTGGCGCGCGTCGAAGGCCATCAATGAAGGGGACCTTGCAGTCGCTCCCGGTGGCCGCGTAGACAACATCGTGTGGGGCTGGTCCCGCACGCCGGTACTCGACGAAGAGAAGGAAGCCAAGGCTGCGCTCGCCCGCATCGCATGCGGCCTGTCTTCGATCGCCGACGAGCTTGAGAAAGAGGGCAAGGACCTCTCCCAGGAACTCAGCAAGCGCCGCGCTTCTTACATCCTCGGACTTGAATTCTCAGGCCAGCTGGAGGCTGGGGCTGACTCCTCGAAGATCATCGTCCCGCTCGTGTGGCTGTTCAACGGACTCGTGGCCGCAAAGGAGCAGGTGGACGGCGAAGAGATTCAGGACGCCGCCGTCTCCAACAAGATCGAAGGCGACCCAACTCCGCCCGCTCCTCCACCCGCAAAATAATTTCCGCCATGATCAAACCGAACTCAGCTCGTGAAGTGTATTTCTCCGCCTCGGCCCTGAAGGCTGGCGTCGATTCCGCCGCCGGTCGCATCAATGGCGTCATCCTCATGGAAGGCGACCGTGAGGCGCTTGGCCACGGCCTTTGGATCGACACGGCCACTCTCGAAAGCGCGCTGGCCTCCCTCCCCGCGAGCGGCCGGATTCTCGCCTACCTGCACCATCCTTCGATGATAGACAACATCGCCGGCAACGGCATGGACCGTTTCGAGGACTCGGTTGGCTACCTGGAGAAATGCCGAATTGAGGATAACTGCCTCAAGGCCGACCTGATCTTCTGGGATGCCTACAAGGCGGACCCGGAATCGGACTACGCGAAGATCATGGAGATGGCTGCGACCGATGCGTCGCTGATCAATTTCTCGATCGAAGCCTACGGCTACACGGTCTTCGTGCTGCCTGATGGACAGGAAATCTCTGCCGACATCGATGACGCCGCGGCCGACTCAATCGACTTCGTCCGCGATATCCCGAGCTTCCGGGTGACGAACCTCACGGGTGCCGCCCTGGTCTCTGAGGGGGCGGCGACGTCCAGCCTCTTTGCCGCCGGCCAACTCAAGGTCCTCTTCGCGAAGATGCCCAAGAAGGCCACGCCGGCGGTTGAGACCCCGGCTGTCACAACCCCCGTCTCGGCCGCTGCTGCCCCTTTCGTTGACGCGCAGTCCAATGACATGAGTCTCCTCAAGGACATTTCCGCTAAGTTCGCTTCCGATGCCGGCCGCTTGGCCCGCGCGGTCGCAATCGCCGCAGAGCCCGCCGCTGCCGCGAACCTTAGCCTCGCCGACATCGAAACGATGCTGGCGCGTCAGGATGAGATCGCCGAGAACGCCCGCCTGGTTGAGGCCTCCAAGGTCCACGAGACCAAGGTTGGCGAGCTGACGACCGCCCTGGCGGCCAAGGACGGCGAGATCGCCGGCCTCAAGACGGCGCACGAAACAGCCATCGTCGAGCTTAACGGCAAGGTCACCGCCGCCGAAGCCTCGGCTGCGGACTGGAAGGCAAAGTTCGAGACCATCAAGACCTCCGGAGCTGATCCGGTTGTCCTTGGCATCCCCGGTGCCGCCACCAAGCAGCCCGACGAATTCTCCGCCGCCATGGACGCGTACAACTCCATCCCGGTATCCGACTCAGCCGCCCGTGCGAAGCACTACGCGGACAAGATCGCCCCACTTTTCAAGCGCTAACGCGCTCAACCTAAAACAGTCAGATTCCTACTCCCATGCCCAACACTCTCGGCACACTAGCCTCCGCTGTAATCATCCAGCGGGCACTCGCGCTGGTTAACACCAAGCGCCCGCTCCTCAAGCGGATCTCCCTCGACCTCAGCGATCAGCGCGTGAAGTTCGGGCAGTCCGTCATCTCGCGCCTCAAGACCCTCCCCGCGGTGGGCAACTTCGGCGATGCAGCTGACGCGGCCGTCCTCACGGATGTCCCGGTCACGGTCAACCAGTTCAAGCAGATCTTCAAGTCGTTCACGCAGGCAGAAATGTCTTCGACCGACCGGAACCTGATCGACGAGCAGGCCGACCCGATCGCCGCCGCCATGGCCAACTACTTCGTCGACCAGGTCGCGGCCCTCTACACGGCTGGCAACTTCGCGAACGAGACGACTGTCGCGGACGCTTGGTCCCGCGCCAACACGGTCATTCCCCTCCGCACCGCTCTCTCGAAGCGCGGCGCCCCGGGTGACCTGTTCGCCTCGGTGAACTCCGACGTGTACGGCAGCCTGCTCAGCGATCCGATGATCGTGTCGATCCTGAACAACTCCGCTGGTTCGATCACGAGCGGCTCGATCAGCCCCGTCGATGGCTTCCAGATCAGCGAGTACCCCGCGCTGCCGACGACCGGCAATCTGGTGGGCTTCGCCGGCTCAGCCGACGCCTGCGTCATCGCGACGCGCGTGCCGACCGATCCCCGCGAGCAGCTCCCGAGCGCCTCGTACCCCGGCAACTACGGTGTTGTCACCGATCCGACCACGGGCCTGTCAGTGGTTGTGAACGAGTGGATCAGCCCGACCGACAACTCGGCCAACATCCGCCTCTGCTGGATGATGGGCGTCGCGGTTGGCAACCCCAACAACGGCCAGCGCCTGATCACTGCCTAAGGTGGGCAAGGCATAGTCTCTCAAAGGGCCCGGTCGTAACTGACCGGGCCCTTCTGCGTATGGGCATCGATAAAGCCGCTCTCCGTTCACAGATTGTGGACCTCATCGGCGACGACTCCGAGCTGGCCACCTTTCGTGGCGTGGCGGGCATCGTTTTGCGCCGCACCGAGGCATTCCACCAGCGCGAGATGCTTCCGGCCGGCTTTAAGGAAACTGCCGCGATCGAACTCTATATGACGGACGACAACGTCGCCGACTTGGGGATTCCCCAGGTGGATGAGGACGTAGTCCTCACGGATGGCACCTACGAGATCATCGGGGTCCGTCCGTCGGCCGCCCAGGCGTTCTTTACCCTCACCATGCGCAAGGCCAACCGATGAGCACTCCCGCGACACTTCAGGACATCTTCGCGTTTGAAGGACCGATTGAGGCTGCTGTCTCGGCTATGCTTACGGCGGCCGGCGTGAGCGACATCCTCACTCGCGGGCAGTACGCGTATGCAAAGGACACGCGGGTCGAGGTCCGTTTGGACCCAGGTGCGGCTGATCCGGAGTCGCTTTCGCTCGTTGGGGCGGGGATGGAGTACATCTCGCGCACGGGCATCCTCGAAATTTCCGTCATGTCAGATCGCCGTCGTGAGAAGACGAACACCGGCCCCCGGCTGCTCCATGACGCGATCCTCGCGAATGTGCGCGCGGCCATGATCCGGGCCAACGCGGGCGCCCTGAACGCGCTTCTGCCCAACCACATCGTCACGGATCTGCGCGACCATGGGGTGGAGCGCTCCCTGTCCGTGGGCATCGATGTGAGCGTCCAGCGGTTCACGATCACCTTTGAGATAAACACGGCATCATGGCCGTCCAGTTGACGCCCCGATCTTTGATTAGAACACACCTCAACCCACTTCCTAAATGAGCACTCCGAACACATCTTTCAACGACGGCAAGTTCCTGCGGGCGGGCCGCCTCATCACGATCAATACGCTGGCGTACATCGCTAGCGACGTAAAGATCACCGACGGCACGCGCGAAAAGCTGGTGTACGACGACACCGACAAGCCTGCCGGCGGGTTCCAGACCTCGGACTACGGCAAGATCAGCCTCACGCTCACCGGTCTGACGACCAACCCCCGCCCCAACCGGCATGACGTTTTCGTCTACGACGCGGCCAATTCCCGCACGTGGGTGATCGGAAGCGTCGACGAGTCGAGTTCCGACAACAACGTCACATCCTGGGCCGTGACCGGCCGCGAGGTCATCAATCCGCTGACCGCGACCGCGAGCTAACGCTTTCCTTGGTTCATTGGTTCATTGGTGCTGGCCCCGGGTCTATTGGTTGACCCGGGGCCTCATTATTATGGACGACCGCGACGTTCTATTCCCCGCCGAGAAGATAGAGGAATCGCAGGCCGTGCGGCATGCCGCTTGGCTTGTGCCGATGGCGACGGTGGCCGGCATAGAGTGTTCGCCCCTATCGCTGCGGACTTGGATCGCCTTGGACCTCGCGGGGAGCCCAATCCTTCAGGGCAGCCATTCCGCCAGGGTTTCGGACTTATGCCTGTTCGTCTGGTATCTTTCAAAAAGCTATTCGACGGAGCGGGCGCGCAGCTGGCCGATGAGTCTGATTCCCTCTGGCAAGCGCCGGGTTGTCCGTGCCGTCATGAAGGCCGACCTCAAGGCTGCTTTTGCCGAGGCGGACGACATCGTTCACAGGGCCTTCGCGGACGCTCCGCATCCCTCCGGCTCGTCGGACAAGATCCCAAGGACCTCAATCCTGACGAACTTCATTGACCTCTTTGCGTCGGAGTACGGGTGGACCCCGGAATACGTCCTCGACCTCCCGCTCGACTGCCTCTGGGGGCTTAACCGGCGGGTCATGGTCCGGAACGGCATCAAGGACGATTCCAAAAACGCAGTGGAATCCGCGCTTTACCGCGACGCCCTAGTTAACGCCAACGACAAATCGAAATGAGCAACATCATCGGGTCAATCATCGCCAAGCTGGGATTGGATACCTCTGATTTCAAGAAAGAAGTGTCGGATTCCGGTTCGATCTTGGACAACCTCAAGGGCCGGATGTCCGGGATCGGCTCGACCATGGCCGGCGTCGCCGGCGGGTTGGGTATTTTCGAGCTGGTGAAAGGTCTCGGGGAGGGCATTAAGGGCGCGATTGAGGGGGCGCTTGAGAGCGCCACGAATCTCGTCGCCGAGTCTGAACGCCTGGGGACCAGCACAGACTTTCTTCAGGGTTGGTCCGGCGCTGCCGAGGACTTTGGAATCAGCACTGAGCAAGCCACCAAGGCCCTCGACCACCTCCAAAAGACGCAGGGCGACGCAATGAACGGCAACGAGGAGGCGATAGCCTCGTTCAAACGCATCGGCGTTGAATATGAAGATGCAGCGCACCATGCGCGGCCGTTGGAATCCGTCATCTTGGATACTAATGCAGCCCTTCAGGACATTACTGAACCCGGCGCCCGCGCATCGGCCGTCATGGACCTTTACGGAACGAGGGCCGGCCGTGTAGTGGACATCTTGAGCCAGAGGCCAACAGCGTTTGCGGATGCGATTGAACGGGCCTCGAAGGTCACGAAAGAGAACACCGAGGCCATGGCGAAGGCCAACAGCGAGGCCCACAGTTTCTTCCGCACCGTCGGGGCCGCATTCGGCAACTTCATTGGAGACCAACTCCGTCAAAGCGAGCGCGCCGGCAACGAGGTGGCCCGGGAGATCCGGGCCGACTACGGCAAGCCAGGGGAGCCGGCTGCACCTGACGACTCGCTAGTGCCTAAGGCTCCCGCCGCTCCGAAGAAATCGAAGGTGGAGTTGGCCGACGCTCAAACGGACGCAGCAGCGGCCGCAATCGACGCAAAGATTGCCGAGAAGGACAAGACTCTCGCGGACCAAATCGCGGACGTGAAGGACGAACGCACCAAGGTGCTAAACGATGCTCATGACCTAAGTTTGGACGGAGAAGATCGCGCGAAGCTGCTCAAGGAATATGGGCAACTAGGTGAAAAGCTCCATAGCCTAACCGAACAGCTCGCGAAGTCTGACCAACACGCTGGGGACAGGGCGTCGAAAGAACAGGACCGCACGTCTCGCATTAAGGAAATCCGGGACGCTTCTGACGCCAAGATTTTGAGGGACGCGAAGCCCCTCGACGCGCAACGAGCCGACCTCGTTAACGATCGCTCAAAGGCCCTGTCGGACTCCAACAACTCTTCGCTCACGGATGAAGAGCGCGAACGGGCCGCCGAGAAATACTCGCAGCTGGGCGGAGAGATCGCGCGGCTCACCCAGGAAATCGCCAAAAAGGCTGAAGAGGAAACGAAGGAGCCAGACCAGAAGCGGCACGCGATCGAAAACGTGCCGACCTCCGACACAATTGCTCAGCTCGCTAATAATGTCGACGCCCGCAGCTCTGTTGGGACGACCGACGATGCTGTTCGGTCACGCGTTTGGGCGCTCAAAGGGCTAGACAATCAAGGCATGGCCCCTGGGCAAGCCGATGCCGCAGCGGCGGCCAAGGAATCGATTACGGTGCTTCAGGGCATTCTCACCCAGGCCGAGGCGACGGTGGCCCAGCTCAAGACCCTAACAGGCTGACCGCGTCGCGAATACCATGCCCGCCACATCATTTAGCGACCTGTCTCTCGCTACGCCGCAGCGGACGCGCCCTAAGAGGATCACGTTCCCGTTTCGGGAGGCCGGCGACTATGCGACGCAAATCCTCGAAATGGACTACGTCATGTTCGCATCGAACTTCGTTTCAAAAGGCATCGCGGCCCTCGACTCGCTTTCGTCACTGGCTCCGGGAATGTTCTTCGTCGAGCAGAGCGATTCCCAGGCCGTTGAACCGGGCCTCGTGGAGTTCACGCGCCGGTACACGAAGGTGCCGCAGTCACGCCTTGAGTTGGAAAGCTACGTGTACACCCCTGACGCATCGGACGCTTTCTGGATGACCTTCCGGGTCGCGATCCCGGGCGACCTGTCGATGAGCCAGCTGATCTTGACGACGACTCAGGAAGCTGCGGACGAAGCCGCGCTAGAGACAATGCAGGGTGCCGTCCCTCCGGATTGCGTCATCATTTCGGTGACTACCAACTATGGCGTGCCGCTGACGGCCACGGCCGGCGGATCGTCTGGGACCACGGGGGCGGTCTCTACGGTGTATTACAAGCGGCTTTTCAGCATACCGCTTCAAGCCTTCCTGCCGACGAACCAGCAGGGCACAGTGAAGTCGAAGCCGGTGGCCTCTCACCTGCAATACGACTATTTCCAGACCTCGACATTGGACTCGGTCCCGCTCTTCAACACGCTCGACCAGTTCCCCTATCCCCCGGTCGTTCCGCCGGCCGTGGCCCCGATCATCGGCTTCACGCCGTTGACGACCGGCATGGTCGTCGAGCCGTCCACACTCAAGCGCTGGAAGGGCAACATTTGGGAGCGCGTGACGAGGGTTATTCCAAATGGAACCGTTTGATAATTACACGCCCGCCCCGTCGCCCAAGGCGCGCAAGATCCTTGTGCCCTATGACGCATGGATCGGCGTTGTCGATACGGTCAAGGCGTTCCGCAACCTTCGCGTTGTGGGCGGCCGATTCTTCATGACAGGCAAGTCCGCGGTACTCGAAATTTCTCCCGGAAAGGACCCGGTGCAGGATGACGCGCAGAAGCAACCGTCTTCGCTTCCGCCGGACCCCCTCAACAATCTCGGGGCGACAGCTGCCCCGGCCACCTCTGGCGCGCCACAGAACGTAACGATCGCCGGAATGATTGAGTCTCCGGCTGCAAAGGTCTACATGCTCGACCTGTTGGTGGCTCGGACACTCACGGTGCTTTCGATAAAGGTGAAATGCACCGCTGGCGGATGCACTGTAACTCTCGCCGGCCAATCTTTGGCCGCGAGCACCGCGCTCGCCTCGCTCACATTCGTGACCCCAGCGGTGTTCGCGATCGGCTCCAATCTTCCTATTTCGGTGAGCGCGATCACGTCCGGGACGACCGATCTTTCGTTCGCGATCGAAGCCGCGGAGGCCGAGTAACATGGTCCGCCGCTGGCAATTCTTTAAGGCGACCGGCACTCCTCCGGCGTCGATTGAGCTGACGGTGGAATATACGACGGACTATTCCTATTCGATCGCGGCCCTTTATCCGTCGCATAGCGGTTGGGCGACTGGCCTTTTTACGCCGACTGGAATTTCCGGCGTCGGCGGCATCACACCTTTGAACCTGCAAATCTCCTGTGTTTCAGGCGACACCGTTGGCGGCGTCATAACTCTCGGCCTTAGGGCGTTCACGGTTGGATGGCCGTTCGGCCCATTGTACGGGGCTCCGGCCCCGGCTGCGACGCTCATTTCGACAATGACGGTCACGCTGGTCCCTGGGGTTCCAGTTTCGATCCCTGTCCCAGCGACCGGGACCGCTTGGTATTGGGAGAGGTAGTTGACGCCCCGCGCATTTCCGATGCGCACGCTCTATATCGATACGACCGCTAGCGACATTTCGTCGCCGTTTCTCTTTGCCCCGAGCACCTCTGAGTATGTGAAGCTCGGGCAGATTCCGCTGGGCGATGCGCTCGCGTTGAATCTCGTCTTTTGCGACCAAAACGGCGTGTGCTCGTGGTCCGGCGCGTCCGGCTACGTGATCGAAGCGGCCCTAGGCATCGCCAATGCGCGGCCTAGCGACGGCACGTTCACCCTTTCGGCTGGCGGCACAGCGGGAACGCCGCTCCCGGCAAACGCAACGGCTGCCCAGGTGCAGGCGGTTCTTCAGGCCATCGCGGGAATCGGCGCAGGAAACTGTCTGGTCACCGGCCCGGCCGGCGGCCCCTGGCAGATCGTTGGAGCTGGCACACTGCTCTCGACGGACCTCCCGGCGATCACGGGCGATTCCAGCGACCTCTTCCCGGCCTCGGCTGTCACCTGCGTGACCACCCGTGAGGCGGCGACGGGCGTTCCTCAGATTCAAATGCTCAGGGTTGCCACGATCCCGGTGAGTTACACGGACACCTTCACCGCAGTCGGGACCGGCTGGCAGGGTTCGCTCGTCACGGCGACCGCCGGACTCTACGACATGCTTGGCGACGATCCGGATGTGACCGTCACGCTCGCGATTCGCGTGAGCGGCCCGGCAATCGGCGTTCGCACGTTTGCCCAGGCCCAGCTCCCGGTCGTTGCGGCACTCATCGACGAGACGGCCCTTGTCACCGCGCCGGCGGGCAGTACCTACATTTCCCTTTCTGAGGCGGTGTCGATGTTCTCGACCCCCGCCGCGCTTGCGGCAGCCATCGCGCCTCTGGCGACTTCGGCGGCTCTTGCCGCTGCGGTGGCGCCCCTTGCCACGTCCGCCGCGTTGGCCTCCGCGATTGCCGGCGTGACGGCCGGGACTTACGCGCTCCCGGCAGCGACCACGGCCGCCCTCGGCGGCGTCAAGCCGGACGGGTCCACGATCACGGTCACCTCTGGTGGGGTCATCTCCTCAACCGGTGCGACCACGGCGGCCCTTGCGGCTGCTGTTGCCCCGCTGGCCAGCTCCGCTGCCGTCACGGCCGCCATTGCTGCGGCAGTTGCCCCGCTCGCCGCGTCTTCGGCTGTTACTGCCGCGATTGCGACCGCAGTTGCCCCGCTGGCCAGCTCCGCTGCCGTCACGTCGGCTATCGCCGCTGCCGTGGCCCCCCTGGCTAGCTCGACGGCTGTTGCTGCTGAGATCGCGACCGCCATCGCTCCCCTTGCTACGACCGCCGCACTGACTGCCGCCATTGCTGGCGTCACCGCCGGGTCTGTGGCCGACGCCACGGCAACGACCGTGGGTGTCGTAAAGGTCCCGGTTGCCGGCAATCTCACGATCGACGGGGCGGGGAACATCGAAGTCCCCGTTGCGACGGCAAGCGTCCTCGGGGTCGTCAAGGTCGATGGGACCTCAATCACGATCGATGGCTCAGGGAAAATCTCGGCTACAGGTGGCGGCGGGGGTGGCGGCAGCTCCACGGTCGCGATCAATACGACCATCGTGGACGGAGTGAATGGCAACGACTCGACCGGCGCTGCCAACAACCTTGCAAAGCCGTTCGCGACCTTGCACGCGGCCGTCGCGGCGTCCTCGGCCGGGCAAACGATCGTCCTGATGTCGGGTTCGACATACACGGAGACCCCGGCGTCAGGCGCGGCGCTCCTATCGGTGAACAACCTGCACCTTGTGATTGCTGAGGGAGCGACTCTCATCATCAAAGGTACCTCAAGTGGCTGCATAGCGGCGTCTGCGACCAGCTGGGCAATTACTGGGGCTGGCACGCTACGGCTGGACTTCTACCTCCCCGGCGGCGCGCCGACACCATTCTGGGCATGCACCTTCAATGGCGCGCGCGGACAGATCGATGTCGCGGCGCTGCAACTCGTCTTGGACGCCACATCTACATCCGGCAGCGGAAACACGAACATGTTCGCGTTAGTTAACGATGCGGACACGGCCCAATCATCCCTAATTATCCGCGCGAAGGACGTACAGATCATCGGCAATTCAACCGTAGCCACTGGCTGGGGGCTTTATGGAAGCGCAGGTTCGCTCACGCCTACCCATGGCATCGACACCGTGATTGATTTTGGGAATGTAATTTACGTTTCTGACCCTGCCACAGCTGGCCCTGCGTTCACGATGATTTACAGCTACGGTGAGGGTGCGGCTTCAAGCCTTTCGTACCGGCAAAAGTCATACTATGACAATCTCTCGGCTCTCGCGTCCTCCGGCGGCTTTATCAGAATCTCGTCCGCCAACCATGCCCGAATCGATCTGGATATGGGCGTCATAAACAGCGCGATGCCCCATGGAATCTGGCACCTCTACTGGGATAGCATATTTAGCACGGACTCGCTCAAGATCGCCAAGCTCTATGGAAACGAGGGAATCATCATTGGCGCGGTGGGGTATGGCCCTTGGAGCATCGACTTGGGGGACTTCCACTGCGCCTACGTCTCCGGGCCGGCCACCTACTGTGGTCTCCAAGTCACGCCTTCGGCTGTTGCTGGGGAAGTTACCCAGGTGAATTTTCGAAGCATTAAAGCGGGGACGAGCTACAACACGGGCCCAGCTGTCCAAATCTCTGGATATAACGCCGGTAGCGTGATTCTACGCGGCGCGCGCATACACAACCCAGGGGGTGGCGCCGGCGGCAACCCTGTCTGCATATATTTTTCGGGCGCGCCCGGCAAGACGATCGTGCAGGTGCCCGAGCTGATCTGTGGCTCCGCTGGCAACGCGCTCTATTCGTCCACCGGGGCGACGGCCTACATCGGGCCGGGATGCGAGACCAACGCAACCACGGCGGTTTCCGGCGTGACCACCTCGGGCAACGCGATCGCCGTCCAATCCTCGCTCTTCTAGGCCGGTTGACCCCCGGGGGGTTGGCATGAATCGATCCGCGCGTGGCTTCATTGCCCTAGCCGCCCTCGTTCCTTACCTTGTCATCGTCCTCGCGGGCGGAGCCCTTTACGAGGGCTACAAGGTCTTCGAGCCGGGCCGTAACAAGAAAGTTGCGGACAAGACGGCTGCGGCTGTCGTCCAGACACAGACCCAGGCCGTGCAGGTCGATGCGAGCGCTCAGGCGGCCGCCAAAGCGGCCGCCGATGCCGTGCAGTCTCACAAGGACGAGTTGGCCGCCATTGCCAAGAACGAGGCAGCTGCCGCCGGCGGTTCCTACGCTACGCAAGCCGCGCTCTCGCGCGAGGTCAACCCTTCGGCCAACGTCCGGCTCGCGCTTGAGGCCAATGAGGTCACCTGGGCAGCGATCGGCAAACAACTCACCCCCTCGCAGAAGGCCCTTTGGGATTCGATGCTCGCGGTCCACGCGGAGGATAAGGACGGCATCGCCGCTAGAGACGCTAAGATAGCCGACCTAGTAACCTCGACCGCCGCTCAGGCGGCAACGATTGCGGCGGTGACGGACCACGCCAAATCCGCGGACGCGGCGTTGCTCGTCAAAGAGACGCAGCTCACGGCGAGCACGAAGCAACTCACGATCTATGCCAAGTCCGCGACGACCCTCGCGAACGCACAGAAAGCGTGGGCAGACGACTCCGAGAAATGGCGACAGAGATTCGCGGCCGCCGGCTGGTTCAGCGTGTTCGCCGTCGCGCTCGTCGTCGTCCTCTCAATCAAGTTCCTCGGGGCGAAGAAGACCCTTGCCGACGCCTGCGCCCTTTACACGTGGGCCAAGGGCAAGGTTGTGGCCGGGATCTCGCACACGGCCGAGGAAATGGAAGCGAAAGAGCACGAGTGGTTCTCCGGCGACGCAAAGTCGGAGACCGCGATCAAGGCCGTCGTTTCTCAAACCCTGCGCCAGTAACCCCAGGCTGACGCCGTTATTCTGTTAGAAGCCACGAAATAAACACCCAACACAAAATGCACCTCCTCATCGTTCTCGCTATCGTCGTCGGTTCCTGCCTCGCAACGTACTTGCTCCACTCCAAGATCGCGGCTGAAGTCGCGGCCCTGAAGAGCAAGGTCGCCGCCCTCGAAACGAAGGCCGTCGCGGCCGTCAAGTCCGACGCCACTGCCGAAGTCGCCGCCGTGAAGGCCGACGTGGTCGCCGAGGTCAAGAAGGTCTAACCTCTGCCGAGCCGCCGAAAGGCGTCCGCACACGTGAACGCCTTCCTCAACAAGTACGGAGACATGCTACGCTGGTGGCTCACCGCCATCATGATCGCTGGTCTATATTTCCTGAACCACAGCTTCGTATCGCTTGAGCGGTACGAAGCGGACAAGACCGCCACGGATGTCGCGCGAAGGGTCGAGACCGACAAGGTCGATTCCCGACTCGACGGCATCGAAAAGGCGATTGTCCTCATGACCGAGCAGAACAAGCAACTCGCGGATCATGAGACCCGAATCCGGGCGCTCGAATCGAAGCGCTAACTGACGCGCAAGCCGTGAGCATGGTAACACGTTACCTTGTCACGGCCGCCGCAACCGGAGCCCCGCCCAGCAAGGGCTTCCTAACCTGCCTCGACGCCTACGCCAAGCGCATCAGCGCCGAGATTATCATCTGCCCGATCCCAGGCGCCCGGCGGGACGAAAGGATCGCCCGCAGCCTGCAACGAAAGTACACCGTCGCGGCCACTGATCGTCCGCTCTGCGAAACCCTCGACTTGAGGGTCTTCCGGCTCCGGGCCTCCCAGATCGATCCACTCACGGGCCTCTCGCGCTTCATTCAGTTCGGGCGCTCGGCGGTGATCCCGTCGCCAAAACAGTTCTTCCGGGGTGCCGCCTGCATCGTCGGCCTGCCAAAGGTCCTCTATACGACGGGAGCTTGCACGGAGCCCGACTACTCGGACACGCGGGTGGGGGACATCGGGACGGAGGACCACGTGATCGGTGCCGTCGTAGTCGAGACCGACGGCCACCTTTTCCATGCGCGGCACATCCGATACAAGAAAACGACCCGGGGGTTCACGGACCTGGGGACGATGGTGACGCTCCAAAAGGGCAAGGCGGTCTTCGAGAAGGTCCGCGCCGAGGCGATCATCCCCGGGGACTGGCACGCGGGCGACACAGACCCGGTCGCACGGGCCAGCGTCCTCGCGATGATGCGCGAGTACCGGCCCAAAAAATTGGTGCTCCATGACATTTTCAACGGACACTCGATTTCCCACCACGAAGCTGGGAAGGGTGTGAGCCGGGCCATAGCTGCTGATAAAGGCCGTCTTGGGCTAGAGAAAGAGCTGGAAGCGTGCGCCGACGAGGTCGCTGAACTTTGCCGCTCGATGCCGGCGGACGGGAAGGTCTTTGTCGCCAAGTCGAATCATGACGAGTGGCTCGCCCGGTATCTTGAGTCCGCCCGCTTCGTGGACGACGCGGAGAACTACCGGATCGCACTCGACCTCGCGGCTGCGGCCGTCGATGGCAAGGACCCGCTCGCGGTTGGCCTGAGGCGCAACCATGCCAAACTTGAGGCGGTCCAGTTCCTCGCCCGGGACGAATCCCTCCGGGTCGGTGGTTGGGAGCTGGGCCAGCACGGGGACCTAGGGATAAACGGGGGCGGGGCAGGTATCCGATCAATCGAAGCGGCGGCCGGGCACGCCGTCGTTGGCCACACTCACTCGCCCCAGGTCTTCAGGGGTCTCATTGTCGTCGGGACGACCACGAAACTAAGGCTCCCCTACAATCGCGGCCCATCGACTTGGCTGCCCGCCTCGGCGCTCATCTGGCCGGACGGATCAGGCCAGCTCGTCGTTCAGCTCGCCGATCGCGGCGGGGATTGGACATTCGCTCCTAAGACCCCGGCGGCGTAGTCACTTTTTCACCCTAACGCCATTGATGGTGAGGACCTCAGCGCGGGCGTTGAGCGAACCACCTAGGGATCGTTTTCTGTCCGCCAAGACCTCCGCTCCTCGCCGTTGGCGATAAAGCGCCTCATCCTCCCGGCGGAATTCGGCCTTCAATGCTGCCGCATCCCGGGCCGCCTTGGAAAGGTTCAGCCGGGAAAGAGCGGTGAGAATGTGGCGCAGCTTCATGGACGACAGATTAGAGCCGCCGGGGGTGCCGGCGGCGTTTGTGAGTGCCATTATCCCCGGGGGGACATGAGCCTCGCGGCTCAAGGGCGGGAGTTACTGCCCGACTAGCTAGGCCGCCTTCGATGCTGTTGCAACGAAATGAATGACGGAGAGCCTGGGGATCAGCACCCGGGTCGAGACCGCTTCGGGGATGCGCGGAAGCACGCCGGACTCGACCCATTTGTAAACCTGCCCACGTGATACGCTGAGCAGGCGGGCGGCCTCGGCCACGCTGATGAGCAGCGGGAAGATGTCCAGTTTCTGAGCGGCGGCCGTTTTCATTGGTTCCATACGTTACAGCACCTGGGTCAACCGGCACCGCCGTTATACCACCCCCGTTATACCACCTTGCCCTAAAACGGGTGTAATCCATGCAGCCCGTGAACACCGCTGGCGGCCTTCCGGGGGCGTTCTCCCTCTGGGACGGCAACCCACGGAAGCCCATGAAATGCATCGACATCGGCAAATCGCCCTCATAAGCCTTTGGCCGCGGGTTCGATCCCCGCCCCTGGCACCATTTTCAATCAGCGGGTTAGGTGAGAATTGGAACACCCTTTCCACCTTCCTTGCCCGTTCCCTCGATCCATCAACCCTGATCC
>Ga0302319_10001712_pt1 | contig 48805 bp, 42 predicted proteins | sample Bog_T0_2_FD_203319 | JGI IMG/M metagenome (GOLD analysis project Ga0302319, IMG submission 203319) | Peat permafrost microbial communities from Stordalen Mire near Abisko, Sweden - Bog_T0_2 | ecosystem: Environmental > Terrestrial > Soil > Wetlands > Peat | place: Sweden: Abisko, Stordalen Mire... | reverse complement strand
TTCGCGCTGAACCGGCCCGTGGCGGTGATGGTTGCGCCGGCCTTCGCCAGCACGATTTCGTTCGTGGAAACAATTGTGGTGCCGCCGAAATCCATCCCGTTTTTTTCGCCAACCAAATTCAACAGCCGCCGGTCAATGCCGCGAAGTTCCACGTCCAGCCGGCCTTCCATTTTTTCCGCGTCAAACGGCCCGGTGACGGCCAGTTCGCCGAGCGGCGCGCCGGCTTGCTGAAAATGCAGCGCCAGTTGCTTGATCTCTGTCGGCGTGACCTCGCAATCCAGCGCGGCACTGAAGTTGTTGAAATCGGCGAACGCGCCGCCGGCCCGGGTGACGGCAACATTCACGCCGCCGCTGGCCGAACCCGGCTTCAAATCCGGATTGAACGCGCAGCTAAAGCTGCCCTTGAGCGAGGCCGCCAGCAGGCCGCTGGAATTGGTGTTGGAATTGTTCTCGACCCGGAGTTCGGCAGACAGTTCGAGCTTCGCCGTCTGGCCGTTCTTCAAATTGGTCAGCGTCACGTTGACGTTGGTCAGCCCGGCGAAATCGTGGCGGCCGTCGGCGGAATTTGTGATTTGGAAAATGGTCGCGTTGCTCAACGTGAGTTTGCCGAGATCAAATTGCAGCGGTTTGGAAGCGCCGTTGGCCGCGGCCGCCGCAGGTTTCGGTCCCGCCGCCGGCTTTGACTGCAACGCCTTCAAGATCGGATCCAGGTTGCTGCTGCCGTCGGGATTCACGACCAGCTCAACCGTCGGCGAAACCAGCGCGATTTCATCCACGTGCAAATTGCCGCCCAGAATGTCGAACAGATGATAGCTCACCCGAACTTCTGACGCGGTGACGAGTGGCGGCTGGCTGCCGGCCTGCACCTTCAAATCGCGCAGGACGATGCCGCTGAACGGATGAATCGCGGCGTCGCTGACGGTGACGCCGGCATTGAGCGCGCCGCTGACGCGCGGAAGAATCACCGCTTTCAGGAAGGCGGAACTCGTCGCGATAAAATAGAGCGCGACGAGCAAAACCAGCAAAACGGCGGTTGACCACGCCAGCCAGCGCAGCCAGCGGCGGCGTCTTTTCGGCGGCAATGAAGCGGCAATTGTGTCAGACATAAATTTATGGCCCAAGTCATAGAGTCACGGCACCTGATTCAGCGGCTGATGGAGCAACCCGACAGCAGACGTTTAATATCCGACATTTATCCGCCGGCCGCAAATCAATTCCAAAAGCAAACGGGCGCGTTCGGAAACGTTTTCTGATTCCCGACGTTATTTGCATTACTGCAAACATATTGACGCCTTGGCGCAAAACGCCTGCGGCGCGCCGTCCGCGGGAAAAATAGCGCTGGACAAATCTCATTCTCCGGAGCCTCATTGAAACAAACACCATGAATCCCGGCGCGGCAAATCGCGGACGCGCATTCACTCTGCTTGAATTGCTGGTGGTCATTGCCATCATCGCCATCCTTGTGGCGTTGCTGCTGCCGGCCCTGTCCCACGCCAAGGCGATGGCGAAGCGGACAGGTTGCATCAGCAATTTACGGCAGGTTGACCTCGGCCTCCATTTGTATGCCGCTGATCACGGCGACATCCTGCCCAACATCATCATCACCAATGGCATGCCGTGGTCTTACCAGTGGCGCTTCTTCAAGGAATTGACCAAAAGCTACGACGGCTTGACCGGCCCGTCCTCGCCGACGGACAAGCTGTTCGCCTGCCCGGCGGACACATTTTATTATCTCAATACGATGTCAACGCCGCTGGTCCATGCCAGCATGCACGACGATCCGTGGTCGGATTATTCGAGCTATTGGTTCAGCCGGCTAAACTTGAAGCCGAACCCGGCGACCGGGGGATTTTATTACGGGATTGCCGGGCTTAAAATCAGTTCGATCCGCAACCAGGTGCGGACCGTGATGGTGGTGGATCAGCCTGCCTGCTTCGCCTACTCCTGGCATCAGCCGGAATCGCTGACCGACCCGGGGCCGAACGAGGTCAATGATTCGATGAACGTGGCCGGTTTCGTGGACGGCCATGCCAGTTATATCAAATTTTACTGCCACAGCACCCATGACACCTTCCCGTGCAATTACAATCCGCCGGACAATTACGAATACCAATGGGGCGGAGATTGAGTTTTGAAGGCCGCGTTGCAGCGGTGAAGATCGCCGCCGCAAATCACTTCATCCCTCGCAAACCATTTTACACAACGGGCGCATGTCGTATAATTTCCTTCTGTGAATTTGCCCAAGCGTCAGCGCGTGGTCTGCGGCATGAGCGGCGGAGTTGATTCCTCCGCCACGGCGGCGCTGTTGCTGGAGCAGAGCTACGAGGTCATCGGCATCACGCTGAAACTCTGGCCGCAGGATTGCGTGAACCGCGCGGAGGACAAGTGCTGCGGCCCGCAGGCCGTCACCGACGCCCGCGCCGTCTGCGACAAGCTCGACATTCCGTATTACCTCATTGACGAGGCGGCGGAATTCCAGAAACACGTCATCCAATACTTCGCCGACGAATACCAAGCCGGCCGCACGCCGAATCCGTGTGTAATGAGCAATCAGAATTTGAAATTTGGACGGCTAATTGACCGCGCCGATCAGCTAGGTGCGGATTTCATCGCTACGGGACATTTTGCGCGAGTTGAATTTTCTCCTGAAACAAATGGTAGGGCTGACCTGCCGGTCAGCCCGGACGCGCAGCAGCGCGTCCCTACCAAATCTGCGGGCCGTTATCTGCTCAAGCGCGGACGGGATTTGCGGAAGGATCAAAGCTACTTCCTTTTTTCGCTGCGGCAGGACCAGCTTGCGCGCGCGATTTTTCCGCTCGGCGAAAAGACCAAGAGCGACACGCGCGCAGTGGCGCGTCATTGCCAGCTCAAAACCGCCGACAAGGAGGAGAGCATGGAAATCTGCTTCGTGCCGGACAACAATTACGGCGGCTTTCTCCAGCAGGCAAATCTTGTGCAGAAACATCGCGGCGAAATCACGGACGTTCACGGCCATGTTCTCGGCCACCACGACGGCATTGAATTTTACACCATCGGCCAGCGCAAAGGTCTCGGCATCACCACGCCCAGGCCGGTTTATGTCGTCGAATTGGATGCGGAAAATAATCGCGTCGTCATCGGCGACGAATCCGCGCTCGACCGTGATGAATTCACCGCGACAAATTGCAACTGGCATCCGTTCGACAAATTGACGGAGCCAATCGAAGTCACGGCAAAAATCCGTTACAACCATCCCGGCACGCCCGCCACGGTCACGCCGATGGCAAACAGTTCGGTGAAAGTAAAATTGCATTCCGCCCAGCGCGCCATCACGCCCGGCCAGGCGGCGGTGTTTTATCAGGACGATTTGGTGGTTGGCGGCGGGTGGATTGCGCGATAATCAATACTTCGGCTTCGCGCGCTTATCTTTCCAGGTGAGGAACAATAAAATTGCCGTGACGATTCCCGTCATGCCGGTGCAAAGCGGCGCGAGATAACGATCCAGTGGAAGAAAACCGCGTTGCGGCAGCCGCAATTGAGCGGAAAAGATTTCACCGTTGCCCGGCATGGAAGTTTTCGCGACGACATATCCGCCGCCGGTCACGGCCTGCGAAATGCCGGAGCTGGCGACGCGGAAAATCGGGACGCCGTATTCCGCCGCGCGCACGGGCGCGACGCGCGAATGAAGCTCGTGCTGATGCCGGCCCCAATCATCCACGTCCATTGTCGGGACGATGAGCAGTTGCGCGCCCTGCCGCACCAGTTCGTCCGTCACACGCGTGTAGCTCAAGTCATAGCAGATGCAAATGCCGATTTTGCCCCAAGGCGAATTCCAAACAGCCTGATTTGTCGCGGGCAGGCCGTCCTTGAAACACTGGACCGGCACGCTTTTGGCCTGCTTGAACACGATGTCGCCGTTCGTGCCGACGACGAAGGCGGTGTCGTAATAATTATTCGTGCCCGCCGGGTCTTCGCCGCCGACGACCAGATAACGCGCGTGTTCGCGACACCAATTTTTCAGCAAATACGGCACCGGGCTGTCGAGCGTATATTCGCTCAAGACAAAAATCTGCGCGTCGGGATTTTTGATCAGAGCTTTATCGAGCGCTTCGGGCAAAATGCTTGGCGTGGGGAATTCCATTTGGACGCCGGCAAGGGAAACCGGTTCGTGATTTGCGCGATTAGCATAAATTTTCATCCCAGAACTAAGTTGAAAGAACCAGGCCAGCGGGATCAAAAGCAAAAGAGCCAGGATCACAATTTTTAAATGGAGCGGTCTGAATGAATTTCTAAACGCTAAAATTACGGCCGCAGAAAAAAATATAAATCCAACACCATACATTCCCAGAGTGACAAGTGGTGCAATTTGAAAGTTGGGGTAAGCATACCCGACATTCAGCCATGAAAATTTGAAGTAGTAGAGTTCGCTGCGGAAATATTCGACACCCGTCCAGATGATTGGAATCAGCCACGCAGCTTTGGCGTTGCCCCAGCGCCGGATGCTGCCGCAAACAATCGCGGCGAACAGCCCGATCCAAAATGCGAACACAATCCAGAGCGGAATTGCCGCCGGGCCAAACATCCCCCAGAAACAAAACAGTTGCGGCGCGGCGCAGAGAAATCCCGCCGCCAGCCCGAAATAAAATGCGCGGCGCACGGTGGGCTGGTCGGCCAGCCGGACGAGGCCGAAGGCGTAGCCGAAAATCAACAAACCGGCGGCGGGAAATTTCAGCGAGGTGTAAGCCGCGTGGAAGCACGCCACGGCCAGCGCCAGCCACAGAAAAGATTTTCCCCAGCCGAGTGGATTTGCCGCTGGTTTCGGGACATTCATCGCGCGTGGCTCAATTGAAGCGATAAATGGTCGGAAGCGAAAGAAAATTTTCTTCCGGTTCTAATCGTTCGCGTCAAAAGGCAGCAGCGGGCGCGAGTCCGCTCATTTTTCCGAAATTTTGAGCCGACTCACGTCGGCTGCTCCAAAATTATTCCACCAGCTCCGCCGCGCTGGCGTTCGCCTTGACCTGTTCGGGATTTTTGCAGCCGCAAACCACGGAGGACACGAGCGGGTCGCGCAGGCACCACGCCATTGCCCAGCTCGCCATCGGAACTCCGGCGGGCACTTCGGTGGTTTTCAGGCGTTCGACTTCGGCAAGGTCGCGCTTCATTTTTTCCGCGTCCATTTTGGAGCGCACGTCGTTGGCCGGAAAGGTCGCGCCCTGTTTATATTTGCCGGCGAGCAACCCGCTGGCGAGCGGCACGCGGCCAATGATGCCGAGGCGATTTTCCCGCGCTTGCGCGAAGTAAAGTTGTTCCGGCCGGCGATCCAGGCGGTTGTAAAAAACCTGCAACGCCTCCGCGCCCAGCTTCGCCGCTTCGCGCGCCTGAAGTTCGCTGCCCTTTTGCATGATGGAAACGCCGAGGTGGCGGATTTTGCCGGCGCGTTTTTGTTCCGCCAGCATCGCCCAGAGTTTTTCGCTTTGAAACAGATCGTCCGAGCCGGAATGAAATTGATACAGGTCAATCGTCCCGACGCGCAGCGCCCGGAGCGAGGCTTCAAGCTGCGCGCGCACGCCGTCCACGGAGAAATCGTCGTCGCGGTTTAGGAAACTCTTGAAGTGATGGCCGAACTTGGTCGCCACGATCCAGCGCGAACGGTCATGCCGCGACAGGTAGTCCCCGACCAGTTTTTCCGAAAGGTGATCTGGGCCGTAGCACTCGGCGGTGTCAACGAGGTTGATGCCGCAATCCGCCGCCGCGTCGAGGATGGCGTCGGCCTCGGCCTGTGAAAAATCGCGGCCCCATTCGCCGCCAAACTGCCAGGTGCCGGCGCCGATGACGGAGACGCGCAAACCGGTTTTGCCGAGAATTCGATAACGCATGGCCGAGTTTAGCGCGCAAATTCGGCTTGCGCCAAGTTTGTTCGTTGTTAAAGTCAGTCCGCAACCATCCGCCGGCAGCGGCGGTTTTTCTTTTTAACCGGAATTTAACAAAGTGAAAATTTTCAGCGGCACAGCAAACGAGCCTTTGGCGCGGGCCATCTGCAAATCCATCGGCTGCGAACTCGGCAAATGCGACATCAAGCCGTTCCCCGACGGCGAGACGTTCGTGAAAATCGAGGAGAACGTGCGCGGCGAGGACGTTTTCATCATCCAGCCGACGTCGCCGCCGACCAACCACAATCTGATGGAGCTGTTCATCATGATTGACGCGCTGCGGCGGGCGAGCGCCAAGCGCATCACGGCGGTGGTGCCGTTTTACGGCTATGCCCGGCAGGACCGCAAGGACCAGCCGCGCGTGCCCATCACGGCCAAGCTGGTGGCCAACCTCCTCGTGGCCGCCGGCACCACCCGCATCCTGACGATGGATTTGCACGCGCAGCAGATCCAGGGATTTTTTGACATCCCGGTGGATCATCTCTACGCCGCGCCGGTGATGTATGAATATTTGCGGAGGAAAAATCTGACCAACTTGGTGGTGGTCAGCCCGGACATCGGCGGATTGAAGATGGCGCACGCGTATTCGCAAACGCTCGGGGTGGGACTGGCCATCGTGGCCAAGCGGCGCAAAAGCGCCACGGAAGTCGAGTCCATGGCCGTCATCGGCGAAATCAAGGGCAAGAACATCCTGATGGTGGATGATTTGACGGAGACGGCGGGCACGCTGACGACCGCGGCGGCGCTGCTGAAAAAGAAGGGCGCGAAAAACATTCTGGCCTGCGTTTCCCACGCCATTTTGAGCGACGTGGGAATTGACCGGCTGCGCAAATCGGCGATTGACGAACTGATCACCACGGACACGGTTCAGCGTCCGCCGATTGACGGCGTGAAAATTGTCACGCTGTCGGTGGCAACCCTTTTGGGCGAAGCCATCAAACGGATCAACAGCAATTCGTCGGTGAATTCGCTGTTTGAATTCAAGGGCGGGCGCACGAGCTAAACTGCCGGCTTGCGCAATTCACAACTCGCAACCGGCTGAACGCGCGTCCCCGTCGGCGAAGCCTTGAGAATTGCAGCCTGTCTCGGGATTAGCGTCATTTTTTAATAAACGTTACAGAAAAAGTCGGATCAGTCGGATGGAGAACTGGCGGTTGGATAACTAAGGTGTGGTCATCCATTTGGATAATTTTTGCACGCGTGATGTCTTTCTTAAATCCAGCAACCGTTTGTGTGCCCGCCATCATATTCGTGATTGTGTTAATGAGTAGGCCATCCTTCACATCCATCCTCCCTTCCCAAGTCTGAACCTGCCCATCCGGCCTGCCCGTAACCAAAGCAACGTAACTACCATCCGACTGCACGGTGGTTGTATTTCGCATACTATTCCCAATATCTGCAATCCAGGTGCCAGTCAAAAGCGAGGGGTGCGGATGGTGCCACAACAAAAAGGCAACGATGAGCAAAACGACGCTCAATCCAATAATGATGAGCTTTTTCATAGAGTGCCGATGACGCCTAACATTTAGGTAGGCCACCGGTTTTGTGGCCTACCTGTTTTCGGCAAGGATTCTATGCTGGACGGAACTGTTTGTCAAACATAGAGTTGCAAAAAATGAGCATTGAAAACGCGCCGGAAAAGATGGCAAATTTTTATGGCGCGTTTCACTCCGTCAAATCCTGTTTCGACAGCACGCGCTTCTGCATTTCGTTGACAATGATGCGGACGCGGTCGAGCACCGTGTCCTGCGTTTCGGCCAGCGAATAGGATTTCAATTCCACCCGCACGGTGGCTATCGGCTCGCCGTTCCGGTCGTTCAGCGGCATGTCCACCAGCACCGTGCCTTTGGTGTGGCCCATGGAAACCGTGCCGTTCGTGAAGGCGGCTTTTTCCACGTCCGTTCCCGGCTGGCCGGCTTCCGATTCAACTTTGCTGGCCAGAATGCGCATCTGGCCGCTGTCGTCGGGCGTGTAAATCCGCAGGCCCACGATGCGCGGATAGGTTTTCAGGATGTCGCGCACGAGTGCCTGCGCCGCCGGCACCAGCGGCGTGTAATCAATCGTCGTGTCGCCGAAATAACTCACCGCGTCGGACTTCGTCCAGAAACCGATTTTGCCGGCGGAGAAGGAGCTGTCATTCAGCGTCGGCATCACGGCTTTGTCGTCGAGCCAGCAGGTGATCTGGTCGCCCAGGCATTGCACGGCCAGCGTGTGCCAGGTGTTGGTGGCGATGTTCAGCGGCGGACCGATGGGATCGGAACGGATGCCGTCCACGACCTTGTAGAAACGCACGTTGCGCCCCAGCGCGCTGACGCGAAGCACATAAAAGTTCGACGCGTTCTGGAAGCGGAAGACGACGCCCGCCATCTGCTCGGCCACGCCGCCGATGATTTTGAACGGCGCGGTCAGCTTGAAATTTTTGAACGTCTGGCCGTCGTAAATCAGCATCGGGAAATGCTCGTCGGCCGGATCCCGGCTCAATTGGGCGAGCACGGGCCGCCGGGTCGCGGGCGCCGTCGGCGCGATTTGCGGCATCAGCGGCGCGAAGGTTGACGGCGACTCGTCCGTGACGATTTTCCAGTCGCCTGGCTGGCCGGCGCCGGCGAGGGCGTTGTGAAAATTGGTCAGTGACTGGCCCGCGGCGAAGTCGCTGAAATTGATTTTAATTTGCGCGCCGGAAGCGGACATCGCCAGCGCGAGGCTCAAGCCAAAAAGGAATTTTCGCATTGTTCAAAGCCTGACAAAAAAAAGGCCGGGCGACAAGCAAATGCGCCCGGCGGTTGTCGTAATCTTAATCTTCCTCTTAATCGCAATCTCCCAAGCGATTAGGATTGCGATTAAGATTATGATTAAGAATTATGCTTACGCCTTCCAGATCATGTCCGCCACGGTCTTGTTGGCGGGGATGAACGGGATGACGTGCGTGCTGTAAGGCGTCACCACGTCGAGGACGTAAGGTTCCTTCGCATCGAGCATCCGCTGGATGGCGGCGCGCAAATCCTTTTTGAACATCACGCGCTCACATTTGACGCCGAAGGAATTGCAAACGCGGACGTAGTCGGGATAAATCTCCGGGCGATGTTCCGGGTCGCCGAGATAGGTGTGGCCGCGGTTGCCGGCGTAGAAATTATCCTCCCATTGCACCACCATGCCGAGGTGCTGGTTGTTCAGAATGATGGCCTTTGCGGCAATCTTCTCGACGTGCGCGGTGGCGAGTTCCTGGATGTTCATTAGGAACGAGCCGTCGCCGTCAATGTCAATGACCTCCCGGTCCGGGAACGCGACCTTGATGCCGAGCGCGGCCGGCAAACCGTAGCCCATCGAGCCAAGCCCGCCGCTGGTGATGAACTGGCGCGGGTGCTCATATTTGAACCACTGGCCGGCCCACATCTGGTGCTGGCCCACGCCGGTGGTGATGATGGCGTCGCCCTTCGTCAATTCGTAGAGCGTCTCGATGACCATTTGCTGGAGGATGACCTGCTCCTCGTGCCCCTGCATGTGGTCTTTCATGTGGTCGCTGTTGGCGATTTCCGGCGTGATGCGATAGGCGAACGGCCCCTTCTTCTTCCACTCGTCAATCTGTGCGAGCCAGGCGGTGTGCTTCTTGGCGATCGGGCGCTTGGCGAGCATCGCGTTGAGCCGCGTGAGCGCGTCCTTGATGTCGCCGACCACCGGCAGGTTCGCCTTCCGATTTTTATTCAATTCGGAGGCGTCCACGTCAATGTGAACAATCGTGCCGTTCTTGCAAAATTCCTCGAACTTGCCGGTCACGCGGTCGTCGAACCGCACGCCGAGCGCGAGCATCAGATCCGCGCCATCCTTGATCTTGACCATCGGGTCGTTGAAACTTTTGCGAAGTTCGTATTCACCATTGACCGCCCAGTTCGCGAACGCCGCGCCGTGCATGCCGAGCCAGCGCAACGAGAGCGGATGCGTTTCCGGAAAACCGCCGATGCCCATGAGCGTGGTCGTCACGGGAATGTTCGCGGCCTCGGCGAATTTTTTCAATTCCGCCGCCGCGCCGCTGGAAATGATTCCGCCGCCGCAATAAATCACCGGACGCTCGGCTTTTTCGATGAGGCCGATGATTTCGTTGAGCGCCAGTTCGTCCGCCTTCAAATCCGGCTGCGTGTAACCGGGCAGACCCTTTTTGATTTGCGCGAGCGTCGGCCAGACCGGCTGGGTCTTGGCCTGCTGGACATTTTTCGGCACGTCAATCACCACCGGGCCGGGCCGGCCGGATTGCGCGATGTAAAACGCCTCCTTCACGATGCGCGGAATGTCGTTCACGTCCGTGACGAGGTAGCTATGCTTCACGATGGGCAAGGTCACGCCGATGATGTCAGTTTCCTGAAACGCGCCGCGGCCAATCATGGCCTGGTTGACCTGGCCGGTGATGGCAACGAGCGGGCAGGAATCCAGATAAGCGTCCGCGATGGCGGTAACGAGATTCGTCGCGCCGGGGCCGCTGGTGCTCATGCACACGCCGGCCTTGCCGGTGGCGCGGGCGTAGCCCTCCGCCGCGAAGCTGCCGCCCTGTTCGTGGCGCGGCAGGATGGTGCGGATTTTTGATTTCGTCAGCGACTGGTGGATTTCCATGCTCGCGCCGCCGGGATAGGCAAAAATGACCTCGACACCTTCGCGTTCGAGGGCTTGCACAAGGATGTCGCATCCGGCCATGGCCGGGCCGACCTCGGCGCGCGCGGCGGCGGGTTTCTTCTTTTCAGCGGTTTCAGTTGTCTTGCTCATGTGTTCTTTCGGTTGTGGCCGGTGGCGCGGATCAAACAAAAACCCACAGCCGTTGCCAGCCGTGGGTTCTTGTTAAATTTGTTTCGTTCAACAAGCGCCAACGGCGTCGGCGACTACAACGACGACGACAACCAGTTTAACGGCTTGTGAAACGTTTTTCAACATTGCGAATTCAATCTAAATGCAATCCCCTGCTCGGTCAAGCCTCGTTTTTGGCCATTTTCACGCCTTTTTTTGCTCAACTTCGGCAATATATTTGCGCGTGGCGGGAGGCAGGTCGTGCCAGATTTTTATGGCAATCAGCGTTCCGATGATGGCGAAGGGCATCACAAAGAGGGGCAACCAGTGCCAGTCGCGTGTGAAGCCCATAAAAGTTGCCGAGTCCCCTGCCTTCTCACCGGGCACAAGGTGGCCGATGAAATAGGATTGGATGCCGCTGCCGATGTAGGCAAAGCCGTTCACGATGCCCATGCTCGTCGCGGTCGCCTTGCGCCCGCCGAAATCCGTTGCTGCCGTTCCGGACATCAGCGACGTGATGCCGATGGAAGCCATGACGATGAGCACCGCCGCCCAACCCACCACCAGCGGCTCGAAAGACAGGAATGCGGACATCAGCACCGCCATGACCAGGACGAAGCCGCACAGCATCGCCGTTGGCGGCCCGCGGCGGGATTGAAACCATTTGTCGGAAATCAAGCCGCCGGAAAATCCCCCGACAATCCCGAACACGCAGGTGAACCAGCCCCAATGTTGCGACAGAAATTCCGCGCCCGGCTGTTTCACTTCACCGGCAAAAATGGAATACCACTCGGTCATGCTGTAACGAAAAACCCCGCCTGTCAGTTCGATGCAGGCAATCATCAGCATGAGCCGGCTGGCGAAAACTTTTTTCAGCAAATCGAGCACGGAAAACTCGACGTGCATCTGGCCGGACGACGCGTCGCAGGTATCGAAATGCGGAAAGCCCGCTTCCTCCGGCGAATCCTTGATGAGCCACACGTCGAGCAGCACCCAGAAGATCAAAATGGCGGCGGGAATGTAAAAAATTGACCAGGTTGCATCGAGCGGCGGGCCGGCGGACGCAAACATTTTGTGCAGCAATCCGGTTGAATCCGCCTTCGTCATGGCAATGATCGAGCTGCCCCAATCGAACGCAAAATAGACGCCGATTGAAATCAGCGACCCAAATATCGCGCCGAAGACGCCGCGCTCGCGCACATGGAACCAATACGCCTTGACCTTGATGATGGACATCGAGCCGAAGCTCTGGAAATACATGTTCACCGCGTAAAGCAGTGTGAAGCTGGCGACAAGGTTCACCTTCAGGTGTTTGGCGACAATAAGCCAGGTCAGCACGCCGAGGGTGACGTTGGCCAGCGACGCGCCAACCGCGGAGATGATCATGCCGGTTTTTCCTCCGAGCTTCTTGTCAATCAGCGGACCGTTCACCACGAACGACAGCGCATAAACCCACGTGCCCACGCCGAAAATGATTCCGAGGTCCGCCTTGGACATCAATGTTCCCAGGGCGCTTTTGGCCACAATCAGATTGTAGCGGCCCATGCACAAAAACGCGTAAGTCATCCCCAGCGGAAACCAGTTGATGAAGCGGCGCATCATGAACCAGCGCCCGTGCTTCAAGGGATTGCTGAAAAAATAAGCGATCACAACCGCCACCAAACAAAGGCCAATTGTGACCGGATAAAGAAAATCTGGAATCATTCTGTCGCCGCGAAGCAAAACAGAGCCGCGCGCCCCGGTCAAAGGATTTCAGGTGACAAAAAAGCCGCGGAGAATTTTTCCGCGGCTTGATGAAAACTTGCGACTGAAACTATTCGGCCTTTTCCTTCTTTTCGGCCTTCGGAGCCTTGGCGGCTTTGGCCGGTTTTTCAGCTTTGGCCGCGAGCGGTTTTTTCTCCCCGGCGGCTTCGGCCTTTTCCGGCTTTTCGCCCTCGGCGTCGCGTTTGCCGTAACCGCGTTTTTCAGTGCGGAGCCGTTTGCCTTCGTCCGCTTTCACCTCGGCGGCCGCGGCTTCCGGGGCGGGCGCGGGCGCGGGTGTCAGGCTTTCGATGCGCACCTTGAGCGTGCCTTTGACCTCGGCGTGCAGATTCAATTCGATTTCGTATTCGCCGGTCGCGCGGAGCGGGTGTTCGAGATGGATTTTCCGCTTGTCGAGCACGATGTCGAACTGGTGCTTCAGTTCGTCGGCAATCATGCCGGCGGTCACCGAGCCGAACATCTTGCCGTCCTCGCCCGCCTTGACCTTGATGACGCAGGTGAGTTTGGAAACGCCCTTGGCGAGTTCGGTCATGGTGTTGAACTCGTGCGCCTCGCGTTCGGCGCGGCGCTGGCGCAACGCCTCAATCTGGCGCTTGTTGGATTGCGTGAGCGGAACCGCGAGCCGTTGGGGGAACAGATAATTGCGCGCGTAACCGGACGCGACCTTCACCTGGTCGGATTCACCGCCGAGGCCGACGATGTTGTGCGTGAGAATGACTTCAGTTTTCATTGAATCGTAAAATCGTGAATTGTTAAATCGTTGAAACGTGATGCGTGAAAAGTGGACTAATCAAAATGGAACGTCGTCGCCTTCGTGCGGGCCATCAGCCTCGCCGCCGTCGGGTGGGGGCGCGGCCGCGGCCGCCGGACGCGAAGCTGGAGCTTCGGACGCCCCGTCGCCGCGACCACCGCCGGAATCCAGAAATTGAAAAGTTTCCAGCACGACGCCGAGTTTGCTTCTCTTTTGTTTGGTCTGCTTGTCTTCCCAGGTTTCGTAGCGGAGGCGGCCTTCAATCAAAATGGGCCGGCCTTTCTTGAGGTATTGGCCGATGGTTTCAGCGGTTTTGCCGAAGGCGTCCACGTCCACAAAAGTCACTTCCTCCTTCATCTCGCCGGTCTCGCTTTTCCACTTGCGGTTGCAGGCGAGGCCGATGCGCGCGACCGCCGTGCCCTTGGGCGTGTAGCGCAACTCGGGGTCGCGGGTGAGATTGCCGGCTAGGATGACTTTGTTGAAACTGGCCATACGGCCTCCGTGGTTGTGCGATTATTTCGCGGGTTTGGGTTCCGGCGACAGCGTGAACAGCACGCGGAACACTTCCTCGTTCAGCGCGAACTTGTGCCGCAACTGCGCGACAATCGCCGGCGTGCCGGTGAAAATGACGTTTGCGTAAAAACCGGCGGTATGCTTGTTGTCGGCGACGCGCATGAAATTTTTCTTGTCCATTTTCTGGACCGTCTCGACGGCGCCGCCCGCCGTGGTGATTTCCGCGGAAATCTTGTCGAGGGCGTCTTTGACGCCTTCTTCGCGCCCCGCCAAATTCAAGATGAACAGACCTTCGTATCGTTTCACTTTTTTTTCTCTTCGTTCGTGGAGTCCACGACTCCGTTAAACCGGTTCATTGCCTTTTCAATTCCGTCGTCCAGCCAGCATTCCGCCTGACCGGCCGCCCGGACCAAAACTTGTTCCATCAGCGCCGTCTCGTCCGCGTTGAAACGCGCGAGCACGTAATCCGTGATTTCCCGCGCGCCGTCCGCCCGGCCGATGCCGATCCGCAGCCGCGCAAACCCGCGAGTGGCCAGGTGCTGCTCGATGGACTCCAGCCCGTGATGACCACCACTGCTGCCGCTCGCGCGCAGCCGAATTTCGCCCAGCGGCAAATCCGCGTCGTCCACCGCCACCAGCAGTTGCTGCAACGGCAACTGATAAAAATTCTTCAACGCCCCGACCGCTTCGCCGCTCAAATTCATGAACGTCTGTGGCTGGCAGAGCAAAACGCGCCGGCCAACCTGTTCGCTGCGGGCTATTCGCGCGCCGAACCGGCGTTCGTTCTTCCAATCCGCCTTCCAGCGCGCCGCCAGTTTTTCGACCAGCGCAAACCCGGCGTTGTGTCGCGTCTTGGCGTAATCCGCGCCCGGATTGCCCAGACCCACGATGAGATGCAAATTCTCCATGCGCGGCGCGGGCGCGGCGGCTCCCACCGGCAGCCGCCGGCAAAACTATTTCTTTTTCTCCGCCGGTTTTTTCCCGGCAGCCTTGTCGGCAGCGGCGGGCGCTTTGGCGGCGGCGGCGGGCGCCTTCTCCGTGCCCTTGGCTGCGCCTTTTTCCGCACCTTTTTCCGCGCCCTTCGCGGGGGCTTTCTCGCCCTTGGCCGGCGCGGCGCCTTCCTCGCCTTCTTCCTTCTTCTCTTTGATCATTTCCACATCGCCGGCAGCAGCCGGAGCGGCCTCGGTGGCGGCGGCTTCCTCTTCTTCCGTGCGCGGCATGGCCACGGCGATGACCGGGATGTTCTTGTCACCAATGATTTCCACACCGTTGGACAATTTGATTTCGCCGATGTGGATGGCCTTGCCGAGTTCAAGATGACTCACGTCCACGATTATTTGTTCCGGCAAATCCTTGGGCAATGCGCGGACCTTGAGCTTGAACAAGACATGTTCGAGCACGCCGCCGCTGTTTTTCACGCCGGCGGCTTCGCCAACGGTTTCCAGCGGCACCTGGACGGTGACTTTTTCGTTTTCGGCCACTTCGTGGAAATCCACGTGCAGCACCTTGCCGTCGAGCGGGTGATGCTGGATTTCCTGCACGAGCGCGAGACGCCTGGCGCGCGCGTCGCTTTCCACGGACAAATCCACGAGCATGTTTTCGGAAATGGAATGGTGAATCAAATCACTAAATTCCTTCGCGCTGACTTCGAGGTTCTGCGGCTTGGCCTGGCGGCCATAAATGACGGCGGGCACGCGACCCGAACCGCGCAACTTTTTCACTTCGCCCCGGCGCACTCGCGTGCGGGGATACGCTTTTAACGGCACTGATTTCATGTTTCTAAAATTAAATTGTTGTCCGCGGCGCCAACTTGCGCGCCCGTTTTTGAATTCAAAGGTCGGAAACAATACCAATTGCCGCCAATCCGTCAATAACCGAATTCTCGGGTTTTTGTTGAATGAAAGCTGCCACGGGCGGGCAAATGAGATTGCGCGCCGGTCGCGCGGTATTGTTCACTTCTTCGCGGGCGCGGGCGCCGGGGCGGGCGCGGGCGGAGGCGGAGGCAATTCATCCGGCAATCTGACCACCGGATACTCGCCGGGCTTCGGCCGCCGCACGCCGCCCTGCACCGCGATGCCGCCGTCGCCACTCACGGCGAGGCGCGGGCGCGTGCCGAGATAATCGTAAATCTCCTGTAACGCGATGTTGCCGTCGGGATTCACCACCGAGTAGATGAACGACTGCGCGCCACTTTGATAGAGCACATGCAGATTGCTCCCGCGGTCCAGTTGCGCTTCCGGCTGGCTGAACGACACCATCGGCCCGATGGCCGACACCTTGAGGATGCGCGTTCCCGACTGGTCGCTCACCAGCACATACATCCGCAACTGCTTCCGCAAATAATTCGCCTCTTCCAGGATGTATTTGCGGACGACGGGCAACTGGTTCGTCACGCCGGCGGGCACCGGCAGCCCGAAATCCTGCGACCACAACTGCGCCCCGTCAATGACGTCGAACTCCTTGGCCGGACTCGTCTCGGCCGATCCCCATTCCGGGATGCGAACCGTTGCCACCAGATGGTAACGCCCCGCGTGCGTCAGCGCAAAATACGGCGTCAAATCCACCCGCTTGGTGGCGACCTCCGACGAACCCAGATCAAACCCGCCCACCACCGGCGGGTCGGCGTTTTTCATCACCACCGAATTGTTGTCCGCCGACTCCACGTTGAACGTCAGCCAGTTCGCGGCCTCGCCCAGATGCAGCGACTGGCCGGAATTGTTGATCACGCGCACCGTCACCGGCAGCGATTCGCCGGGCAGGAATTGGTCCTGCTCCAGCAACACCTGCACGGTGATGACCTGCGCCGGCGCGGAGAAAACCGAAACCAGCGCCAGAACCAAAATGGACAATGCAATTTTCATTTGAACATGGACAATCTAAACCGCCGGGCGGGCATGGCAATTCTTAAATGCAGCCGTGGCGGCCGGCATCTGCCGACGCCAGCTTCCCCAAAAGCCAGAATGAGCAAACGCATGTGCGCAACAACAATAATTCTTGATGTCAATTCCCAAACGCGCTTCTATAAATCCATGGCACGAGACTTCAAGCCTGTGTTTGGTCGTGTCACTGGCGTGATTACTGCATTTGTTGGCATGTGGTTGCTGAGGAGTGTCGGTGTGTTTTTGGTGCTGCGTGATAACCACCTGCCTTTCCTGTCTCTTGGCGGCTATGACTATGTAACGCTGGGTCAAATTGAAGGCTTCTATCTCGAACTTTTTGGCGCTCGGCTTCTTTCTCTCTGGTTTGCCACTTTCATTATTGCCATGTCAGATGTCAACCATCCAGTGCGCACGGCGTTTTGGATGTCACTTTGTCTGCACTTGGTTCTGATCGGCATTCGAGTGGCTAGGTGGCCATGGTCGGCCGCCGTCGGCTTGGATCAAAGTATTCCTGCGCTGGCAGAATTTTTATCACTGGTTCTGATTGTGGGTTGCACAGTGTTATTCACGTGGGTTGTCAGCAAACTTGCTGGCAGACGCTCCTGATGTTGACTTAAAAATATTTGCCCACGAGTGGCCAAACGCTGCGCCGTAACCAAAATCATTCTCCCTTTCACTGCCAATAATTCCAGTCCACGTCCGGAAAAATGTTGTCGCGCGACTCGGCTTCGGCCAGCCATTTTTCGTCCACGCTCGTGGCGGTCAATTGATCGTGCAGCGCGATGAAGCGGAGCAAATGGTCCTTCACGCGGCGGCGCGCGTAATCGGGACTGGTGCCCGCGCGCAAAATGAACGGCCAGTCGCTGGCCTGCGCCAGCAGCAGCTCGCGCGCGGCCTGCTTCAACGAGCGGTTTTGCAGTGCGGTGGTGGATTTCCTTTTGGAAAATTTCTTTGCCAGTGCGCTCATGCGCTCCTGCGCGACTTGCAGGTGCGGATAAATCCATTCGTTTTTGTCGTTCAGCCACGCGCGCAAATAACCTTCCTCGCCCCAGCTTGAGGCGCTCGGCGTGGCAATCTGGTTGGTCTGATGCCGCGCCAGATATTCGCCGGGCGTGATGAGCGAAATGATTTTCTGATCGTGAACAAGTTTGCGCGCGAGGTAGTCGAGGAACTCCGGCCCTTCATACCACCAGTGGCCGAACAGTTCGGCGTCATACGGCGCGACGACGAGTGGCGGGCGGTCCAGCAGGCCGGCCATCTGCCGTGCCTGCTCCGCGCGGCAGTCGAGGAAATGCTGCGCGTGTTCGGCGGCGGCCTGCAACGCGGCGCTGCGGTCGTAAATCTGCTTTTCGCCCGTTCCGCCCGTGATGCGGTAATACTTGAGGCCGGTGAACCCGCGCGTTTCCGGCGACGGCAAATGCGGCCGGACATAATCGAAATCCAGATCAAAGCCGATGTCCCGGTAAAAATCCCGGTAGCGCGGGTCGCCGGGATAGCCCTCGTGCTTGCTCCAGACCTGCCGCGAAGAATCGTAGTCGCGCCCAAACGCGGCGATGCCGTTGGGCGTGTAAATCGGCGCGAACGTGCCGTAACGCGGCCGCGGCCGCGCGTGCAGCACGCCGTGCGTGTCGAGAATGAACCAGCGGATGTTTGCCTCCTGCAAAAAAGTTTCGACACCGGAAATGTAGGCGCATTCCGGCAGCCAGATGCCGCGCGGGTCGCGGCCAAAGCAGCTCCGGTAATGGTCGCGCGCGGTGAAAATCTGCCCGCGAACGGACGGCGGATGGTTCGCCAGCAGCGGCAGCAGCCCGTGCGTCGCGGCGGTGGTGATGATTTCGACGCGGCCCTCGTCCTGAAATTTGCGGAACGCGGCAACGAGGTCGGCCCGGTGCAAATCCCACGAGTCGCGGATGGTCGTCAGCCGGTGGTGATACATCCACGCGAGCTCGCGAAAGGCGCGGTCCCAGTGCGTGCGGTGGATTTCCTTTTCAGCGAGTTCGATCAGCCCGTTCAAGTGCCGCTCGTAACGCCGCTGGAGCAGCGGGTCGAGCAACATCGAGCAGAGCGTCGGCGAAAGCGAGAGCGTGAGCGGCGCGGTCATGCCGTCGCGCCGCCAGCCTTCGAGAACTTGCAGGAGCGGGATGTAAGTTTCCGTGACGGCCTCGAACAGCCAGTTTTCCTCCAGAAATTTTTCGTGTTCCGGGTGGCGCACGAACGGCAGATGCGCGTGCAGAACGAGTGAGAGATAACCTTGCATGTCCTTGAAATTCTAAAAATTCATTCCAACTTGTCGGAAATCCAGTTCGCGATGGCTCTGGCCTTGATCAAAATAACGCCGCCGGCCAGAAATAAAACGACCCACAGCGCGGAAAGAAGAGTGTTCACCGGCATCTGGCGGAATTTGTGTTCGGCCCAATACAATGCAAGTTCCACCACGCTCATGCCCATGAAAATGACGGCGACAAAGCGGACGAACATCAAGGCTCCCCGGAGTTGCGCGTCCATGGCAATCAAAGATTTTCCGGCAGCAGCGGCTTGAGGGACGGATCCTGCGGATGCGCGCCGACGTCGCCAAGATATTCCGTCTCGCGGCTGAATTTGAGGTTCGCCGCGCGCGCGTCCGTGCCGTCTTCGGAAACGGCGACAGCGGGCAAATCGTATTTTCCGTCCGGCAGCGCGAAGCGGTAGCTGAACGAGCCATCGGGACGCAGCTTGATTTCATGTCCGCCGAGCGTGACTTTCGCGTTTGGCTCGGTCGCGCCGTAAATGATGAGTTCGGCGTTGACGTTGAACCAGAATCCCTTCGCCTGCTCCGCGCCGCCGAACGGACTGGAAAGGCTGGAAACGCCGGAGACGCCGAAGGTTGAAACGCCGAGCGAGGAGATTTCGTGCGCGAGCCGGCGGCGGATGAGTTCGGTGATTTCGAGCGAGCCCATCCAGACGCGGCGCGTGTCGTCAATGCTGATGATTTTGGCAAGGGCCTGCTCCTGTTGCGGCGTCCAGGTGCGTGCCGGGCTGGTCGCGGACGGCGCGAGGCGCGGCAGATCGGGATGACCGTGGCGGCGCAATTCCTCGATGGCCTGCGCGAGCGGCAAATGTTCGCGCACGGCGTCTTCGATGATTTGCATCAGCTTGGCGAACGGAAATTCAAACGGAATGGTGGCGAATTCCACGTCGGCCTCGGCTGCCGCCGCGTCGGGTGGCGTGACGGTGGCGGCGGAGGAGGCGACGCGCGTCCAGCGGCCCAGCGAGTTGTAATAGCCAAGGGCGGCGGCGTAGGAATCGCCCGCGCGCTCAACGTGCGCGAACCAGTGACGCGACTCCGGATGCACGTGAATCTCGTAGAGCGGATGGCCTTCCAGCCGGTTCGCGTAAATCCGCAAAACGAGGTGGCCGTCCGCCGACTTCACGTTCAGCTTCGCCTGTTGCTCGCGCGTCAAATCCCAGTGCGCGTAAAGCCAGTGCGGGTCGCGCGCGGTGAGGGAAAGTTTTTTGGTGCCGTAGGCCTCGGGCAGCTCGGTTTCCGCCGTTTCAAAATGCGGCGCCGGCGGCGTGGGGCCGAGCGAGAATTTTTCGCCGGGGCCGCTGACGGACGGCGTTGCCGGCTGGTCGCCTTCCAGCAAAATCGCCGGCGCCTCGATGGGTTTGCGGTGAACCGCGGCACTCCGGGGCTTCAGAATTTTTTTGGCGGTTTTCATCACGCGGGCGAGCAGGGTTTTTCGTTTGGGTTTGCCGGCCGGGGCCGGGGCGGCGACGGCGGGTTCTTCAGGCGGCTTTGCGGTGCGACGCTGGCGTGTCGCGCCCGTGGCCTTCTTCTGATCTGATGCGAGCATTATTTTTTCTTTCATAGCGGCGATATCATTTCATGGCATTAACTCCCCTTGTGCCGAAACAACATTACGGCAGTAACGTGGCGCGTGCAATGGAAATTTTCCGGCCTCGGTGAATAACTTTCGGCGAAATAAGCTTGCCAATTGCCTGGCGCGGGTGTTTAATTCCCATTGCCTTTGGTTATGAGCGCCACCAAATCCATCCACTCCGGTCACATTGGCGATTCGCCGGCCACGATATTTGTGGTGGACGACGAGACGATGCTGCTGGATTTGGCGGCGATGATCCTGCAACCGCTCGGTTACAAGGTGCGGACGTTCAGCGACCCGAAGCAGGCGCTGGCGGAATATCCAGCGGCCAAGCCGGCCGTGGTGGTGACGGATTACGCGATGGACGGAATGAACGGATTGGATCTGGTGCATGAGTGCAAGCGCATCAACCCGCGGCAGAAAATAATCCTCTTGAGCGGCACGGTGGACGAAAGTATTTTTGCCAACGCGCAAAGCAAGCCGGATCTTTTTCTGGCCAAGCCGTATCTAATCCCCGATTTTGTCGCATCCGTCCGGGCGCTGGCGAGGGCTTGAAGCGGGACGGGCGGGTGTTTGGGCTGGACAAAGGGCCGGGAAAAATGTTAGGTTGGGTTATAACGTTTATGAAAAAGGTGAAAAAAATCCTCCTGTTCGGCGGCATTGGACTTTTGGTCTTGATCGTTGTTGCGGTCATTGTTGTGGGGCTGTTCCTCGGCAAAATTGTGAAAGCGGGCATGGAAGCGGTCGGCCCGAAAATCACCCAGACCACCTTGACGGTGGACGCGGTGGATGTGTCCCTGCTGACCGGCTCGGCCACGGTTAAAAATCTTGTGATCGGCAATCCGCAAGGTTACAAGGCGCCCAGCGCCATCAGCGTCGGCCTGGCCGCCGTCAGCGTTAGTTCGATGTCGGTGTTGTCGGACAAAATCGTCGTGAAGTCCATCCGGGTTGAGTCGCCGGAAATCACCTTTGAAGGCAATCCTTTCGGCGCGAACAACCTCAAGAAAATTCAGGACAATGTGAACACCGCCGCTGCGAACTTCCAGTCGCCGTTGTCCACAAACCAGCCGCCGAAGACCGCGGCACCCGCCAAGCCGGGCGCAAAACTCGAAGTGGATGAATTCGTCATCACCGGAGGCAAAATCCATTTCGGGACCGGCCCCACGCTGCCGCTGCCGGACATTAGTTTGCACGATTTGGGCAAAGGACCGGAAGGCATCACGGTCGCGGATTTGACCAAACAAGTGTTGAGCGAAGTCATTAGCGGCACGATCAAGGCCGTCGGCAGCGATGCCGCCAACCTTGGCAAGGACGCCGGCAAGGCTGTGGGCGCGGGCGTGAACAAGATCACCACGGGCATCGGCGGCTTGTTCAAGAAATCAACGAATTAACCGCCGGTTCGATTTGCCGCCGTCCCGGTGATTTTGGAATTGCAACTGTGGCGGTTTGCATTTAGAGTCTGCTAAAGCCGTGATTAGAAATTATGTTTTTTGGCGCTGACTATTATCCCGAACACTGGGTCTTCCCTTATGCCGGCACCGCCGATAATCCCGAGGGCGCTTGGGAACGCGACGCCGCGCTGATGGCCAAGGCCGGCATCAACGTCATCCGCATCGGCGAATTCACCTGGGGTCTTTGCGAACCCGAAGAAGGCAAATACGACTTCCTCTGGCTGCGCCGCGTCATGGACATCATGGGCCAGCACGGCATCCAGGTCGTGCTCGGCACGCCGACCGCCGCGCCTCCCATCTGGCTCGCGCGCAAGCATCCGGAAATCCTGCCGCTCGACGAACATGGCCAGGTCAAACACGAGGGCACGCGCCGCGCGGTCTGCCTTTCGAGCGACGTGTATTGGGATTATTCCAAGCGCATCGTCACCGCGATGGCCGAGGCGCTCGGCGACCATCCGCAGCTTATCGCGTGGCAGATTGACAACTGCATCGGCGGGAACAACACGGAATTTTCCTTCAACGAAGCCACGCGCGAGGAATGGCATTTGTGGCTCCAGGCCAAATACGAAAAGATTGAACGCCTCAACGATCTGTTGGGCCTGCGTTTCTGGGGACAGACCGTGACCGCCTGGGACCAGGTGCCGATGCCGATGTATGCGCCGGCGATGCACAATCCGGCCCTGCTTCTGGATTGGAACCGTTTCAGCAGCGACACGATGGTGCAGTTCGTCAAGATGCAAGCCGATCTCCTCCACGAGCGCTGCCCGCAACATCCCGTCACCGTCACCATGCGCTCCTTCCTCCGCCAGTATGATCACTTCGACATGGCGGACGCCGTGGATTTTGTCTCCATTGAAAGCAACGTCGTCATGAAGGCGGGAACCGCCGAGCTGGCCTGCGACGTGGACATGCTGCGCTCGCTGAAAAAGTCGGATGTCCGGACGCCCGACGGCGATTGCGGTTTCTGGGCCATGGAACAAAAAGTCGGCCAGGTCAACTGGCAGGATGTGAATTCCCTCGTGCAGCCTGGACTCATCCGGCTTTTCACCTATCAACTCATTTCCCGCGGCGCGAGCGGCATCCTTTATTTCCGCTGGCGCCAGCCCCGGATCGGCAGCGAAAAATTTTACGGCGCCATCCTTCCGCACCACCCCGAGGGCAACAACCGCGTGTTCATGGAAATCAGCCAGATCGGTGATGAATTGAAACTGCTCGCGCCCTCCCTCAAGGACACCAGGGTTGTTTCCGAAGTCTGCATTCTTTACAGCCACGAAAACGACTGGTCCCTGCAACAGCCGAACCAGCCGAACAAATTTTTCAGCCTTCGCGAGCACATTCAACTCATCTACAACGCGCTGCACGACCGCAACATCCCGGTGGACTTTGCGCGGCCCAGCGCGGACATCTCGCAATACAAAATCGTCTTCGCGCCGTCACTGCATCTGCTCGCCGCCGCCGAGGCCGACCGCCTGAAACTTTACGTTCAAAACGGCGGCACGCTCGTCAGCACCTTCAACACCGGCCTGGTGGACCAGCATCACATCGCGCCCGACACCGGCTTTCCGAACGACATGACCGACTTGTTCGGGCTGGAAGTTCTGGAGTTCGATCCCATTCCGCCCGGCGAGGAAAACCATCTCACGTTCAAGGGCGCGTTTCCGACCAGCCACTTGCACCCGGCGAAACTCTGGTGCGACATCATCGAGCCGAAGGGCTGCCAGGTTCTGGCCGTGTATTCCAAGGGCTTTTACGCCAGCCGTCCCGCCATGACGATGAACGCCTTCGGCCTCGGCAAGGCGATTTACATCGGCACCATGAGCCACCAGCATTTCTATCACGACTTCGTCGGCTGGCTGCGCCAGATGTGCAACCTGCATCCGCTTCTCAAGGTGCCCGAAAACGTCGAGGTCTGCATGAGGCAAAAGGAAGGCACGCGCGTTTATTTTCTGCTCAACCACCAGAACTCGCCCGTGCGCATCCAGTTTTACAAACCCATGCATGATTTTCTCACCGGCAACACCTTCTCCGGCAACTACGACCTCCCGCCGCACGGCGTCCTCGTCCTGGACGAGCATCCCGAAGCCAAAATCCCTGGCGCGAGCGCCTGATTTTTGAATGGTTCCTTCAAGGTTGCAAACCGATTGAAGTGATTCATGAAAATCAAAATTTTTGTCGGAATCATGCTGTTAGCTGTGTTCACAGCTTTCGCACAGCCAACGCATACTGCCAAGATTACAATCCGAATTGTAGATGAATCTGGAAAACCGATAACGAACGCGCCGGTTAGCACCAGTGTTATTGATGGTTATAGGATGGGTTCCGAATTTGGAGAGGAGCCGGTGTATAAAAGAATAACTATATTCACCGATGAGCATGGCGTCGCAGTGATGACAGCTCCCGGCGCACACGCAGATTTCAATTATGTAGTCATGGATTTACCGGGCTTTTATTTCGGAGGTGGGACATATACTTTCAAGGAATCATCAATAATTGGCAGATGGCAGCCGTGGAATCCGACAGTGGAATTAGTTTTGAAAGCTGTTGGCGTTCAAGTGCCGATGTATGCGCGCCAAGTCTGGGATCAAAAAATACCGGACCAAGGGAAACCAGTTGGGTATGATTTGATGGTTGGCGATTGGATGCAACCTTATGGGAAAGGAACAAATGCCGACTTCATTTTTCAGTTTAATAGCAAGCTAACGAAGACGATTACCAACACGGCTCCGACTTACAACGGCACACGCACCTGGACTCAAGAACTCTATGATAACCGGCTCACGCTTCATTTTTCCAACGACGGCGACGGCATTCAATCTGTAACTGCATTGGGCGGTGGTCTGCGACTGCCGAGGTTTGCGCCAACAGAAAGTTATCAGCCGGTATTGAGCAAGCGGGAATGGCTTGAGCAAGCCACAAATCAACTTAATCGGTCATTTATTCAAAGACATTCTGATTACAACAAAGACGCAAACTATTTTTTCAGGGTGCGGACAGCGAAAGATACTAACGGGAAGATTGTGAGTGCATTGTATGGCAAAATCTACGGTGATTTCAGCCAGAATATTGGGCATGGGAATATTTATTTCAACTACTATCTCAATCCCGAACCCAATTCGCGGAACATGGAGTTTAACACCAAAAGCAATCTGTTCAAAAACTTGAGATCATTGGAACAAGTCGGCGCGCCGTAAGCGGGCTAGTCTCAGTTCGGTTCAAAACCTATGCGGGCATTATTAAAATCGCTGGCATCGCCCTCTGATTTCTCGTTTCCTCTCCAGCAGTGAACATCGCCAACGCAATTTTCGCCGTCCTTGCGCTCTTGAGCCTCGCACTCGCGCTCTGGCAATGGCTCGCCGCGCGCAGATTCCCGCTGCATCAGCGCGCTGCCGAAACCAATTTTGCACCGGCAATCTCCCTGCTCAAACCGCTCAAAGGCTGCGACGCCACCACCGCCGAATCGCTCCAAAACTGGTTCAACCAGAATTATTCCGGCCAGACGCAAATCCTCTTCGGCGTCGCGGACGCCGATGATCCCGTTTGCAAAATCGTTCAAGAAATCATCGCCAAAAACCCAAAGTGCGATGCGCAACTCGTCGTCTGCGAAAAACTTGCCGGCGCCAACGCCAAAGTCGCCAAGCTCGCGCAGCTTGAAAAACTGGCGAAGCACGATTTGATCCTGGTGAGCGACGCCGACGTGCGCGTGCCGCCGGATTTTCTGGCCAACATCGTTGCGCCGCTGCGCGGCGAAAAAGCCGGCCTGGTGAATTGCTTTTACCGGCTGGCAAATCCCTCCACGACTGCCATGCGCTGGGAAGCCGTCGCCATCAACGCCGATTTCTGGAGCCAGGTGCTGCAATTGCAAAGTTTGAAACCGCTCGATTTTGCCCTCGGCGCCGCCATGCTGGTCCGTCGCGAGGCGCTCGCCGAAATCGGCGGCTTCCCATCGCTGGCCGACTGCCTTGCCGACGATTACCAACTCGGTCATCGCATCGCCCAAAACGGCCATCGCATTGCGCTTTGCACCGTGGTCGCGGAATGCTGGGACGCACCGATGAACTGGCGCGATGTCTGGAAACATCAACTTCGCTGGGCGCGCACCATCCGCGTCTGCCAGCCCCTGCCCTACTTTTTCAGCATTTTGTCGAACGCGACGCTTTGGCCGTTGCTGTGGCTGGCCTCGGAACTTTTCAAATTAACGGCGACGACCATCCAAACCACGAAACTGGATTCGTTTCAAACATCCGTAATCGCAGTCAAATTGCCTTGCGGTATGATGATTGCCATTGCGTTTGTGTTAATCCGAATCTGCCTCGCGCAAAACCTCCAGCGTCGTTTGACGCCGGAACGAAAACTGATTTCTCCATTCTGGCTTGTTCCGGTGAAAGATTTGCTGCAAGCCGCCATCTGGTTTTGCTCGTTCACCGGCAACACCGTGGAATGGCGCGGGCGTAAAATGAAATTGCGCCGCGACGGGACTTTGGTTGAAGAAAAATGAATGGCTGGTCCGCTCTAATTTCCGCGAAGGCTGGTGGGCGATGAGGGATTCGAACCCCCGACCGTCTCCGTGTAAAGGAGCTGCGCTACCACTGCGCCAACCGCCCGCCGCCAAAGTCTAACCGTTGCATCATAACTCGTTCAATCGTTAAATCGGAAAGCGATGCAACGATTCACGATTCAACGGATTTCGTTCTCGAACCCCTGCTGTCGCAGCGCCTCGAACAAAACCAGCGCGACGCAGTTCGACAAATTCAACGAACGCGATTTTGCGCTGAACATCGGAATCCGCAGCCAGCTTTCGCGGTTATCCGCCAGTAATTTTTTTGGCAAACCGGCGGTCTCCCGTCCAAAAATCAGATAATCATCCGCCGAAAATGTCGCGTCGCTGTAAAGCATCGGGCCATCGGATTCCACAAACCAAAATCTCGCGGCGCCGGCTCTGTGCGCCGACTCAAATTCATTCCAGTTCTTCCAGCGGTGCCATTCCACCTGCCGCCAGTAATCCATGCCCGCGCGTTTGAGTTGCGCGTCGTCCAGCTTGAAACCAAACGGCTCGATGAGATGCAGGACAGTTTTTGTGGCCGCGCACAGCCGCGCCACGTTGCCTGTGTTCGGCGGAATTTCCGGTTCAAGCAGGACGATGTTCATGCAAAAGAATTCAGAATTCAGAAGCCAGAATCCAGAAGCACAAAATTCAAGCCGAACCATCTTCGTGGGGCCGCTTCTGGATTCTGGATTCTGACTTCTGGCTTCTTCCGTAAAACACCTTCCACAAAACCAATCCGTGCGCCGGGGCGGTCATGCCGGCCACGCGGCGGTCGGCCTTCGCGAGCATCATCTTGATTTCGTCCGGCGGAAATTTGCCGAGGCCGGCCTGCACAATTGTTCCGACAATGCCGCGGCACATTTTGTAGAGAAAGCCGTCGCCCTCGATGATGAACGTGAATCGCGCGCCGGATTTTTTCACGTCGCACCGCGTCACCCGCCGCACAGTGGTTTTCATCTCGTAATTCTGCGTGCCGGCGAACGATTTGAAATCACGCTGGCCGACGAACAATTTCGCCGCCGCGCGCATGGCCTTCAAATCCAGCTTGCGCGGAACGTGCCAGGCGGTTTTGCGCAGCAATGGATTCATGGCCCCGTGGTTCCAGACGAAATAGCGATACTGTTTGCCGCCGGCGTCAAATCGCGCGTGAAACTTTTCCTGCGCGCGAACTGCGGAAGCCACGCGCACGTCTTCCGGCAGCCAGGCGTTGATGGCGAGCGCAAGCCGGCGCACGGCCATTTTGAATTCAGCGCGGGGAATTTCAAAATGCGCCACCATGCCAAGCGCGTGAACGCCGGTATCCGTGCGGCTGGAGCTGTGCAATCGCGGCGCGCTCGGATACAATTTTGCCAGTGCCGTCTCGACGATCTGCTGGACGCCGGTGCCGATTTTCTGCGCCTGCCAGCCTTCGTAAGCAGTGCCATCGTAGGCGATGATCAGTTTGAATTTCATGTGGCGGTTCGTTGAATCGTGAAACGTTGCATCGTTACATCGGACGATTCACGATGTAACGGAGTAACGCTCACATTCCATCCAGATAGCTCTGCAACAAAATCGCCGCCGCCATCTTGTCCACCTTTTCTTTGCGCTTGTCGCGGCGCACGCCGCCCTGGATCAAAATCCGGTTGGCCATCGTCGAAGTCAGCCGCTCGTCCCACATTTTGACGGGGACAGTAATGGCGGTTTTCAGAACACCGGCGAAGGTCTCCACTTTTTGCGCCGCCGGGCCGTGGCTGCCGTCCATGTTGCGCGGCAGGCCGATGAGGACGAGGCTGATTTTCTTTTCGACGAGCAGTTGCTTCAACCGCGCCAGAAAATCCGCAAACGGCTCGGCGGGAATGTATTCCAGCGGCTGCGCGATGGTTTTGGTTTCATCGCTCACCGCGACGCCGATGCGCTTGCTTCCGTGATCGAGGGCAAGGATTCGCATTTCACACACATCAATTAAGCCACAGAACCGGCGCCAATGAAACACAGATTTTGGGAAATCGGATTTGACATTGCGCCCAAAGTGCGACACAATGTCCGGGAGTTGACTGCGAAATTGCCCTTGGCTGGTTGAGGCGTGGACGTCTTGAACGCCGGGGTGATAAAAATCCATTTTGAACTTTTCCGGTCGCCTGCCGTCCAACGCGGGACGGTGTTTGTGGCCGGTGACGCCGCGAGGCAATCGAAATCCCAGCCAGTCCGGCCAAAACCATTTTATTTTTGACATATGCCAAGAGTCGCGAAAACGAAAAAAAAATCCAAAACCAAGGCCGCCGCCGCCGCTGTGGAAACGCCCGTCGTGGAGGCGCCCGTCCCCAATGTCGCCGCCGTCACGGTAACCACCGCTGCGGAAACCGTCGCCGCGGAAGCTGTCGTAGCCGAACCCGCGCCGGAATTGCAGCCGCCGTCTACGCCGGTCGAGCCGGTCATGGATGACGTGAAGACCGGGGAGCGACATGGTTATCAGCGCGACAAAATCGCCGCGTCGCTGAACATCGCCAAACTCCAGGCGATGAGCATGACCGAGCTGAATGGCATGGCTAGGGAACTGGGCGTGGAAAATTTCGGCACGATGCGCAAGCACGAGGTCATTTTCCACATCCTCCAGAAAAATGCCGAGCGCGCGGGCGTGCTGTTTTCGGAGGGCGTGCTGGAAATTCTGCCGGAAGGGTTCGGTTTTTTGCGGTCGCAGAGTTTCAATTATCTGCCCTGCCCGGAGGATATTTACATTTCGCCGTCGCAAATCCGCCGCTTCGATTTGCAGACTGGAAATTTGATTGCCGGCCAGATTCGCCCGCCGAAGGAGAAGGAAAAATTCTTCGCGCTGCTCAAGGTCGAGGCCGTGGACACCGAGGACCCGGACAAGGCGAAGGAAAAGACGCATTTCGACAATCTGACGCCGCTGTTCCCGAACAAGCGGTTCATCCTCGAAACCGCGCCGGACGAATTGAGCACGCGCGTGCTTGATCTCGTTTGTCCGATTGGCAAAGGCACGCGCGGCCTCATCGTCGCGCCGCCGCGCACCGGCAAAACGGTATTGATGCAGAAGATCGCCAACGCCATTCTCAAGAACAATCCGGAAACGTATCTGTTCATCCTGCTGATTGACGAGCGCCCCGAGGAAGTCACGGACATGGAACGCACCTGCAAAGGCGCGGAAGTCATTTCGTCCACGTTCGACGAGCCGCCGGAGCGCCACGTGCAAGTGGCGGAAATGGTCATCGAAAAGGCACGCCGCATGGTTGAACACAAACGCGACGTGGTGATTCTGCTCGATTCCATCACCCGTCTGGCCCGCGCCTACAACACCATCCAGCCGCATTCCGGCAAAATCCTGTCCGGCGGCGTGGACGCGAACGCGTTGCACAAGCCGAAGCGGTTTTTCGGCGCGGCGCGCAACATCGAGGAAGGCGGCTCGCTCACCATCATGGCAACGGCGCTGGTGGACACCGGCAGCCGCATGGACGAGGTGATTTTTGAAGAGTTCAAGGGCACCGGCAACATGGAGGTGTCGCTGGACCGCGCATTGGTTGACCGCCGCATTTTCCCCTCGATCAACGTCGAGCGCTCCGGCACGCGCAAGGAGGAATTGCTGTATCACCCGGACGAACTCAACCGGATCGTCCTGTTGCGCCGCGCGCTCACGGGCGTGCCGCCGGTCGAGGCGATGGAATTGCTTTTGGGCAAGTTGAAAAAAACCGGGAGCAACATCGAATTTCTCTTGAGCATGGCCGCCGTCAGTTGACGACCGGGCTATGATGCCGACGGCTTTATCAAGTTGAAGCGCAGGCTGAACTGGCGTCCGCGTCCGAACAACAGCCAGCCGGACAGCAGAATCAACAGGAAATTTTGCAGCAGCTTGCGGCAGATGAATTCCGTGCCGTTGCCGCAACCGCAATCAAATTTCACCGCGCAGAAGGGAATGGCCAGCGCCGATTGTAGCAGCAGGGCGCGATGGAGCACCAACACGGTGAACGGCGCGAGCATGAACAGCAGCGCCAGGGCGGTTCCGCGCACCGCGACACCGGCCAGCAGCAGCAATCCGCAAAACACCTCAAACCACGGCAGGGTTGCGGCCAGCGAATTCAAAAGCAGGGAGCTTTGCACGAGGTCGTATTGCCGCAGCAATTTCAGAAAATCCACCGGATGCAGCGCCTTGCTCAAGCCCATGTAAAGAAACACCGCGCCCAACAACCACCTGGCCAGCACGGCGGCGGCGTCCATCGCGATGCGGCTTCGGAATGGTTGGTCCGTTTTCATGGGTTCGGTTTGCGCAAGTTCCCGCTATTGCGCGCTCCGGTTTCCACCGGCAGGTTATTGGTCATCCATTCCGTGATCCCGCCGCCAAAGACGAAAAGCTTTTGATTTGAAATGCCCACGTCACGGAGCAGAAGGGCGGCGGACTCGCTGTCGTCGCAATCGCCGCCGTTGCAATAGACCACGATTTGCTCCGCTTTCTGGCAGAGCGGCAGGACGGTGTCGAAATATTTTTCCGGATGGTAAGGATCGAATTCGTAAGCGCCGGGAATGTGGCCCTGCTGGTAACGTTCTTCGTCACGGGCGTCAATGAAAACAATGATGTTTTGCTTGAAGCGCGGACTGCGGAAAAGTCGCGCCGTCTGGCTGTCATCCAGCAATTGCAGCCCTTTTTCCTGCATCTGCCTCGCAAGAAACTGCGCGGGCGAAACCGGCCCGGAATTTGTATCGCCGGCCAGCCGCACCGCAGGGGAGGTTCCCGCCGGAAAATAGTCGCGCGTGAGCGCCAGCCCGCGCGGCGAGATCTGGTTGGCGGCAAACGCGAACGCGGCGCCGAGGACGGCCACGAACGCGACCTCTCCAAAAATCTGCCGGACCGCGAGCCAGCGGTCGGGAACCCCGGACGGTGTCGGATTATCTTTCACGCGAATCTTGCAACCAGCGTGGACGAATTCGCCCCTGCGAGACAATCTCTTTTTCTACGGCCCGCAAGAAGGCTTGAGCTGGCGGGACAGTCTTTGAAAAGCCGGCCAGCATCGGCACGCTTCCCGCGTCGCCGGGCGGAAAGGATTTAAATGACTATTATAAAACTAAATGATTTAATTAAGATTGATAGATTCTATATTTTAATTCAAAAATTGCCAAGCATTGGCCAAAATATGGCTGGCAACTTTCCCGCACTTTGACGACAATTTTAGATGAAAGGCGCGACAAAAGCGCCGGTAACGATCAATCAACGGAGAAATGACGATGAAAAAAATTATAATGCTTGCAGCAGTGTTTGGATTTGCGGCGGCGCTTTCAGCCTCGGCGGCAGATGCCAAGCAAAACTGGACTGACCATTGTGCTTCGTGCCACGGCGCGGACGGCAAGGGTCAGACGAAGATGGGCCAGAAACTTGGCGTGAAGGACTTCACGGATGCCAAGGTTCAGGCGGACTTGAAAGACGACGCGGCGACGAAAGCGATCAAGGATGGCCTGAAGGATGCGGATGGCAAGACCCAGATGAAGCCGTTCGACACGCTGTCGGATGATGAAATCAAGGCGCTCGTCGCCTACATCCGCGGTTTGAAGGCCTGAATCCGTCCGGGAAGCCGGAAACCAAGGTCCGCGGGAAGCAGGGTTTCGCCAAGGCCGGTTGCTGCCGCAAACCGGCGGGTGAGTTGTGTGCGCCGGCAACGGCACGCGCGGCGGGATTTCCTTATGTGACTGACAAATGAACACTGACACCAACCCCAGCACCACGCCGCTCGCGCGGCCATCCCTGTTGCGCAACTGGGTGAGTCTCATCGGGCTGATGGTCGCCATCGGCGCGCTGTTCTCGTTCCTGCTGCTGTTCATGCTGGACGCGCTGGCGCATTTTTCCAATCCCTACATCGGCATCCTGACCTACTGTGTCGTTCCGGCGTTCTTGATTTCGGGAATTTTCCTGACGGTGTGCGGCGTGTGGTGGGAACGGCGCAAGCGGCGGCGGCAAAATGTTTCCGTTCCCAGAATCCAGATTGACCTTTCGCGACCGCGCGACCGGCGCGTTCTGGCGGCCTTTGTCGGCGGCAGCCTGCTGTTCATCATGCTCTCGGCGGTGGGCAGCTACAACGCCTTTCACCTCACCGAATCGGTCCAGTTTTGCGGCGAGACTTGTCACACGGTGATGCAGCCGGAACTGACGACCCATGATCACAGCGCGCACGCGCGGGTGGCCTGCGTGGAATGCCACGTGGGGCCGGGCGCCTCGTGGTTTGTGAAGTCGAAAATCACCGGTGCCTACCAGCTTTACGCGGTCGCGTTCAACAAATATCCGCGCCCCATTCTGACGCCGATCAAGAACCTGCGTCCCGCGAGCGTGACGTGCGAGCAATGCCATTGGCCGCAGGCATTCAACGGCAATCTGGACCGCACCTTCACTTATTTCCAGGGGGATGCCTCCAATTCACCCTACTCCATCCGTTTGCTCATCAAGATTGGCGGCGTGGATCCGACCCTCGGCCCGCTGGGCGGCATCCACTGGCACATTTTGAAGGGCAACACCGTGGAATACATCGCCACCGACAAGGCGCGGCAGAACATTCCCTGGGTGCGCGTGACCGACGCGGAAGGCGTGGTCACGGTCTTCAAGACAAAAAATTTCACGAACGACATTTCCCAATACGAAATCCGCAAGATGGATTGCATGGACTGCCACAACCGCCCGACGCACCGCTACCTGTCGCCGGACGCCGCCGTGGACGGGGCGCTCGCGCAGGGGGAAATTGACCCCACGCTGCCGTGGATCAAGACTAACGCCGTCTATGTGCTCACCCGGAATTACAACAACGACGACGAGGCGCGCAACGGCATCGCCACCGCGCTGGCCGGGCGTTATCCGGGCGACCCGCGCATCCGCGCCGCGATCCCGGTGGTGCAGGCGATTTACACGAATAATTTCTTCCCGGTAATGAAGGCCAACTGGAGCGTGTATCCCGATAACGTTGGCCACATGATCTGGCCCGGCTGTTTCCGCTGCCACGACGGCAACCACAAGACCGACGACGGCAAACGGATGATCAAGGCAAATGATTGCAATGCCTGCCACACGATTTTGGCGCAGGGCACGGGTGCTGAACTCAACCAACTCACCCCCGGCGGCCAGCAATTCAAGCATCCCGCCGGCGATCTGGATGGCAACAATTCTTGCATTGACTGCCACAACGGTGGGCCATAGGTCGCGCCAATGAAACAATTCCGAAGCATCTTGTTTGCCGGTTGCATAGTGATGGGATCTCTGTTCCTTGTTGCTTCAGCCGCTGCCGCCGCCACCAATGCCGTCGAAAAGCTGGCGAATTCCGACTGCCTTGATTGCCACACCGATCCGTCGAACACCCGTGTGGTCGGCGGTCAGAAAGTTCCGCTGCCCATTTTTCCCACCAACAACTTTGCCCGCTCGGTTCATGCCATGCTCGACTGCACGGATTGCCACACGGGCGTGAAGGAGCTGGTTCACGACGCCAAGCTGCCGCCGCCGGATTGCTCGGGCTGCCATGACAAGGAGGCGAAGGATTACGCGACGAGCATTCACGGCATGAGCCACGCGATGGGCGCGTCCGGCGCGGCCAATTGCTGGGACTGCCACGGCTCACACGGCATTTTGCCCGTCAAGGACCCGGCGTCGCCGGTCTTCAAGTTGAATCTCCCGGAAACCTGCGCCAAGTGCCACAACAATCCCGACCTCACGCGTGAATACCAGATGAAGCATCCGGAGGCCGCGTCGCAATACCTGGACAGCATCCACGGTCAGGCGCTGCTCAAAATGGGATTGATCGTGGCGCCGTCCTGTAACGATTGCCACGGCACGCACGGCATCAAACGCGCCGTGGACCGCGACTCGCCCATCAACCACGCGAACGTCGCGAAGACCTGCGGCAAATGCCACGTCGGCATCGAAGAAACCTACGACAAAAGCATTCACGGACAGTTGCTCGCGAAAGGCGATTCGCGCGGGCCGGTCTGCACGGACTGCCACACCGCGCATGACATCGTGAATCCCGAAGGCAATAATTTCAAAGCCATCAGCGATGCGCGCTGCGGCAAATGCCACGCCGACCGGCTGGAACATTACCGCGATACTTATCACGGCAAGGCCATGGCGCTGGGCAAACCCAACATCGCGCCCGCCGTGGCCGCCTGCTACGACTGCCACGGTTATCACGACGTGCAGCCGCCTTCAAATCCCGCGTCGCGCCTTTCCAAGACCAACATCCTGGCCACCTGCCAGCAATGTCACCCCGGCGCGACGTCGAAATTCACCCAATACCAGCCGCATGCGAATCCGATGGACGCGAAGAATTATCCGCTGCTCCATGTCGTGTTTCTTGGCATGACCGGGCTGTTGATCGGGACGTTTGCGTTTTTTGGATTGCACACGCTCATGTGGCTCGTGCGCGCCGTCTGGCTCTACATGCACGACTCGAAAAAGTTCCGCGAGGCGAAAATCTCCACGCAGACGGACGGTGAATGGTTCACGCGGTTTGTGCCGTTTGAACGGCTCCTGCATTTCATGATGGTGTCCAGCTTCCTGCTGCTGGTCGTTACGGGAATGCCGCTGAAATTTTATTACACGGACTGGGCGAAGGCGATTTTCACCGTCATCGGCGGCGCGGAAACGGCGCGCACCCTGCACCGGTTTGGCGCGGTCATAACGTTCATTTATTTCGGGCTGCACGTCATGTCGCTCGTTGGTAAGGCGTGGAAGGGACGCAAATCGCTGTGCGCGGCGGACGGAAAATTCCACTTCAAACGGCTGTGGCAGGTCTTGTTCGGGCCGGACTCGATGATTCCGACTATGCAGGATTACCGGGATTTCACCGCGCACAACAAATGGTTTTTCGGCAAGGGACCGAAGCCGCAATTCGACCGCTGGACGTATTGGGAGAAGTTCGATTACTTCGCCGTGTTCTGGGGCGTGGCCATCATTGGCACCTCGGGGCTGCTCATGTGGTTCCCGGAATTTTTCACGAAGTTCCTGCCGGGCTGGGTTCTGAACATCGCGCTGCTCATCCATTCGGACGAGGCGCTGCTCGCGGCGGGCTTCATCTTTTCCATCCACTTTTTCAACACGCATTTCCGCATCGAGAAATTTCCGATGGACACCGTCATCTTTTCGGGCCGCGTGTCCAAGACCGAGATGCTGCACGAGCGCAAACGCTGGTATGACCGGCTCGTGGCCACCGGCAAGCTGGATGAATTTCGCGTCAAGGACGAATGGTTGCGCTGGAAGAACATCGCGCGGACGTTCGGCTACTTTTTCTTCGGGCTGGGCATGGTGCTGCTGGTGCTCATCATCTACGCGATGATCACCCGGCTGGCACATTGATTGGGGAAGATTCGAGACTGCGCCCATCAATCCATCTCGGCAGGCAACAAACGATGACTCTCCGGGCATCGCCCGCCGCCCGCAGCTTCGGACCGGCGGAACTCGCCCCATTATCCCACAACACCGCGATGCGGCGGGACCGCGTGCCAACACCCCGTCACGGCTGCGAGGCGCATGATTGATGAATGTAATTAGTTTATTCTGCTGATAAGCGTGCATTTTTATAATGCCTAATACAATAATGTTATTCCAATGGCAAAAAATGTAAAGTGCTTGCCAATGAATGAGCAGCGGCTTTCTTCCGGTTCTGTAGATTTGTATCGTGAAGCAAGCAATCCAATTGCGAATTATTCATCGCCGGGCGGGTGCCGCCGGCGAGGGCCGGGTGTTTCCCCCCGGCTGCGCCAGGATGGCAGGCCCGTCGCGCCGCCATGCGTTCAAGGGGGTAATGTCCGCATGAACTTATTTGTCGCAGGTTTGAGTTACAAGACCGCGCCCGTGGAAATGCGCGAACAACTGGCGGTGCGCCCGTCGCTGCTGCCCTGCTACGGCTGCCGGCTCAAGCTGAATGCCGGACTGGACGAAGTGGTGCTGCTATCCACCTGCAATCGCGTCGAAATTTATGGCACCTCCGCATCATGGGTTCAGGGCAAGGTGGATCGTCTCTTCCGGCAGCTTTGCCAAACGGATGTGGATTTGACTCCCTGCGTTTACGTCAAGGAAGGCATTGCGGCGGTGGAGCATTTATTTTCGGTGGCGAGCGGATTGGATTCGATGGTCATCGGCGAAACGGAAATCACCGGCCAGGTGAAGAACGCCTATCAGGTGGCGCAACAAGCCGGGTTGACCGGCCGGGTATTGAACCGGCTGTTCCAGACCGCGCTGCAAATCGGCAAGGAAATCCGCACCCACACCGCGATCGGCCGCGGCGCCACTTCCGTCGGCAGCGTGGCGGTGGAACTGGCGGAGAAGGTTTTTGCCGGCGATTTGTCCGACAAGACGGTGATGATTTTGGGCGCGGGCAAGATGGGCGAGGCGTGCGTCCGGCATTTGACCAAGCGCGGCGCCCGCTCGGTGCTGGTGGCCAACCGCTCGCCCGAACGCGCGCAGTTGCTGGCCGCGGAATTCGGCGGCCGGGCGCTGCCGTTCGAGGAACGGATGAACGCGCTCGCGGAGGCGGACATTCTGGTGAGCTCCACCGGCTGTCCGACGACGGTTCTGCACAAGAATGAGATTGCCGGAATTCTGCCGGCGCGGCGGAACCGGCCCTTGATTTTAATTGACATTGCCGTGCCGCGCGACATCGCGGCGGACGTGGAGCAATTGGATAATGTTTATCTTTACAACATTGACCATTTGCAAACGATTGTCCGCGAAAATTCCCGGCAGCGCGAACAGGAGCTTTCCAAATGCAACGGCATCATCGCCCGGCGAGCCGAGGCGCTGATGAAGAAAATCCAACCGGTCCCGGAGAAACGGCACGACCAGGAAGTTGAACTGCTGCCGGGCTGGTTTTTCGGCGGAGCGACCGCCTGCCAGGCTGAACGGCCATGAAGAATTTGCACTGAATCCAAAAAATCAACATCAACACCTATGAAAAAACAAAGTTCATCCCGAAAAATGCTGGCCTGCCTTGTGGCGGCGGCGTTGACATTGCTTGGAGCGGCATCCACAGTCCTGGCGGCGGCGCCGGCATTATCCGGCTCGCTGACTCTGCGGCCATTGACGCCAACGGAAGTAAGTAAATATGGCCTCACCGGATCGAACGCCCAGTTCTCCGCCGGCTGCCAAAACGTCGCGCTGGGCGAGCCGGTCTATATTGACGCCATGGTGAACGCGGCGATTGCCTCGTCCAACATCGTGGGCGTGACTTGGACATTGACCAACAAACCGACCGGATCACTGGCCGCGTTTATGACCTCGCCGCTCAACGACAGCGTGCCGCTCTACAACACGTCGGACCGGTATACCGGCGAAAATTCCACCCCGGCATATCAACTGGCGGATCGCGCCTTTTTCCGCCCGGACGTCGTGGGATCCTACACCGTCAAAGCCACCATTACCACGGTCGGCAGCGGTTCAACCAATCTGGCCATCACGATCATGGCCGGCACCTATGTCGGGGTTCAAACCTGCGCCGGCTGTCACAGCGGTGGAGTCGTCTTCAACGGCCAGTTGGTGCCCAGCATTTATCCCACCTTCACCAACACGGAGCACGCCTCGATGTTTGCGCGGGGCATTGACGGCCTGGTCAGCAGCCATTACAGCAAGAGCTGCATTCAGTGCCACACCCTCGGCTATGACACCAATTCTTTTGCCGTGAATGGCGGCTTCGATGACCTGGCACTGCTATACAATTGGACGTTTCCGTCGGTGCTGACCAACAACCCCAGCAACTGGGCGAGCATGCAGGCGAATTATCCCGCCGTCGCCGGTCTGGCCAACATCCAGTGCGAAAACTGCCACGGCCCCGGCAACCAGCACATCTATTCGCAAAACGTGGTGGGCAACACCAACGCCATCTCCGTCAATTACGCGGCGGGCGACTGCTCGCAATGCCATGACGATTTGAACAACCACTATTACAGCGCGGAATGGAACAACTCGCTCCACGCCGCCGCCTCCCGGACGCCTTCCGGCATCAGCCGTCCGCAATGCGTCCGCTGCCATACGGCCCCCGGCTTTGTGGGCTGGGCCACCGCCGGCGGCATGGCGCTGCAAAACCAATATACGACCAACATTATCTGGGGGAATTACTCATCCACCAATATTGTGACCTACATCAGCAACACTAATTACCCGACCTACACCGTGGAGGGCAACCCGCCGACCACCACTTATTTTCCAATCACCTGCCAGGCCTGCCACGACCCGCATAACGCCTCCAACCCGCATCAATTGCGCATGAATTATAATGTCACGCTCTCCGATGGCACCGTCGTCACCAATGCCGGCGCCGGCGGCTTCTGCATGGAATGCCACAACAGCCGCAACGGCTCCGTCACCAACATGATGGCGAAATATCCGTTGAACCAGCCCAACTGGGCGGGCGGAGTCGCCTTTGGCACGCATGACAGTCCGCAGGGCGACATGCTCGAAGGCGTGAATGCCATCACCTACGGCCAGACGATACCCAGCGCGCCGCACGCCTTGGTCGTGTCCAACACCTGCGTTGGCTGCCACATGCAGACAATAGCTTCCACCGACCCGGCGTTCACGCTGGCCGGCGGCCATTCCACCAAGATGAGCTACACCAACAGCACCGGCGCCAAGGTAAACGTCACCTACGTCTGCGCCCAATGCCACGGCAACGTCACCAGCTTCGACCTCCCGGCGCCCGATTACGTCGGCGTGGGTTACAGCCAGGGCATCCAGACCCAGGTCCAGCAACTCTTGAATAAACTGTCCACCCTGCTGCCCAACTCGACCTATCAGGCGAATCCCAACAACTACGTTGCGGACGGCCTGGTCAAATCGCCATCGAGCCAAACCAACTGGCCGGCGAAATTCCTCAATGCCGCCTACAACTGGCAGTTCGTCAGCATGGACGGCAGCTTGGGCGTGCACAACGGACCTTACGCCGTCGGCCTGCTCAAGGCCTCCATCGGCAATCTGACCGGCGACGCCAACGGCGACGGCCTGCCGGACAGTTGGCAAGCCGCCAATTTTGGCCCGAACTTTGCCACGAACGCGGCGGCGGGACCCAACGGCATCAACAACCCGAACGGATTGCCCAATTGGATGATGTATGCCCTGGGGCTTAGTCCCTTCAGCAGCTCCACCGCCATCAACGGTGTGATCTACGTGAATGGCAAAAACATCGTGAATGGAGCCACCAATACCGTGGCCATCTACACGGCTGCGGAAATCGCCTTCAATACACAGGTCGGCACGACCTATACCATACAGGGGATAACCGCCCTGACGGGCAACTGGTCGAACATCAGCACCAACATCCCCGGCACCGGCGGCAGCATCAGCTATCTGACGCCCACCCGGAACAACGCCCAGATGTTCTTCCGCGTGGTTCACACGCCGTAATCACGGACTGAATTCAAGCTCTGGAGGCATCCAGCGACAACAACCCCTTCCCGCGCAAGCGGGGAGGGGTTCATCTTTATGGGAAACGCTGAAACGACGGAGTGGCCCGCTCAAAATGACTGGTGACGAAACCTTAATGACTCAAGAGTGACAAACCTACAATGCCCGTGCAACGTCACCAAATGTCCTGCACCTTCGGAATTTAACCGGAATTCCGAAGCCGCCCTCGATGACGCCGCGTCACTACCACCGGCCACTCGCCACTCATGGTCGGCAACGTCGGAATTCGGATTTATTTCACGGCGTTGGTGGCGGCGGCCTTCATTTGTCGGAAGGCATCCAGTTGCAACTGGAGATGGGCGGCGACTGCTTTGAGCTTTTCGGTTTGATCAAACTGCACCTGCGACAGTTTCTTCCGGGCGGCTTCCAAGTCCGCCGGCGAACCATTGTTTTGTGCCTTGACAACCTCCTGCGCGGCGGCGTTGATTTGCGCCTCCATTTCGGCTCCAGCCTTGGCGCATTGATTCAGAAAATCCTGGTGAAAAATGCGGTCGGCGTCTTCCGGCAAAGCGGCGTTGATGTCGGGGATGAGCCGCAAAATTTCATTGGTGAGGGCGGGTGTGAGCGGCACACTTTTCGCGACGACGGGCGGCGGCGCTTCCGCGGTCACGCGGAGAATCGCGCGCGTCAGGTCATACGGCAGCGCCGGTTCCCATTCGGGCCGGAGTTGCGCCAGGGTTTCCGTTTGCCCGCCGCTGACAACGACCATGCCCAGAAAACACGCCTCGCCATTTTCCAAATTGAACGGGTGAAGGCCGCTGGCCGCCGCCGCATCGGCGTTGCTTCCCGCCGCCGAGTTGTTCCGGCTGACTTGGATTTTCGACTCGTTCGCGCTTTGAAACGCGGACAGCATACGATCCACGCGCTGTGAAAAATCCTGAATTGACTGCGGGGCGCTCCCTGGCGGCAGCACCGAATAAAACTGGATTTGCACCGGCGAATTCAAATGGCGCAACTGGTCAAGGGTAGCTGCAGAGAGCCCGGCGACGCTTTGTCCCGGCAAGCCATTTTTGCCGTATTCAAACCATGCGACAGTCAGGACAACGCCTAACAAGAAAAAAAACAGTGCGAGAACCGGCGCGCGGCGTCCCGGCGGCCGGGCGGTTGGACGTGGACTGCTTGGAGTGTTGGCGGCGGATGAGTTCATCAGTGGCTTCTCTTTTTATTGCTTCAATCTCCAGACATTATGAAAGCCCCCTCGTTCAAGTAAAGTCGGAAGATTAAGAATTCAGTGGATAATTTTCTCTAATCTGTCATTCGGACAATTTTTGGCAAGAATACAGCAAGGGAGGTTTAGTCTTTACCTGCAACCAGCCTTATACTTACAATCAAACTATGCCGCATCGAAGTTCAGTTCGCGGTTTCCAGTTCCGGCGTTGCCAGCAGGCCTTGCGCGGGATGACCCCGCCGTTGCTTCCCGCGCTGGGGGTGATTTTGTTTGCCGCGACCTCCCTGCTGTCCCAAACGGTTCAGCACTTGAGCACGACCCAGCCGGGCGGGATGCCGGGACTGCCCGTCATGGGCGGGATTGAACGGTTGACCAACGGCGTGCAAATCACCTGGGACGGCCCGTCCGGCTATTACCAGGTTTATCAAAAAAGCAACAGCTTGAGCGCGCCGTGGGCGCCGCTGGGCCAGGCCACCAATCTTGTCCGCTATGCCGTCATCACCAAACTCTACAGCAACGCCTTCTTCAGCGTGTCCGGTCCCGCGCCGAAATATGCCGGCACGAAGGTTTGCCTCACATGCCATTTGAGCATTTGCCAATACGAGACCAATACGCCCCACGCCAGCGCCTTCAGCGATCCGGCGTTCAGGGCCGCCGGCGGCCAGACCAACAGTTTGTGCCTGCCCTGCCACACGGTGGGCTACGGCTTGCCGACCGGGTTTAATCTCACCAACAAGAATGGAGTTTTTTCCTATTCCATCAATCTGGCTGGCGTGCAGTGCGAGAATTGTCACGGCCCCGCGGCGAATCACGCCAACGCTCCGGACGATCCAACCGCCGTCCCGCAGGTCGAAATTGCCGCGACCGTTTGCGGCGGCTGCCACAGTGCCAGCCACACCACCTACAACAATCCGCCGACGTTTGGGGAATGGAACGCCAGCGAACACGCCGCTGTGACACCGGAAGCGTTGCAGGCGATGAGATCATCCACCAACAACATCAACAATTGCGGCGTCTGCCATTCTGGTTCCGTCCGGCTGGCGCTGATCAACGGCGTGAATCCCGCCGTCACGATGACAAATGATCTCAACGTGGCCATCACCTGCGCCGTCTGCCACGACCCGCACGCGACGAATTCCAATCCGGTGCAGTTGCGCAACCCGGTCGCCTCCACAAATTATTTTGTTCTTTCCAGCGCGGATGTGGCCACCGTGGCGGCGTTCACGAACAAATACTACGCCAGCACCAACATCAATCTCTGCGCCCAATGTCATAACGACCGCGGGGCGGCGTGGACGGACACCGCGCGCGCGCCGCATCTTTCGGTGCAATATAATTTCCTGCTCGGATCCGTCGGTGAATTGCTCGGCGGCTCGTCCACCTTCAATCCAGGAACCCACGCCGGTCTGCCTGCGTCCGCCGACTACTCGATTTCCGGGACATTTTATCTGACCAACCAGTGCGCGGACTGCCACATGCAGCCCGACGGCAGCGGCGCGCCGAATCACTCCGCCTTGATCACGAGCGACACGGTTTGTTTGAACTGCCATCTCATCCCGCCGGCGGTGTTGGAGGAATATTATCTCACGCCGGCCATCTCCAACAATGTGACCACGCTGATCACGGCCTTGAACCGCTGGGCGGCGAATCAAACCAATTCGCTCCTCGCCACCAACGGCGTGGTGGCGTGGGAATACACGAATCCGGGCGGCCTGACGTGGCGGACCAATTCCGCCGGCAACGTGACGGGCTGGACACTGAACAATCCGGTGACGTTCACCGGGCCAGGCCCCGCCGGCCAGGCCCTGATTCCGGACCAGGTGAAGCGGACACGGTTCAATTTGTATCTGGTCCTGAACGACGGCAGTTTTGGCGTGCACAATCCGACGCTGGCCATCAACTTGTTGAACGCCGCCCAAATCTGGATGGTGCAGGTGTTGCAATGAATGAATTTTGCCACTGACAATCGCATGAAAACCATTTCCTTCTTCCACCGGCTTTTGCCGCGTTCGCGGCGGTTGCGCGGCGTTGTCTCCCTGGCCGCCGTGAGCCTCCTGCTGTTCGTGGCGATTTCCTGCAGCACCACCCGTCAGGCCGTGGTGCTGCCGGACGTGCCGGGTGCGAAGTATGTCGGCTCTGCGGACTGTGAACAATGCCACGACGAAATCTGCCGCAGCTTCAAGACCGCCGACCACGCGCGGCTCGTCGCCCAAGGCAAAAATGGGCTGGGCGCTGGCTGCGAATCGTGCCACGGCCCGTGCAGCTTGCATGAGGATTCCGGCGGAGATGTCAAACCGCCTTTCATCTTCGCCGCCGGGCGTCTCCAACCGGAGGCTTTGAGCGGTCGGTTCCCGCTTGATCCGGCGCGCTCGGTGGAGAATACGTGCTACCAATGTCACATGGATGTGCGCGGCCAGTTCAATTTGCCGAATCATCATCCGGTGCCGGAAGGGCGGATGAGCTGCATTGAGTGCCATCCGCCGCATGGGGGCGCGGCCATGGCCGGCGGCGGCACGCGGCTGCTTTCGCTGAATGATAATTGCGTGCGCTGCCATCCCTCACAGCAGGGGCCGTTCGTTTTTGAACACGAGGCGTTGCGCGAGGGCTGCGTCACCTGCCATTCTCCGCACGGCAGCGTCAATGACAAATTGCTCACCGAACGCAACGCGAACTTGTGTTTGAAATGCCATTTCCAGCAGGTGCAGAACGGGGCGATTCTGATCGGCGGGGTGGACCACACTTCGCGGTTGAGCCAGGGCGCGTGCTGGAGCGCCGGCTGCCACGAGGCGGTCCATGGTTCGCGGGTGAGTCCGTCGTTGAGATTTTAATCGGGGCGTGTGATGAAAAAGAAACTTCGCAAATCCAAAAAAATTCGTGCGGCCTGGCCGAAGCGGCGGAATGCCGGTATGAGCCGGTGGGTCATCGGGGCTTCGGTCGTGGTAGCCGGGGCGCAGGTGAGGGCGGGTGACGCGTTGACGCCGAACCAGATATTCGAGGGCGGCACGAACACTTACAGCAATTGGATTGAGCTGTCCACGGGCGCGTTGTTGACGCAGGGAAATGCGCACCAGGCCAGTCAGGGGCAGCAGCTCGGCTCGGGTGTCTTTGGCGGCATCGAGGATTTGCATTATGAGAGTCTGGTGGCCAAGAAGACGACGTTGTCGGTGGACGGGCGTTCCATTTTTGACGAGCATGATTATAACATCGGCATCGGCTTGGTGCGCGATGATTTGGGGTTTGTCCGGGTTCGCGCCCAGGATTTCCGCACGTGGAGTTCGGGCAACGGGGGTTTTGTGCCGACGGATGGGCTGGCATATGCGCTGCCGGGCGGGCCGCAGGCGGTGGATCGGGGGTTGATTTCGTTGGAGCTGGGGTTGACGAAGCCGAATGTGCCGCAATTGACTTTCAAATACAGCCACAATTACCGGTATGGCAACGAGGGTTCGACGCTGTGGGGGCCGGTGCATGATCCGGGCGGCAATGTGTATCGGGCGTATCCTGGAATTGACAGCATCAATGAATCGTCGGACACGTTCCAGCTCGATGTGACGGATCATTTAACGGTCGCGAAAAAGACCGTGAATTACGGCGCGGGGGTGAGTTATCAGATGGGGAATTTGAATGACGCGAATGAGCTGGGCTTCTGGCAGGGTGAACCGATCCAACAGAAAGTCACCGAGCAGCAGAATGTTTCCTACGATTTGTTGAGCACTCATGCGTTCGCGGAATCGTGGATCAAGAACAACCTGTTTCTGTCCACCGGCTTCATGTATGCCAATCTCGACAACTCGTTCGCCGGCAGCCAGATTTATGGGGAGGATTTTGACGTGGCGTATTCGCCGGCTTTTCCGGGCCTTGGTTATGGCTACACCAGCCTGAATGGCGGCGCCCACCAGAATGAGTATATCATGAACGCCAACCTCATGTGGCTGGCGACAAAAAATTTCAGCATCGTCCCCTCGTTGCGCGTGCAGCAGGAGGATTGGAACGCCAATTCCACCGGCACCGGCACCCTGGGCACGGACACGCAGGATTTCAACAGCACCAGCGATAGCGACACTCTCGACGTGTGTGAACGTCTGGATCTCCGTTACACCGGCGTGACCAACTGGGTCTTCAATGCCGGCGGCCAATGGACGGAAGGCCAGGGTAACTTGACTGAAAACGGCGGGCTGACGCAGGTCAATGGCATCGGCCAGACGCCGGTGATTTTCGCGACGGATAATACGCGCCTCCTGCAAAAATATTCCGCCAGCGCCCGGTGGTATCCTGTCAGGCAGGCCAGCGTGGATTTCGGCGGCTACTACAAAATCAACACCTATAATTACAACATCACCCAGGACAACACGCCGAATGATGTGACTACGGGAAACCCTGTCTATCCGGGCTTTCTTGTCTATCAAGGGTTTGAAACGCTGGACGGCAACGTCCGCCTGACATTGCATCTGCCGAAAAACATCATGCTCGTCAGCCGCTACGAGTATCAATACTCCACCATCACCACGCGGCCCGACCCCGCCGCCGGTTTGAGCCAGCAGGTCGCCTCAACGATGAACAGCCAGATCATCGGCCAGAACGCGAGCTGGTCGCCGGTGCAATGGCTCGGCTTGCAGGCCGGATTCAATTACGTCCTAAGCGAAACCAAGACGCCAGCGTCCGACTACACCCAGGCCATCCTCAATTCGCAAAACAATTATTGGACCGTCAATTTCAACTCCGACTTCGTGCTGGACGCCAAGACCGATTTGAACCTCGGTTATTATTATTATCGCGCCGCCGACGGCCAGGACAACATCGTTGGCGGCCTGCCGCTCGGAACTGATGCGCAGGAACAGAGCGTCACCGCGACCCTCACCCGGCGCATCAGCAAAAATCTCCGTTGGAACCTGAAATACGCCTTCAGCCATTACCAGGATTATGCGTCCGGCGGCAATTTCGACTACAACGCCCATCTCATTTATTCCAGTCTCCAATACCGCTTTTAAGCGCCGCGTGCCGTGGAGGCGAACATCGGCTGCGCCGTCTTTTCAAAATAAACTTGAATGTTTATCAGCCGAGGAACTAATTTACGATATGTCAATTCATCCGACTAAAAGGAGCGGCGGCAAATTCGTCTGGCTGCTGTCGCTGGCGATGCCGTTGCTGCTGGTCGCTGGCTGCCACCGCGACGAAACCAAAGTCTATCGCATCGCCAAGGACCAGGATCAATCCTCGCAACAAACCGCTCCGGCGCTGCCGACGGATGCTCCAAACCCGAAATTGCCGCCCGGACATCCGGACATTTCTTCCGCGCCCGGAGAGCCGGCTGCGGCGTCCGCAACTGGCGCACCGCAACTGACGTGGAAGACGCCGGCGGGCTGGATCGAAGTTCCGCCGAGCCAAATGCGCGTAGGCTCGTTCAAAGTGGCGGGTGCAGACGGCAAACAGGCGGACGTAAGCATTGTTCCGTTGCCCGGCATGGCTGGCACCGACTCGGCGAACGTCAACCGCTGGCGCGGACAAGTCGGCTTGTCGGTGGTGACGGACGATGAATTGCAAAAGGCGGCGGAAAATGTTGAAGCCGGCGGCCAGCCCGCGCAGCTTTACGACATTGCCGGGACCAATCCGGCTGGCGGCGGCGCGCAGCGGATTCTCGGTGTCATCCAGCATCGCGACGGCATGGCTTGGTTTTACAAAATGACCGGCGATGCCGATCTGGTCGAACAGCAGAAACCGGCGTTCGTTGAATTTCTCAAATCACTCAATTTCGGCGCGGCCGCGCCAGCACAGGTGGAAATGCCAGCGGCAATTCCCGCCGCCAGCGGCGATATGGGCGCGCTGCTGTCCGCTGCCGCGCCGGCTGCGAGTGCGAACAAGCCGAACTGGCAGGTGCCGGCGGGCTGGCAGGAAGTCGCCGCCGGACAATTTCTTGTGGCGAAGTTCACGCTCACCGGCGATGGCGGCGCAACGGCGGCGGTCAATGTCAGTTCGTCTCCCGGTGACGGCGGCGGTTTGGCGGCCAATGTCGACCGGTGGCGCGGCCAGCTTGGCTTGTCACCGAGCACTGATAGTTTGGCGACGCCGGTTGACATCGCCGGAGGCAAGGCCTCGCTCGTGGACTTCAGCGGCACGGACGCTCGCACCAGCCAGCCCGCGCGGCTCGTCGGCATCGTGGTGTCGCTGCCCGACCAGACGTGGTTTTACAAATTGATGGGCGACGCGAAGGTGGTCGAAAGCCAGAAGGATGCGTTCACCCAATTTGTGAAGAGCGCGAAATATTGAAATGCTCAAGGCGCTTTTCAAATTTTTCTCGTCGCTCAAGCTGACGGTGGCGTGCCTCGCGCTGGGTTGCATCCTGGTGTTCTGGGGCACGCTGGCGCAGGTGCATCTGGGACTGTTCAAGGCGCAGAACGAATTCTTCCGCAGCCTTCTCGTTTATTGGCAGCCAGCGGGCGCGTCGTTCCAAATCCCGATTTTTCCCGGCGGCTATTTCATCGGCACGGTGCTGCTCATCAACCTGCTGGCGGCGCACCTGCGTTATTATCAGCCGGGCAAGCGGAAAATCGGCATCGCGCTGATTCACCTTGGCGTTGTGCTGCTGCTGGTCGGGCAGATGCTCACGGATTTTCTGGCGCGGGAAAGCGCGCTGCACCTGCGCATCGGCGAGACGAAAAATTATTCCGAGGCCGACCGTGCCTACGAACTGGCCGTCATTGACACGACCGACAAGGATTCCGCAAAGGTCGTCGCCATCCCGGGCAGCGTGCTCGTCCGGCGGGGCGGGGCGACCGAACCGGAATTGCCGTTCGCCATCCGCGCAAAAACATTTTACGCCAATTCCGAGTTGGCGGATACAAACACGGCCGGTTTCGAGCCGGTCAAAACCACCGTCGGCGCCGGTTCAAATTTCTGGTGGCGCGAAGTGCCGCGCGAAACCGCGATGGACCGCGTGGATTTGCCGTCGGCCATCGTTGAAATCATCACGCCCCAAGGCAGCCTCGGCACGTTTCTCGTGTCGGCCATGCTGACACAGCCACAGCCGTTCACCTTTAACAACCGCAGCTACGAATTGCTCCTGCGGCCGGAGCGGTTTTACATGCCGTTCAGCCTGCACCTGATTGAATTCCATCACGACAAATATCCCGGCACGGACATTCCCAAGAATTTTTCCAGCCGCGTCCGGTTGCAGAATCTCGACAATGGCGAGAACCGCGAAGTGCTGATTTACATGAACAACCCGCTGCGTTACCAGGGCGAGACGTTTTATCAGGCCAGCTACGATCCGGACGACGGCGGCAGCATCCTGCAAGTGGTGCATAATCCCAGTTGGCTCACGCCGTATTTCTCGTGCGTGATGGTGGGCATCGGTCTGCTTTGGCAATTCCTTTCGCACCTGATTCCCTTTTTGAAACGGAGGATGGCTGTTTCTGGGAGCGCCGGTGTCCCGGCGGCAAGCGGTGCGGTTCGTGGCAACTCTGGCCGGCGGGATGCCGTCGCTCCGAGGAAGGAGAAAAAGAAATCATGAAAAAGTGGATTCCCATCATTTTGGTGGCGGCCATGGCGGGCTGGGTTGTGTCCGGCCTTTACCAGCCGCCGGAGGCTGGTTTTCAAACCCGCGAATTCGGCAAACTGCCTGTGCTGATGGACGGACGCTTCCAGCCGTTCGATTCCGTCGCCCGCAATTCGCTGCTCCAGATCCGCACCAAGCAAACCATCCCGCTGGACAACGGCCAGACCATGTCCGCCAGCGAATGGCTGCTTGAAATGCTGATGAAACCCGAGCAGGCCGACGACCGGAAAATTTTCCGCA
>Ga0302319_10001710_pt1 | contig 48838 bp, 47 predicted proteins | sample Bog_T0_2_FD_203319 | JGI IMG/M metagenome (GOLD analysis project Ga0302319, IMG submission 203319) | Peat permafrost microbial communities from Stordalen Mire near Abisko, Sweden - Bog_T0_2 | ecosystem: Environmental > Terrestrial > Soil > Wetlands > Peat | place: Sweden: Abisko, Stordalen Mire... | reverse complement strand
TACGTATATTGCGTTCAAGCCCCGCTCCTTAATGAGCCGGTTCATGTGGACATACACGAAATTGAGTCCGGGGGTGGTGCCCCAATGGCCGAGCAAGCGCGGCTTGATCTGCTCGCGGGTCAGTGGCTCGCGAAGCAGGGGGTTTTCCATCAAATAGATCTGACCGATGGAAAGGTAATTAGCGGCACGCCACCAGGCGTTCATGCGGCGCAACAGGTCGGGCGTCAACGGTTGTTTCGGGGAGGCATCCTGCATACCGGATTGTGACATTTCGAAGTGAGGCCGGGGCGGTGTGAGTGTTAACGTGAGCGGAGTGAAACGCGAATTGGGGATGCGCGATGTCACGTTGCTGGCAATTGCCTGCGTGGTGGGTCCGCGCTGGATTGCGGCGGCGGCGCATGCGGGTCCGGGAACCATCGTTCTTTGGTTGGTAGCAGCCGTTCTGTTTCTGGTGCCATTGGCGATCGCAGTGGCCGCGCTCACGGTCAGGCATCCGCAGGACGGCGGACTTTATGTGTGGACGCGGGCCGACTTCGGGCCGTGGAACGCCTTCCTTGCGTTCTGGGTTTACTGGATGGGCATCGCGTTCTGGTTTCCCAGCGCGGCGCTGTTCTACGTCAGCATCACGCTCTCGGCCATGGGAGTGAAGGCCAGCCCGGCGCTGTTGATCGGCGTGTCACTGGCTACGTTGTGGATTGCCCTCGGCACGAATATGGTCGGAGTACGGATTGGCAAGTGGACAGAGAATGTGGGCGCGACAGCAGCATGGGTGCTGGGCGTATTGCTGATGGCGCTGGCCGTGATTGTGGGTAAGCAACGAGGTTCGGCGACGCAACTCGACCTGGCGCCGAAGTTCGATTGGGAGACGATAGCGTTCTGGTCCGGCATTGCTTACGCGATGAGCGGACTTGAAATGGTGGGGCTGATGGGCGGTGAGATTCGCGATCCGGCACGCGTGCTGCCCCGCGCCGCCTGGATCTCGTCGCTGTTCGCCACCGTCTTTTATGCCGGAAGTACGCTGGCGCTTCTGATACTGCTTCCTGCCGCGAAGATTAGTGAGATTGACGGTCTGGCGCAGGCGGGCGGGGCGGCGGCGGCTGTACTCGGCGGTCCTTTTGGAGGCCATTGGATCGCACCGGCGATTGCGTTGCTCGTGCTGCTCAGCGCCATTGGACAGTTTGGCGGGTTGGGCGCTACCGTGTCGCGTCTGCCCTTCGCGGCGGGGACGGACCACCTGCTGCCCCGCATATTCGGCAAACTCCATCCACGTTGGGGAACGCCGTGGATTTCCATGCTGGTGCTGGGCGGTGTCGCCACCACGCTGCTTATCGTGACTCAGTTCGGTGACACGATTCGGGCGGGCTACCAGACCATGGTGTCGCTGATGGTTATCGCCGGATTTCTACCTTACCTTTACATCTTTGGGAGTGCGTGGAAACTGGGAGCCCGGACGAGCGCCGTATGCGGTTCATTCGTGACCGCCGTGGCAATTCTCGCATCGATCGTACCGACGGCGGAGATCCACCGGGTCTGGCTGTTCGAAGGGAAACTGGCGGCAGGGACGGTTGCAGTGATTGGATCAGCGGGCCTGGCTTATCGTCGAAGCGGCGGGCGAAACAGCAGGCCCAGCGCCGGCGAGAGTTGAGTCAATCTTTGAGGCCAGTAATTCGTAGGTAGCGGAGCCAGGGTTGTAGAGACGCACAATGCCATTGCGGTCGAGCAAAACCATGGTGGGTGTCGTACTGACTCCATAACGCCGGAAGTTTTCCTCGCTCAGAGGAATATCGACCGCGCCGAGGCCTGCATAGTAATGCGCGTAGACGTCGGCAATGTATTTGGTCTCGACGGCCGGTGGCGCGTCGACTCCTCCGGCTACGTAGCCATAGTGCTGGGTGGGCGCAACCACGACGAGACCTTTTGGTCCGTAAACGGACTGCAACTTTTCGACTATCTGGATTTCCGCTTTACAATCGCTGCACCAGTGCGCCCAAAGGAAAAGCAAAACGGGATGACCGTGATATGCGGTGAGCGGTTGCGGGCGGCGCGCGCCGATCCATTGCGCCTCGTCCAGTGCGGGCGCGGGTTTGCCTTCGAGAGTCAGCAGGTTCAGGTTTTTCTGCAGGCGGGCAGCTATGGAAGTGGCCTGCCAGTGTTTGACTTCATCGCGCAAAAAGACTACGGCTTCGTCGCGACGGCCAGCCTGAGCGGCGGACTGGGCCTCGACTTCGATGGATGCGCCGAGGGCGGTGGGTAAGTGCGGTTCGGCGTCGAGCGATCGATGCGTCAGTTGCTGCAGCGCGAGGGTGCGGACCTCATTGGCATTTTTGTCCGCGGCGGCGAAGTTGTGTTGCTTCAGTTGAGCGCGGCCGATCCAAGAGAGCGCCTCGATATATTCAGGAGTGGCGCCGGCGGTCTTGTGGTACGCGTCGAGAAGAGCCTGGGCGGTTGCGATGTTACCTGACAAGGCGGCCATCTCGACGAGGGGAACAATGGAGCGAACCTGGGCAACGGCGGCAATCGATAGCAAGGCGAGCGAGGTTAATACGGTTTTTTGCACAGGTATTCTCACGTTAATGCTAGCAATTTTAAACGCGGGCGGCGCGCATCAGTTCGGCGGCATTGCGCAGGGCTTCGGGCGTGAGATGCTGGCCGCTCAGCATGCGGCCGATTTCTTCCGTGCTCTCTTTCGGAGCAAGTTCTTCGATCTGGGCAACGGTACGACCCGCGCGTTCTTCTTTTCCCACCTTATAGTGATGGTCGGCAAAACATGCGATCTGAGCCAGATGAGTCACGCAAAGAACCTGATTTTCGGCGGACAAGGCGCGCAGCCTGCGAGCCACACCTTCGGCGGCGCGACCACCAATGCCTGCGTCGATTTCATCGAAGACCAGGGTGCGGGGGGCGCCTGTTTTGGCTGTGGCGTGAGTGCCTACGAGACAAGTTTTGAGGGCGAGGGCTATGCGGGAGAGTTCGCCGCCGGACACGACACGATCGAGCGGCTTCGGTTCTTCGCCCACGTTGGGTGAAACCAGAAAGGCGATAGCGTCGGAACCGTTTTCGGACCATGGAGCCGGTTCGACGCGCACCTCGAAGCGCGTCCGTTCCATGGCCAGCGGTTTTAGTTCCTGCTCGACTCGCTTCGCCAGTTCACGGCCGGCGGCGGTCCTGCAGCGGGTAAGGCCGGTGGCGGCGTTTTCGTATTCCGTTGCCAAACGCAGGCGTTCCCGCTTCAATTCTTCGAGGCGCTCACCGGCGGTTTCTATCTCGCGAATTTTCAGCGCGACGTCATCGCCGAACGCGACGATCTCCTGTACTGAGTTGCCGTATTTCCTCTTCAGGCGATCGATGGCAACCAGGCGTGTTTCCACTTCTTCGAGCCGGGCGGGATTGGCTTCGATGCGTCCCAGATAATCGCGCAGGGAGAACGCTGCGTCCTGAATCGCAATCAAGGCCGGCTCGAGCGATTGGCGTATGCTCTCCATCGGCGGATCGATTCGGGTCAGTTCATCAACCTTTTTAGCGGCCGCGCGTACCATGTGCAGCGCCGATTCAGGTGACTCGTAAAGCAATTCGTAGGCAGCCCCGGCATTTTCGAGCAGCCGGCCGGCATTCAACTGGATGCGGCGTTCGGCTTCGAGCTCGATATCTTCGTCGGGTTTCAACTCCGCGGTTTCAATCTCGCGGCGCTGAAATTCCCAGAGATCGAGCAGACGCAGTTTTTCCTGATCCGCAGTTTCGAGGACGGTGATGGCGGCGGACACGTTGCGCCACGCGGTGAAGAGTTGCTTCACGAGCCCCCGTTTTTTTTCGGAATGAGCGCCCTCGGAATGAGAGCCATCGGAATGAGAGAACGCATCGAGCATGGCCAGTTGCGCGGAGGCTTCGAAGAGGAGCTGCTGATCGTGCTGGCCGTGGATGTCGCCGAGATGGGGAGCAAGATCTTTCAGGAGCGCGACCGTGGCTGGGCGGTTATTTACCCAAACTCGACCTTTGCCACTAGCCAGAATTTCGCGGTCGAGCAGCAGTTCGGAACCGGAACTTTCGAAACCGGCCTCAGTGAGAACGCGGATGGCTGAGGGCGCGGCTTCGAAAACACCGGACACACGAGCTCGATCCGCGCCGGAGCGGATCATTTCGGTGGAAGCGCGACCGCCGAGCAGAAGACCGAGGGCGTCCACCACGATCGACTTGCCACTCCCGGTTTCGCCGGTGAGGAGGTTCAGACCCGCGTGAAAACGCACTTGCAGGCGATCGACCACGGCGTAGTTTTCGATCACGAGCTCTTCGAGCACTCGAAACGATTATAAAGATGTGGTCTGCGTGCTCGATCAACGAGCCGCTTCAGCAGTAAGGGCCGTGCGGTCCGGGATAAGCTGATCGTGATGCGATTTACCTGTCTGCTCACTGTTCTGATCGCCGCCGCGGCGCCGTTGTTGCAGGCTCAAACCTCCGCTGGCATCGGCGGCGTGGTCGCAGCCGATGCGAAAGTCGAGCTGGTGCAGGAAGGGTTCACCTTTTTGGAAGGCCCGGTGGGCGCGCCGGACGGTGGGCTTTATTTTTCCGACATCATGGGCGCCAATAAGACGATGCGGCTGGACCCAGCGGGAAAGGTCAGTGTTTTCCACGAAAATACCAACGGCACGAATGGTCTGGTTTTGCTCAAAGACGGCAGCTTGATTGGGGTGGAAGGTGACGGTCTCAGGGTCTCGAAGCGCAGTGTGGATGGCAAAGTAACGGTTCTGACGGAAGGCGCACCGGGCAAGCCCTTGCTTTCGCCGAACGATCTGATTATGGACCGCAAGGGCGGGATTTACTTCACCGATCCGGGACCTCGTCCGGTGGTGCCGGGGCGCAAGGCGTTTGTTTATTACCTTCCGGCCGGGGCCCGGGAGCCGGTTTTGCTGGACGAGACCATCGCGCGCCCGAATGGACTGACGCTGACTCGCGACGGGAAAACGTTGATTGTCGATGACACGGTGGGTGACACGGTTTTCGCGTTCGACGTGCAGCCGGATGGCAGTGTGAAAAATAAACGCCCGTTTGCCAAATTGCACGACACCCACGCTGGTGCTGAGAGTGGAGCAGATGGATTAGCGATCGATCGTGCGGGCCGTCTGTTCATTTCAACTGTCAGTGGCGTGCAGATATTCGATTCCTCGGGTAAATATCTGGGCATGATCGCTGTGCCGCGCCAGCCTTCGAATGTGGCCTTCGCCGGGCCGGGAAAGCGGACTTTGTATATCACCGCGAGGCAGGGTCTTTACCGAATAAAAACTCTGACTCGCGGGCCTGACCGATTGGGGAAATAGTCTTAGTGCTTTGCCGGTGGTGCGGGCACGGGACTGGGTTTCTGACCCGGTGGAGCACCCGGCTTCTGCGCCGCCGGCGCGGGTGCCGGCGCGCCTGGGGCCGCTGCTTCCGGTGGCTGATTCGGGGCCGGCGGGGGCGTCTGATATTGAATGATCATGGTGACCCGGCGGTTGGTCGGGTCACTGGGGTTAGCCGGGTTGCGCGGACTCTGGTCCGCAAAGCCGCGTATCTGCGTAACCTGATCTTCCCGCATTCCCTGAGACTGCATAAGGCGTCGGGCCGCATTCGCGCGATCCGAGGAAAGCTCCCAATTGGAATAGCCCACGCCTTTTCCGGAGAAAGGTTTGGAATCGGTGTGGCCTTCAATAGTGATCTTGTTGGGCAGCTTGCCAATTTCCGTGGCTAGTTTGCCAAGCAGATCTTTGCCGGACGAAGTGGGCGCCGCGTTGCCCGATTCGAAAAATAGCGAGTCTTCGCCTTCCAGAAGTTCGATACGCAGGCCTTCGGTGGTAACGGTCAGGACCACGTTATCGCGAACCTTCTCGAGGCCTGATGTCTGATGCACCGCCTGCTCCAGTTTGTCTTTGAGCTTCGGCATGTCATCCTTTTTGATCGTCAGGCTTTCGGTGCCATTGCCGCGCAGTCCATTGCCTACATCCTTGCCGTGGCCGTTGGGATCGGTGAAATAACCGCCGATCGCCTTTTTCACCTGTTCACTGCTATTCAGGAGCCAAAGCACCATGAACAGAGACATCATCGCGGTAACGAAGTCCGCATAAGCCACCTTCCAGGCTCCGCCGTGATGAGCCGCATGTCCCTTCTTATTGCGCTTAATGATGATGATCGGCTGGACGGGTGCGTTCACGGTCAGGCCGCCTTTGCTGCAGCAGGGGCCGCGGCTGAGCCACCCTTGCAGGCGGCTTCCAGATCCTGAAACGTGGGACGGAGTTCCGGCGGCACGGCGCGCCGGGCGAACTCGACTGCGATCATGGGAGCCATTCCCCTGGCGAATGCCATCAAACCAGCTCGAAGCATTTGATAGTAGCGGGATTCCGCGTCAAAATTCTTTTCCAGACTGGCGGCGACGGGAGCCACCACGCCGTAACAGAGCAGAATGCCCAGGAAGGTGCCGACCAGGGCGGCGGCAACTTTTTCTCCGATTTGTTCCGGAGGACCACCGAGTGAACCCATCGTATTGACTACACCCAGCACAGCGGCAACAATGCCGAGGCCGGGCAAGGCGTCGGCGACGGTGGATAAAGACCGGGCTGCAGCGGAAATTTCCTCATGGTGCGTCTCGATATCCTGTTCGACCAGAGTGTCCAGATCGTGAGGCGACACTACGCCGGAAACCGCCGTCCGCAGCGTGTCGCAGACGAAATACAACATGTGATGGTCTTTGATCAGCGAGGGGTATTTGGAGAATACTGCACTTTTGTCCGGATTCTCTACATCTTCCTCCAGCTTAGCCATGCCGCTTTTGCGTGCAAATATGAAGATGTCGCTCAGCATCTTCAGACTTTCGAGGTAGTAGGCAGTGGTAAATTTGCTCCCAGCCAGGATTCCGAGGATGCTTTTGAAGATACGAATCACCAAAGGCATCGGATTGGCAACCAGAAGCGTGCCCAGCCCCGCACCGCAGATGATGAGAAACTCGGCTGGCTGAACTAAGACGAGGAGCTTCCCTTTTTCCATAAGGAAACCCCCGATAATCGAGATGAAAACCACGGCTATGCCAATGATTGCGAACATTTGGGTTATGTTCATTCATCGGCAAAGCCGCGGAAAAACTTGAGGAACGAGATTGAAATCAGTCGGCTTTGACGAGAGGCACGTCCACCAGATGCTCCGAGATGAACCAAACCTGCGCTTCGTTGGTGCGAATCACGTCGCTTACCAGCAAATCGTTGGTGCCGTCATCGCCCTGATCGTCCGCCTGTTTAGCAAACTCCCGGCATTCGCGAAGGATGATTTCATGCGCGTCAAGAAGGCGTGAGATCTGAACGGGAGCTTCTTCCCGGTCCTTCGGCGGCCGCGCGATCCGCGTATTTTCCGCTACATCCGGCGCCATGGCAAAACTGATGCCGCCCAGAGCCTGAATCCGTTCCGCGATTTCATCTACCAACTCGCTTTGTTCGCCGAAATGTTTGTCGAAAAGCAGGTGCAACTGATAGAAGGTGGGTCCGGTCAACTGCCAGTGGTGTTTCTTATAGAGATCGCGCAGTGTCATGGTGTCGACCAGGACCTGGTTCAAAGCATCGACAGAGCTTTTTCGCACATCTTCATCAATGCCGATCGGCAAGTGTTGCCGGACTGTGCCGAACTGCTGGATCGGGGTAGCGTTCTGATGGAGCAGGAATTCCGACCGGTCGGCAATCGCTGTTCCCTTATTTTTATCCTGATCGAGCGCGGCGGTGTTCTGGCCACGCGATCCGTTTTTAGTTTTGGTCTGCATGTTTCTCCTGAGGCTGGATAGGGAAGCAATTCAGGTTCCAGCGGCAGGCTTGTGGACGGAACGCGATAAACTGAAGCTTCTTACACCGAGATAAACAGGAACTAAGAGGAGTTCGATGACACCGAGTGAAGCTCTGCAATACGCCAAGGAGAACGGCGCCCGCCAGGTGGATGTGCGGTTTGCCGACATCCCAGGGCTGCAGCACCACATTTCGTATCCCATTGGAGAGTTGAGCGAAGCGTCGTTTACGGAGGGCTTCGGAATCGACGGATCGAGCATCCGCGGCTGGGCGGCCATCAATGAAAGCGACATGCTGCTGATTCCAGACGCGGCGACAGCTTTTATGGACCCTTTCATGGAGACGCCGACGTTGGTGATGATCGGCGACGTCCGGGACCCCCTGACCCGCCAGAACTATGAGCGCGACCCCCGCTGGATTGCCCGTAAAGCGGAACTCTATCTGCAACAATCCGGCGCGGGAGATACCGCTTATTTTGGCGCCGAAGCGGAGTTTTTTATCTTCGACAACGTGCGCTTCGATCAAACGCCGCACTCCGGTTTCTATTTCATCGATGCCGAAGAAGGGCGCTGGAACTCCGGCCGCGAGAAAGACAACCTCGGCTACCGGCCGCGCTATAAAGAAGGCTATTTCCCCGTTCCGCCCACCGATCATTACCAGGACCTTCGCTCGGAAATGGTCAGCACCATGGAACGCTGCGGACTGGTGATCGAATGTCATCACCATGAAGTTGCCACGGCCGGCCAATGCGAGATCGATCAGCGTTTCAATACCCTGGTGAAATCCGCGGACAACATGATGCTGTATAAGTACATCGTCCGCAACACGGCAAATCAGTATGGCAAAACGGTCACATTTATGCCCAAGCCGATATTCGGCGACAACGGCAGCGGCATGCATACCCACCAGTCGATCTGGAAGAACGGAAAGCCTTTGTTTGCCGGTGATGGCTATGCGGGGCTCAGCACCATGGCGCTCCACTATATCGGCGGTTTGCTGAAGCACGCCCGCGCGCTGTCGGCGATCATCGCTCCTACCACCAACAGCTATAAACGCCTGGTGCCGGGCTATGAAGCGCCGGTAAATCTTGCCTACTCGCGTCGTAATCGTTCGGCAGCCTGTCGAATTCCGATGTATTCGGCCAGTCCGAAAGCCAAACGCGTGGAGTTCCGGCCGCCGGACCCGTCCGCGAACCCGTATCTGGCTTTCGCCGCCATGCTGATGGCAGGGCTTGACGGGATCGCCAACAAAATCGAACCGGGCGAGCCGCTGGACAAAGACATTTACGACCTTTCGCCGGAGGAAATGAAGTCGGTGCCGTCTATGCCCGGGTCTCTCGAGGAAGCACTGAGTTGTCTCGAAGACGATCATCAGTTTCTGCTCAAAGGTGACGTATTCACTGAGGAACTGATCGAGACTTTCATCGAATATAAGCGTAAAGCGGAAGCCGAGGCCATCCGTCTGCGGCCGCATCCTTACGAATTCGCTCTTTACTACGACATTTAGAGTAATTTGCGCGCGGGGTATCGCCCGATGCCCCGCAGTCTTCCTATCTATTCAATCAAAAAAATCTATTTCCTCAGCCTGTATTCGCCCACTTACACTGGATTTTCATCTAGCCTGAAGTGACACCGCGTTAGTATCACTTTTTCTAATTCAAGGAGAAATTGAAGTTATGCGAATCCCGCTCTGTATTTTGGCCCTTGCGGTGTCCTCGTGGGCAGCGCCTATCGACACGCCAGACCAAGCCCCGACGCCTCAGACGCCTCCCGCTGCCGACGCGGCCAAACCGGCGGATGCTACGCCACCAGCGCCTCCGGCGAAGTATGGAGGTTGGGCATTCAGCGCTCTGGCTGACGGATATTTCAACCTGAATCTGGACCATCCGGCCTCGAATCTGAATGAACTCCAGAACTTCGACACGCATTGGGATCAGCCCGAACTGAGTCTGGCGAAGGTCACAATCGACAAATCGGACCAGATGTTAGGTATTCATCTTGACGTGGGCGTGGGCGAAACCATGCGCCTGATTCATGCCGGCGATGAGGCAGCCATCGACCACAAAGGCCTCCGCTATGTCGAACAGATGTACGTGATTCTGAAGCCCACGCACCTTCACGGGACGGAACTCGATTTCGGCCAGTTCGTAACCTCGGCGGGCGCGGAAGTAATTGAAGCCAATGGAAACTGGAACTATTCACGGTCCCTTTTATTCGCTCTGGCTATTCCGTACTACCACTTTGGAGTGCGTAGCACCATCCCGGTTACAAAGGTCTGGACAGTGGGCGCGCAGGTGGTGAATCAGTGGAATACGGTCTGGGGCAGCCACAATAATTTCACGAACGTAGGTTTAACCAGCGCACTGACGCTGCCGAAATATACGTGGAGCTTTAACTACTACGTGGGGCCGAACCATTCCGACGGTTCGCCCGGTAAGCGGAATCTCGGTGACACCACCATCCTTCTCACGCCAAACTCGAAAATCAATGCTTATATCAATGCGGATTACGGGCAGGACAATCGCGCCCTCGGCGGCCACGATGAATGGTACGGTTTGGCGGGAGCCGTTCACTATCAGTTGACGAAGGCAATCGCGATTTCCCCACGCGCTGAATTCATCAACGATAAAACGGGTTTCACGACCGGAACCAAACAGGTCCTTAAAGAAGCAACGATAACGGGCGAGTATAAATACAACGACCATCTGTTGGGTCGGCTCGAATACCGGCGGGATGCTTCCGATCATCCGTTCTTCGATCGTGGCGCTCAGCTGGCACTGGCAAAAGCGGAGACTACTTTGACCCTCGGTGTAATCGTCTCGGTCGGGCCTTACAAATAAACTGCCTGTAGGAAAGTTTTGGCCATCGGAGAGCGCCGGCCGAGGTCTCGGCCGGCGCTTCCGTTTTTGACGGGCTGTGCGAATATTGACAAATGTCGCAGATTCCTTTATATTAGTTGTTGCTTGAGCGATTCCGCTCACCCTCCAGAAGTTCTGAACTAAGTCAGCTCATCTGAACCCTTCCCCTTAGACAGCCAGGTTATTCAGCAAGGACAGCCAGAAAGGTTAGTCAAGTTTGCTACCGGCTTTCTCGCTGACTCATCCTGCTTGCCTGCGGTCACCAAAAGGAAAATTCATGAATCTTCGTCTGATTTCATTCACTTTGTCATCACTGGCCCTTTCCACATCCCTGTTATGCGCCGCCGATCTTACAACCTATCGGAACTTTCGTCTCGGTATGTCGGTCGCCGAAATTACGCAACAGACGGGAGTGATGCCGCAGGAAGTGAAACTGATTTCCAGCCGGCCGGAACGCATTGACGAACTGGATTGGAAAATGAACTGGACTCCTCCGGTTGCGGGTGTACGCGCCGATCCGTTCCGCGAGATTGACTTCCGCTTCTATAACGGGGCTTTGTCTGAGTTAACCGTGACCTATGATCCGGATCGGACAGCGGGGCTGACGGATGCGGATATGGTCGAAGCACTAACCGGCATTTACGGAGCCCCCTCCAAAGCAGCCGTTCCGGATGTCGCGTTCAATACGGGTTATAGCAAAACCGTAAAAGTGCTGGCTCATTGGGAAGATGCGCAGAACCAGCTGAGCGCAGTCCGGTTACCTTACGAAGCCGGGTTCGGAATCATTTTGCTGTCGAAAAGTTCCACGGCTAAGTCGGAAAAAGCCATGCTCGAATCAGATCGTCTGGATCGAGTGGAAGCTCCTCAACGCGAGTTGGCCCTTGAAGCCAAAAGAGCGGCTGAAACGCTCACGAAAGATGCGAAGTCGCGCTCGACAAACAAACCCGGATTTACGCCCTGAAACGGCTTAAGTAAGTATTACCTGTATAGTTAAGTAAGAAGCTATCTCAATTTGCGGAATTCACAAGGAGCATCGATGACGCAATTTACTCTGACGGGGTTCAAGCAGGATACCGGATTCCGTGTGTTCGCGTTTGAAGGCACAGCTGAAGACCGCACCAGAACCGCCTTTGCTGTACGTACCGATCTTGCGATGAGCCGGAAGTATGGAATTCAACTGCAGGAGCTGCCGCTCTTATGCAGAGGGCTTCTGGAACGGCGTGACGCAGGCGAACAGGACCGCACGGTCATCTTCACCGAAGAAGATATGCAATTGCATGCCAGCACTCGTGCTGCTGAACGAGAAGCGGCCCAGCGGCGCAAAGCCCCACGCCGCCCCCCGGCGCATAATGGCCAGACAGCTCACCAGCCGGGATCAGAGTGGCGCGGTCCACAGCGTCCGCCGGCCGAATAAATTCAGGCGGCGGTTTTCGACCGTAACTATTTTTTGTCTTTTTCTTCAGCTTGGTCGCGCGAGTACTGCTGCTCGCTTGAGCTTGCCAGTGCCGGAGAGCCGGCATCCTTCGGTTCACCCGCCGGGTACCCCGACGGCGAAACCCCTGTCATCGCCTGATGCAAACTACCTTCAGGACCCCGGCTGCTGGTCCCACAGGCGCTGAGAAATACGGCAAGGGCAACCGCAGCCAGCATCACTGTCCTGATCGAGGCCGTCTTGCTGCAGATTGTTCTATTCATCTCCATCTATCATGCCACGGCCTCTATCGCGCGATTGGAGCGTTTAAGCTGGCTCAAACCACCTCGCGTACCCTCTGAAACAGAACATCGGCCGCTGTCGCTGACCACCCCCGGGTACCGTGCTGTGCAAATTATTGACCACGGGGCGTTTCCCGACGCTCCGCCGCGAGTGTTCTGGTTTTGCACTTCGTTTTGCACTGCTGATCCACAGATTTAAGCGTCAGAGGCACACCATATGGAAAGTTTCCGTTGACAGACACTACATATTGGGGCAAGATTGCAATTGTCGCGCAGGATAAACGTCTGCGTGATGTCTCTGGGGAGACGACGAGTTGGCGGACAAGTATGGCGAACGAGGAGCGATCAATGGCCCAGACAACGGCGACAGCAGCAGCGACCGCAAGTGCGAAAATAAAAGAGGTGCAGGCAGAAAAAACCTCTCAGACCGGTGCCGGAATTGAGTTTCCCCGGTACTTCACCGCCAAACTCGAAAACGGCAAAACCCCGTACGACGAAGTGCAGTGGGAAACCCGCACGGCTACCATCGGCAACGATAAAGGCTCGGTGATCTTCGAGCAGCGCGACATCGAAGTCCCTGCCGATTGGTCCCAGACCGCCACCAACATCGTTGCCAGCAAATATTTCCACGGCAAAATGGGCTCGCCCGAGCGGGAGCGCAGCGTGGCCGAGTTGGTGCATCGCGTAGTCGACACCATCGCCGATTGGGGCCTCGCGGATAACTATTTCGCTACTAAAGAGGACGGCGAAAACTTCCGCGCCGAACTCGCCCACATGATGCTCCACCAGCATGCCGCTTTTAATTCCCCCGTCTGGTTCAACGTCGGCGTAAAGGAAGCCCGCGGCTACGGCTGGTTCTACGATAAGTCGGAAGACATCATTTGCAAGCTCTCCAATCAGGCGAAGCCGCAGTGCTCGGCCTGCTTCATCGTTTCGGTGAAAGATTCGCTCGAATCCATTCTCGATCTGGCCAAGACCGAAGGCATGCTCTTCAAATGGGGCTCCGGCACAGGTTCCAACCTTTCCGCGTTGCGCGAAGAGGATGCCGTTCTGTCGGGCGGCGGCCGCGCTTCCGGTCCCTTATCGTTCATGAAAGGCTTCGACGCATTTGCCGGTGTGATCAAATCCGGCGGCAAGACGCGCCGCGCCGCCAAGATGGTCATCCTCAACGTCGACCATCCCGACATCGAGCGCTTTGTATGGTGCAAGGCTAAAGAGGAAAAGAAGGCCCACACTCTGATCGAGGCTGGTTACGATTCCTCGCTCGACGGTGAGGCCTATAGCTCCATCTTCTTCCAGAACGCCAATAACTCCGTTCGCGCCACTGACGATTTCATGGAAGCCGTCGTCGAAGACCGCGACTGGTGGACCAAACACGTCGGCACCAACGAAAAGAAAGATCGTGTCCGCGCCCGTGATCTGATGATGCAGATTGCCGAGGCCACCTGGCAGTGCGGCGATCCCGGCATGCAGTTCGATACCACCATCAACCGCTGGCATCCCTGCAAAAACACCTCGCGCATCAACGCTTCGAACCCCTGCTCCGAATACATGTTCCTCGACGATTCGGCCTGCAATCTTTCATCGCTGAATCTGATGAAGTTCGTCGGTCCCAACGGTCAGTTCGATGTGCCGGCCTTCCGCCATGCCGTCGATACGCTGATCGTTGCCCAGGAAATTCTGGTCGATAACGCGGCTTATCCCACCGAGAAGATTGCCCAGAATTCCCACGATTACCGCCCGTTGGGTCTCGGTTTCGCTAACCTCGGCGCGCTGCTCATGTCCTTCGGCATCCCTTATGACAGCGATCGCGGCCGCGATTACGCCGGTGCCATCAGCGCCGTAATGTGCGGACAAGCCTATCTCACCAGTGCGCGCATCTCCGAATCCACCGGACCGTTCGCTGGTTACAGGAAGAACGAAGAGCCATTCCTCGACGTGATCCGCATGCACCGTGATTCCGTGCATGGCATCAACCAGCGCAACATTCCGACCGACCTCTACACCTCGGCCAAGAAGGTCTGGAACGACGCGTTCGATCTGGGCAAGACGGCCGGTTTCCGCAACGGCCAGGTCACCGTCATCGCGCCCACCGGCACCATCGGCTTCATGATGGATTGCGACACCACCGGCATTGAGCCCGATCTGGCGCTTGTGAAATACAAGAAGCTGGTCGGCGGCGGCGTCATCAAGATCGTCAACAACACCGTACCCGCCGCGCTCATCAAGCTTGGCTACTCGCCGGAGCAGGTGGAGGCGATCGTCAGCCACATCGATTCCACCGGCACCATCGAAGGCGCGCCCGGACTCAAGCCCGAGCATCTGCCCGTTTTCGATTGCAGCTTCCGTCCGCAGAACGGCGTCCGGACCATCCATTACATGGGTCACCTGAAGATGATGGGCGCGGTTCAGCCCTTCGTCTCCGGCGCGATTTCGAAGACCATCAACATGCCTGAGGAAGCCACCGTCGAGGAAGTGATGGAAGCTTACACGGAAAGCTGGCGCCTCGGGCTGAAGGCCGTGGCGATTTATCGCGATAACTCGAAGCGTGTGCAGCCGCTCAGCTCCGGCACATCGAAAGGCGCCAAGGCAGCCACTTCATCCACCGGCACATCCAGCAAAGAAGCCGTGGTCGTTACCGAGAAGGTGGTCTACCGGCCGGTGCGCCGCAAGCTGCCTGACGAGCGCGCTTCCATCACGCACAAGTTCTCGATCGGCGGCCACGAAGGTTACATCACAGTAGGCATGTTCGAGGATGGAACGCCCGGCGAGATCTTCGTCACCATGGCGAAAGAAGGCTCCACCATCTCCGGTTTGATGGACAGCTTCTCGACTTCCATCAGCTATTGCCTGCAGTACGGCGTGCCTCTGAAGTTCCTCGTCGACAAGTTCGGTCACGTTCGTTTCGAGCCGAGCGGATGGACGGGAAATCAGGCCATTCCTTACGCCAAGTCGATTCCGGATTACATCTTCCGCTGGCTGGCTTCGAAGTTCCTCGGCGCCGAATACGCCGCGAACGAAGCCGGATCCGCCCCGGTCTTACGCCCCACTGAACAGAGCCCGCAGGAGTCTCTGCCTTTCCCGGCAGTCGCGACTGACGCTCCTATGTGCTCGGAATGCGGCGGCATGATGACCCGCAACGGAAGCTGCTACAAGTGCGAAAACTGCGGCGGCACCAGCGGCTGTAGTTAGGTTCATGACGATTCCAGTGTGCACTGCTCTCGTGTACACTGGAATCGTATGAAGAACATCACCCTCAGCGCCGACGAACAACTGATCGAAAAGGCGCGGGAGGTGGCTCGCTCAAAACGCACGACCCTGAATCAGGAATTCCGTACATGGCTCGAGTCGTACGCCCGGCCCAATGATGTGGCCGCGCAGTACAGGGACTTAATGAAACGATTGGACGTCCGTATCGGACGGAAGATCAGCCGCGAAGAGATGAATGAGCGGTAGAGTTTTCCTCGACACGAATATCCTTATCTATGGCGTCGACAAATTGGGGCCAGATCGCAAGCGGCAAATCGCAGCTAGCCTCGTCCTCTCGGCTCTGGAGCAGCGCAACGGTGTTATCAGTTATCAGGTCGTTCAGGAATTCTTCAGTACCTGCCTTAAAAAAGCGATAAAACCGATAACGCAGGACGGAATGGCCGAGTATTTGAACAGCGTTCTCAAGCCGCTCCTCGCCGTGCATTCTTCCATTGAACTGTTTCGTGAAGGCATTGATATCCTCCACCGGCACAAGCTCTCTTGGTATGACTCCCTGATCGTCGCGGCAGCCGTCGAAGCAGGCTGTTCAGTTCTCTATACAGAAGACATGCACCACGGCGCGAAGATAGGCGGCGTGCGAATCGAAAATCCGTTTCTATAGGAAACGGCATCCGAACATATGAGCGTGACACCCGACGAATGCGCCGAGGAAAATCCTGATGGCGACCTCTCGATGGACCGCACTCAATTTTCTGTCGCGCGTCTGACGGACCCGGACGACTGAGTGCAATCCTGGCTCTCCCGGCCTGTCGAAGAACGGCTACGGGCACTCGAACTCCTGAGAAGGACCTTCTATGGCTATACCAGCGCCACGGAAGCAATTCAAAGAGTTTTTGAAGTCATCCAACTCGAACAGCGTTGAATCCGGACCGCTAAATAAATTGCTCGACGCCAATCCTCGAATGCCCGCGAGGCGCGCTCGCCCCCGGCATATGGGTATGCATCTGCATAGGCTGCGGTTTCGGGTGCTGCGCGGCGTTCACCAGAAGTGCCACGCCCAGGATAGCCAGCGCTGCGCCGCTGATTCGCCGCATCGCCTCCGCCGGTCCCGTACAGAATAGACGGTACCCAAAGTAGATGCCGATCAGGGCAATGACGATTAGAATGCCAGCACTCACGCTTTACTCTCCTGTGCTGGCCCTAAAAGGCAATCACTGGGCCATCCGACAAGTCTCCTGTTTTCAGTGGAAATTGCCCTGTGCGGATAGCCTGGTGGTGGCTCATATCCACCACTCGCGCCCCGTTACAGCCACCTCTACAGCGGAATATTGCCGTGCTTCTTCTTCGGCGTCGTATCTACCTTAGTCTCCAGCATGCGCAGCGCCCGTATCAGCCGCAAACGAGTCTCGTGCGGCTCGATCACGTCGTCGATATAGCCGCGCTCTGCCGCAATAAACGGGCTGGCGAACCGGTCATTGAACTCGTCGATCTTCTTCTGACGAGCATCCTCACCGCCTTCGCTCAATTCGCGCCGGTACACGATGTTCACCGCGCCGCTCGCGCCCATCACGGCGATTTCGGCCGTCGGCCACGCCAGGTTCACGTCCGTACGAATATGCTTCGACCCCATCACACAGTAAGCCCCGCCATAAGCCTTCCGCGTAATCACGGTTATCTTGGGAACCGTCGCCTCGGCATAAGCATAGAGCAGTTTCGCGCCGTGGCGAATAATGCCGCCATATTCCTGTTCCGTCCCCGGCAAAAATCCAGGTACATCTTCGAATGTGATCAACGGAATATTGAACGCATCGCAGAAGCGCACGAAGCGCGCCCCTTTGACCGACGAGTTGATGTCGAGACACCCCGCCAGAAACGCCGGTTGATTCCCTACAATCCCTACCGGCCGTCCATCCAGCCTCGCGAAACCCACCACAATGTTCTTCGCCCAATGCTCGTGGACTTCGAAAAACCAACCTTCATCCACCACGCGTTGAATGACGTCTTTCATGTCGTAAGGCAGATTCGATTCCGCCGGTACCAGCCGATCCAGTTCAGCGTCGGCGCGATCGATCGGATCTGACGTGGCTCGCCGCGGCGGGTCTTCGCGATTGTTCAGCGGAAGGAAGCTCATCAGTTCGCGAATCATCTGTATGCACTCGGCGTCGTCTTTGGCGACGAAGTGGCCTACGCCGCTGACCGAGTTATGCGTCATCGCCCCGCCCAGCTTCTCTTTCGTCACGTCCTCGTGAGTAACCGTCTTGATCACGTCGGGTCCGGTTACGAACATATAGCTTGTATCCGCCACCATGAACGTGAAGTCGGTAATCGCCGGCGAATAAACTGCCCCACCCGCGCACGGTCCCATGATCGCGGAGATCTGCGGCACCACTCCGCTGGCCAGTGTGTTGCGCAGAAAGATATCGGCATACCCCGCCAAAGAAACCACGCCTTCCTGAATCCGCGCACCGCCGGAATCGTTCAGTCCGATCACCGGCGCGCCCGTTTTCATTGCGAGATCCATAATCTTGCAGATCTTCTGGGCGTTCGTCTCCGAGAGTGAACCGCCGAATACCGTGAAATCCTGCGCGAAGACGTAAGCCGGCCGCCCGTCGATGTAGCCGAACCCGGTCACAAGGCCATCGCCCGGCATCTCCTGCCCATCCATCCCGAAATCCCGGCAGCGGTGCTGGACCAGTTTGTCCATCTCTTCGAAAGTCCCGGCATCCAGCAGCAGGTCCACCCGCTCGCGCGCGCTCAGCTTGTATTCGCGATGCTGGCGCTCACGGCGTTCAGCGCCTCCCCCTGCTTCCGCGGCAGCGTGGCGGCGGCGCAACTCATCAAGGCGATTCATAAGGTATATAATCGCCTGCCAGGACCCTTCGAAGACGAAAAAGGAAGACACACTATGATTCACCGCCGCTCTTTTCTCACCCGCAGCGTTGCGGCAGCCGGTCTGCTGGGCGCCAATACCTCCAAAATATTCGCCGCTGCCGCCAAACTCGACAATGATGCCAAGACGGGTCCCGTCGTCGATACGACGGCCGGCAAGGTGCGCGGCTTCGAGAAACCCGGTGTCTACACCTTCCGCGGAGTGCCTTACGGCGCGTCCACTGCCGGCGATATGCGCTTCATGCCCGCTGCCAAACCCAAACCCTGGACCGGCGTCCGTGATGCCATGGAGTTCGGTCTCAAATCGCCGCAGGGACCCAGCGGATTGCGTCCCGAATCCGACGCCGAAGATCGCCATGAACCGATGGGCGAAGACTGTCTCGTCCTGAATGTCTGGACTGGCAACCTGAAGGGTGGCCACAAGCGCCCCGTCATGTTGTGGCTGCATGGCGGTGGTTACGCCGGTGGCTCAGCCGCCTACACGATCTATGACGGCACCGAACTCGCCCGCAAGCACGACGTCGTCGTAGTGGGCATCAATCACCGGCTCAACGTCTTCGGCTATTTATATCTCGCTGAACTGGGCGGCCCGAAGTACGCCGAATCCGTCAATCTCGGAATGATGGATATCGTGTTCGCCCTCCAATGGGTTAAAGACAACATTGCGAACTTCGGCGGCGATGCCAACAGCGTGACCATCTTCGGCCAATCGGGCGGCGGTGGCAAAGTCAGCACATTGTTAGCTATGCCGGCGGCGCAGGGTTTGTTCCATCGCGCCATCATCGAGAGCGGATCTACCCTGAAGCAGACTCCCCGCGATGCCGCCAACAAGTCCACCGAAGCCTACATGGCCAAACTGGGATTGAAACCGAATCAGGTCGATGAACTTCAGAAGATGCCGATGGATCAACTGCTCGGAGCGATTCGCGGCGTTCAGGGTCTCCGCCTCGCACCCGTGGTCGACGGCAAAACTCTCCCCACCGATCCCTTCGATCCCGGCGCACCCGCCGTCTCAGCCAATGTTCCGATAATCATCGGATGCAATGCCGAAGAAGGCCCGTTCGGAGCCAACGCCAAACTCGACGCCATCGACGACGCCACGCTTCATACGCGCGTCAAACAAACTCTTCGCAGTGACGACGCAGCAACTGACCGCCTGATCGCGCTCTACCGCAAGACTCATCCGGGAATCCAGAACATCGATCTCTTCTGGACGCTCGGTTCCGATGCCGCGGTCCGCACCAACGCCATGACGCAGTCGGAGCGCAAAGCCGCGCTCGGCAAAGCCCCCGTCTATATGTACAACTTTGCCTGGAATTCTCCGGTGCTCGACGGCAAGCTGAAGTCCATGCACACCATGGAAATTCCCTTTGTATTCGATCAGATCGATGGAGCGAAGGCCATGACAGGCAACGGTCCCGACGCTTACGCATTAGCCGAAAAAATGGCGGGCGCCTGGGCGGCTTTCGCTCGCACCGGCAATCCCAGCCACAAAGGTCTGCCTAAGTGGCCGGCATTCGAAGCCTCGAAGCGCGCCACCATGATCTTTAATAATGAATCCAAAGTGGTGAACGACCCCAATCATGAGGAGCGTCTCGCGCTCGCGGAAGTCAAAGCCTCTCAGCCGGGTTAACCATGCAGCAGGCCAAAACGGTCGATGTTGTCATTGCGGGCGGAGGTCTGGTCGGGCTTACGCTCGCCAAAGAGCTTACCGCCCGCACGGCACTCTCCGTTTTGGTTCTTGAGCGCGGCGCTCCTCGCAAAACGTCCGATTTTGCGACGGATATGGACGAGGTCGATTACGCCCTGCGCTATCGCATGATGCAGAACCTCGCGCAGGAGACGGCTACCCATCGCCACACCGTGCGCGACGCTGCCGCGCCCATCCGTCAATATGGCTCATTCAATCCGGGCACCGGAGTGGGTGGCGCCGCCGAACATTGGAGCGGGATTTGTTATCGCTTCTACCCTGAACAGTTCACCCTCGCCGCGCACCTCAAAGAAAGATGGGGAGCGCGCCTCCCTGAACATCTCGCTGCCCAAAACTGGGGCTTCACTTACAACGACATTGAACCTTACTACGGGAAGGCCGAACAGTTGCTGGGTGTCGGTGGCAGGGCAGGGAATCTCGCCGGAAAAAAGATTGACGGAGGCAATGTATTCGAAGGGCCGCGCGCTCACGACTACCCCAATCCGCCGCACAAAACCGCCTACTCCAGCAGTGTTTTCGAAAAATCAACGCGCGACCTCGGCTACCATCCTTATCCTGTTCCCACGGCAACGCTCAGCCGCACTTACACCAATCCCGACGGCATCACGCGGGTTGGCTGCGCTTACTGCGGTTACTGCACACGTTATGGCTGTATGATCGGCGCCAAAGCCCAGCCAACCAACATACTGATGCCGGTCCTGCAGCATCGTAAGAATTTTACGCTGAAAACCGGCTGTTCCGTGCGACGGATTGTGCATGCCGATGGTAAAGCGCAAGGCGTCCGCTATATCGATTCCGCCGGCACGGAAGTGTTCCAGCCGGCTCATGTTGTCATCGTCTCGGGCTGGACGCTCAACAGCGTTCGCCTCCTGCTACTCTCGAAGGTCGGTCAGCCCTGGGACCCCGCCTCCGGCAAAGGCACGCTCGGACGCAATCTCACTCACCAGGTTTCCCAGACCACCCGAATCTTCTTTGACAAGCCACTCAACGCCTTCATGGGCGCGGGCGGACTCGGTATCGGCATCAGTGACTTTGACGGTAAAGAGGGCGTCGAAAAGCATCCGGGCGTTAGGCGCGGCGGCAACATTCGCCTCATGAGCGGCGGCGATCCGCCTATCTCATCTTTCGGAGCCATCCCCGCTGACTCAGCCAAACGCGAATGGGGCGCCGAGTGGAAGAAGGCCAGTATCGACTGGCATGACCGTGCCGGCACCATCAGCACCGAAGCCGAGCACTTGTCTTATCACCACAACTTTGTCGATCTCGACCCCACTTACACCGATCAGTACAACGACCCGCTGGTCCGCCTCACACTTGACTGGACCGATCACGAACGCGCTCAGGGTGAGTTACTCACCGGTCTTCACAAGGAAATCGCCAAAGCCATGAACGTGCGCGTGGGTGAAGTGAACTCGCGCCAGTTAGCCCGCTACAACATTCAGCCGTATCAAAGCACGCATGTCAACGGCGGCGCCATCATGGGCGAATCCCCCGAGACCAGCGTCGTCAACCCTTATCTGCAGCACTGGCAGGTTCCGAACCTGTGGGTGATGGGCGGCTCGGCCTTTCCTCAAAACGGTTCGGGTAACCCAACACTCACCATCCTTGCGACTGCTCTCCGCGGGGCTGACGCGCTGATCGATAGATACATCAAACATCCGGACAAGCTGGTCTGACTTCAATAAATGTGATGCAATAAAGCGGTGGATGTAAGCGCGACAGGTGCTGGTTTACCCAACTTTGATCCCCAGTCAATCAAGGCGTTGGCGGATACCCTCACCATCGCTGCAAAGTTGCCGACGCTTTCATCATCGACTGCAAGTTCGCCGCAAGACACCGTTGCGTCTTCTCTCGGCAATCTCGCGACACCATCCATCCAGCGTCTGCTCGAGGCCGTGGATACTCTCTTGTCGCAAGCAGGGTTGCAGAGCGTCGGTTCCGCTCACGGAAGTCACGCGGCCATCGAAGCCAGAAGTTCTGCCGAAAAATCCGTAGCTCAGGCGGCGCTCCTGATCGCGGCGTCTCCGGCCGGACATAGCCATCGGATCCCTGACGACCTCAACCCGCACGCCGTCCTGACCCTGGCCAATCAGTTCATCGAATCCGGTCACGTGCCTGGCTACCTTCGCGCTGCGGAATTGGGCCGCGTGGTTATCTCCTGGTATGAAGGACCCTTGCCCGGTTCCCTCGCTCCTGCCGTATCGGTCACCCATCGCAGCCGCACTGGTCACGCCGGCCAATCCAGCGACGGGTTTTTTGCAAAGCTGAAAAATCTGTGGAGGCGCGCACCTCTGTTGATTCTCCTGATCGCCTGGCTCCTCGCCGGCTTGATCCCCGGTTTGATCGCGAGGATGATGGATGTTCCAGCCTTCGAGACTGCCCTGCCCTTCGACATCTGGGCCTTAGGATTTCTCGTATTGGTCGCCGTTCAGTTCATCCTTACCATCCGCCGCCGCTATTGAATGGCCACCGTAACGCCACTCTGAGTGCTGACTCCATTGACCGTCAGCACGATCGGCACGCTCGGCCCCACGGGCGCACTTGCCGGCACCTGAATATTGACCTGTTGTAGCCCCGACGTTTCCCCCGGAGCTTCGCCCGCATACACCACATTCGCTGCCACCCCGCCAATCGTCGCCGTCACAGGGTACGTCAACCGCTGCAATCCATCCGGACTCGCCGCATTGAACGCTCCAAAACCAGTTACGTAAACCGAGATATAACCGCCACGCGCCGCCGCATTGGCTGCGCTATTCACGCTTTCATCCTGGTTGAGGATGCTGCCGGAACCGCTGCCCGTCGCGGACTGTGTGAATATGGCCGGATTGACGGTAGTCAGAGGTATAGTCACGGTCTCGACGGTTACGCCGTTGCAGATCGTCTGAATCGTCGCTGTATTGGCAACCGCCCCCGCGGCCACCACACCCGGTACCGCGAGGTTGATCTGCGTGGCGTTCGAGAACAGAATTTGTGCCGCTGTCCCATTCACCAGAACTTGTGGCGCCGGTGTACAGCCCGCAAACGAACCGAACACACTCAGAATCGTATTCGGCGCCACCACTGCGGGTCCGAACGAAGCGCTGTTCGAAATTCCCGATTGCCCCGGCCCTGTTCCGCTCACTATGATCTGCACCGGTATTGAGAACGGACTATTCGCCGCACCCGGCACCGTCACCACGATGGATGCCTGCAACGTTGCCGCCGGCAAACCCGTTGGATTCACCTGGACATGCAGCGTCGCCGGAGTGCTGGCACTGGAAGCGCTCACCGTCAGCCACGGTTCCGTACTTGCCACAGTGAATGGCAAGCTGACAGTTCCGGACGTCAGCTGAAGGTCGGCGCTGGTTGTCGTTGTCGAACCATAACTCGCGAGGAACCCAACTCCCGTGGGCTGACTCGCCAGCACAGGCGCCGGATTAACCGTCAGGAACACCAGCACCTGAACGGAAACGGTCGCAGCCTGTAAGCTCACCGTAGCCTGATAATTGCCCACTGCGAGCCCCGCCACATTCAGAGTGATCGGGTATGCGCCCGTTGTTGTACCGGCCGGTGCGACCAGCCACGCAGCTGAGGACGATGCCGTAAATGCAATGCCCGGCGTCACCGAGAGAGTCTCTGTAATTGAGGTCGGCGTCAATCCCGGCACATACTGCACAATGAGCGCCGTGGGATTGACCGCAAATGAGGGCCCCGGCGACGTCAGAGTATACGTGCCATTTACAAACGTGAAGCTGTAATTGGTAGCTGTCAGGGTTCCCGCTGTTACTGTAATCGGATAGCTGCCGGCTGGTGAGCTCTGCGTCGCTGTCGTTGAGAGGCTGGGAGCGCCGGTCAGAACGGTCGCAGTATCGGGGTTGATGAAGCCCGAGTAACCGGCCGTGAAAGTCGGTATGGCGAAGCCGGCAGCTTCCGTTACGCTATTAGCCGTCACCGTCAACACCGCCTGGTTTACTGTAAGTGTTTGCGACACCGTTGGCGCCGCGTTGTAACTCGCGTTTCCCGCCTGATCGGCTGCAATCACGCAACTGCCTGCGCCGGTAATAGTCAGCGTGTTTAAGAGAACGGAACACGGTCCGCTTGTGATCGAGAAAGTAACTGTCTGGCCGGATGTAGCAGTCGCACTCGGCGTCAGCGCGGCATCCCCGTAAGTATGAACAGGCAGCGCTCCGAACGTAATCGTCTGGCCGAGCTTGCCTACCGTAATACTGGCCGATGCGGCGGCTCCGGGCCCACCGGCCGTCCATGTCAGCGCGCTGGCCGTGTTCGTCTGAAGTCCGCCCGTAACCCCTGTTACGTTGACCGAAATCGTGCAGTTGCTGCTGGCGCTGAGCGTCACGCCGGACAGTGTGACGCTACCGCTACCCGCGACCCCCGTGGTTGTCCCCCCGCAGGACGCGCTCAGTCCATTGGGCGTCGAAACCAACAACCCCGCCGGCAGTGAATCTGTAAACGCCAGCCCGCTCACCGATGCCACCGTCGGGTTTTCTAACGTAAAGGTCAGGCTTGTGGAACCGTTCAACAAAACTGACGGGGCGCCGAACGCCATCGTGAATGACGGCCCCGGCAGGCCGCCGGGCAGGGCCCCCGCAATGGGTCCCACCGTGGATGAGCTGTTGACGCTGCCCCCGAAGTTGAAGACAGGCGTGGCATCGGCGCCGCCAGTGCCGCCCAAATGCGCTCCGGATCCGCTCAATCCCCCTGTGGCTGCGAACGTAAGCCCCGTGCTGTTCACAATCGTGACACTACCCGCATTGACGAAGATCGCGGGTCCGGCTGCCGCTCCGCCGCCTGCGCCCCCAGCCGTCGGGTTGTTAAATCCCCCTCCGCCGTAGCCCCCATAACCACCTGCAATGCCACCCACCGTTACATAGCTTTCATTGGTGCTGTCCTCCCCGACCGCAGCCCCCGCGCCACCGCCGAAAACGGTGAAGCCGGCTTGACCTCCCGAGCCGCTTTTGTCCCCCCCGCCGCCCCCGCCGAAACCGCCATTCGCCGTGTTGAAAAAATACGTGTAGACGCCGTCTCCCCCACCGCCTGCACCGAATCCACCATTGCCCGACGCAAGCTGATTGCTGGTCTGTGCGCCTGCAAGACCTGCTCCGTTCGTGGCGTAGGCGCTCCCCCCGATTCCTCCGGTTCCACTAGTCGCGGCACCACCTCCACCTCCGCCGCCGGGTCCGCCGGCGCCTCCGTTCAGACCGCTTCCGGCGAAGCCCGGGCCTGTCATTCCCGCGCCTCCCGCACCGGTGTTTGCGATAGTCGTCGTGCCGCCCGCAAATCCGCCCATACTGCCGCCACCGCCGGCTCCGAGCGCGTTGTTGGCATTGCCACCCTTCCCGCCAATCGAGCTGCAATTCAGAAAATAGGTGTTCTGCACCGTCACAATCGCCGCCGCCTGGTTCACAAAGAGACCCGCGCCAAAACCCGCCCCTCCGCCGCCCGGCCCTTTTCCGTCACCCCCCGCGCCGCCTTGTGCCAGCGCATTCTGAATCTGCAGATTCCTCAGGACAATCGTGCCCGTGTCCGCTAAAAAGACCCGATACGCGCTGTTGCCGTCGAAGATGATGTTCCCGAACAAGCCGCCGTCAATCGTCAGATTGGACGTGATAGGAGGCAACGGTCCGCCCAGTGTAATCGTGCAGGGCGCCGCATTGCAGGTGAACGTAATGGTATTTCCCGGCCCGCCGAATGCATTAGCGGCAATGATCTGCGAACGCAGATCACCCACACTGCCGGGCCCATCGCCCGCGCCTGTGGCTGAGCCCTGCGCCGTCGGCGCTGTATCGGTAAAAACCGTAACCGGGAAACTTGCGGCGCTGGCCTGATTCAGAAAAAGAAAAACGGCCGCCAGGGCAAGTAGAAATTTATAAGTCATAGGAATGATTTGGGATACGAAGAAGCGTTTCTTAGAACAGTAACAGTAGTGATCCAGTGCCAGAAAATAAGGATTTTCTCAGCAGCCCTGCGTAACTGTTCACACCGCGACTCTCTGCACCAAGCCATTCTGCTAATTTGGCCGTATCGCCATGTGCAGGAATATCAAAACTCTTTTCAACTTCGATCCGCCCGTCACCGAAGAAGAAATTCGCGCAGCCTCGCTCCAGTTCGTCCGGAAAATCAGCGGCTTCACTAAACCATCGAGGGCCAACGAACGTTTGTTCGAGGAAGCTGTGGACCAGGTTGCCGGCATCTCCACGCGTCTTCTCCTGTCACTCGAAACCGCCGCGCCTGCCAAAAATCGGGAAGAAGAAGCCGCCAAAGCCAAAGCTCGCTCCGCCGCACGATTCGGCGACTAACCCAAGCCAGATACCAAAATGCGCCCCCATCGCCATTCCAGTTTGGTTCCGGACGTGCAGAGACTTTGGGGAGTGCATGGTTCTGAGCACGTTCGAGGCAGAAAATGACAAACAGCACGAAGCAGCAGATTGAGGGCGATCTTCACGACGCCAAAGGCACCGCCAAAGAGGCTGAGGGCAAACTGACCCACGATCCCGATCTTGAAGCGGAAGGCCGCATCGAAAAAGTAGCTGGCATCGTTCAACGGAAGCTGGGAAAGCTGGAGAAGCTGATCGGCAAGTAAGCCTGCGTGGCTTGGCGTCATTTTTCAGCGATCACCTTGAGGTTATCAAGACCCGCTTCGAAGTGCTTCCCCATCATCCGATCCATGTCCACAAACAAACTCATAACCTTAGCCGGATAAACGTTGGTTCCTTCCATCGTCCAGGTGACCTTCGTCGAACTGCCCACGGGCTCGAGCGTGAACTGGTTCACGTTGTGCGCCTTGAAAGGTTTCACAAAATCCACTGTGACGGAAATTTTCGAACTGGCAAGCGATTCCGTAATGGACATCCGCCCCGTCCCCGCGCTGCCGGTGGCCTCCCACGCGGACACCGCGCCAACGCCGTTCGCCGCGCCGCTATAGGACCTCGCCATCGTTGGGTCCTCTCTATCCTGCGGAGCCCATTTGACCCAATTATGAAAATCATTGATCAGCGCGAAGATCCTATCGGGTGAAGCCCTGACAACCGTCGAGCGCGTTATGCGGATTGTGTCAGGTCTGGTCTTGGCTAAGATCAGAACAGTCGCGACCGTAGCCACGATGATGATGGCAATCCGCGGAAACATTTGTCACACAGAGTATATTTCGAGGAGGAAGTAAGGGGATGCTACAGGGCATCGCGCGACTGAGGACGAAAGGAAAACGCTTAAATGATCGATGGTGCACACGTAGTTGTCCACAGCCATGATGCGGACGCCGACCGCGCTTTCTTCCGCGACGTCCTCGGGTTTCCGTGGGTGGACGCTGGTCACGGATGGCTGATCTTCGCCCTTCCCGCCGCGGAGGCCGCCTTCCATCCCGCCGAGGGAAACGACCGGCATGAGCTTTACCTCATGTGCGATGACTTGAAGAATGAGATGGCCGCGTTACGCGCTAAAGGCGTCAGCTGCTCCGAAGTCACGGAAGCGCGCTGGGGCTCAATCACAAAAATCTCGTTACCTGGTGGAGGCGAGATCGGCCTCTATCAACCCAAACACCCTAAGCCGCCGCCGAAGTAATGTCACGGCAGCATTTCAGTCGTGCGGAGTAACAGCGCCGCGCCGAGTTGCGTCGTCAGGAATGGGCCGAGCAATAGCGCCAGCGCCGACAGCAGCCGGAGCCGCCCTCGATGCGGGCGTATCGTCGGTTGCAAATTCTCGAACAGATGGATAATAAGTGAGCCCGCGCGTAACGGTATTCTCAAAGAAGGAGCAGCCGCACAATGGAAGTACATTTCACCCCAGACGTGCAAGCGAAACTTGAGCAGATGGCGCGTGACACCGGACGCCGGAGCGACGAACTGGTAGAAGACGCCGTGATCGGTCTTTTCGACGAGCTGGCTCATACGCGGGAAATGCTCGTTCGGCGCTACGACGATTTGGAGAGCGGACGAGTACAGCCGATCGACGGCGAGGACGCGTACCGCCGCCTGATGGAGAAGACCGAAGCGCAGCGCCGACACCGGGCCGTGTGAAATACAACCGATCCCAGCCGTTAGTTCTACAGCGTCCAGCCAGCCGCTAATTCAACTGAAATAGGAGAACGGCTGACGTGTCGTCACAAATTTTCAGCTACGCGCTTCACCCGGAAGCGTTCAACGACATCGACGAAATCCGCGCATACATAGCGGAGGACAACCCAGACGCTGCCGACCGGATGGTGACGGAAATCTTCGATAGTATCCGCGGCTTAGTTTCCTTCCCACAGCAGGGCTACCGCCGTCCCAATCTCACATCGCTCCCACTTCGGTTCAAGCTGGTGCGTAAAATATGTGATCGCTTACGCCCCAGAAAAAAAGCCGTTATGGGTTGTGGCTGTTTTCCACGGACGGCGAACCCCCCGCGTGATGGCAGCGATCTTGAGAGGCCGGAAGTAAGGCCCCGCCGTGTTTCTTTGCAGCGGGCAGAATGGCAACGGTAAACATCATGGCAAAGGCTATCGCTTTGTGTCGGACGTCAAGAAGAGGCAGCGTTTCAAAAATGGTAGATACTGTTGAAAAACTCGTTGGGGCGCGTGCGCCACGTTGTTCTCCAACAATTGACGCGATTAGATGCGTTGTAAGCGATCGCTGACCCCCACGGTAGACATTTCTTATCCCCTACAGAACGAGTAAAGCCGTTGACCTGCCCTGGCTCATCGCAATACGCCTTTTTTCACGAAATTTCTGACATCAACCTTTGCCAGTTTGCGAATCTTCAACCTATATATCCATCCGTCTCAACCACTTACATTTTTGACAGCATCAAAATCCTCCGCACTCGTGGTATCGCTAAGTCGCGAGGTTTACCGAAACGCATGTCACCCCAACCCGAAATCGATTCGCTCCCCATATCTAACCGCTCCACCGGCCCCACCACGCAAGCCGGCAAAGATCGCTCCAAACTCAACGCCCTGCGCCACGGTCTCAGCGGACAAACCGTTCTCATGCCCTGGGAAGATCGCGAAGCCTACCAAACCCACTGCGCCTCATTTCTGAAAACCCTCGCCCCCGTCGGTGACATCGAAACTCAAGCCTCGCAAGGCATCGCCGATGACCAGTGGCGTCTCAACCGCGCCCGCGCCGTCGACACCAACATGTTCGCCCTCGGCCATTTCGACTATCCCGCCGAAACCGGTCACCCCCAGATCGACGCCGCCCTCATCACCGCCCGCGTCTTCCGCGATAACTCGAAAGTCTTCGTCAATCTCTCTCTATATGAGCAGCGCATCAACCGCTCCCTCGAAAAGAACTTCGACCGCCTCCAGACCCTCCAGGCCACCCGCCACCTTCAGGAGCGCGAAGCACTGGTTCTGAAAATCCGCGAAAACCGAGCCCGCCCCGCCGCAGCCGCCGCAGTAGCTAACGGAGCCGCAGCAGAAAAGCCCATAGCGCACCAGCCTCCATCTCAGACGCCGAGCCCCGGTCAGCAGCAGTTCGTTTGTTCGAGCTCTCCCAACCTCCCCTGCACCCAGCCTCATGCGTTGTTTGCCGAGGAAAAAGCCGCATGAACCGCACCCGCCACCACCGCCTCCACCGCTCGCCTACAATCGAATGGTGGCTATGAACCGCGTACTCTCGACGCATGTCATCGTCAATCACCGCCTCAACACCTCCTGGCTAGCCAAAGTGGCCGCTTCCGGCGTCGAGGCCATCGAAATCTTCTGCGCCCCTCAGCACATCGATTGGCGCAACAAAGCCCAGATCGCCGAGCTCGGCCACTGGTTCCGCGATTCCGAGCTCAAGCTCCACGCGCTCCACTCGCCCATGTATACCGATGAGATCTGGGGCCGTTCCGGGCCGCAGGCCCACATCAACATCACCGCCCGCGACAAAGCTACCCGTCTCCAATGGGTCGGCGAAATCAAACGTGCCATTGAAATTGCGGAAATCGTTCCGTGCCGCTATCTCATCCAGCACATCGGTTCTAGTGACCAGGAATATTCCGAGGAATCGGTCGAGTTCGCCTTCACTGCCCTCGAGGAGTTGTCCATCTTCGCCCGTCAGCGCGGCGTCCAGATTCTCCTCGAGAACATTCCCAACGGTTTGTCTTCCGCCCAGCGCCTCGCCGACTTCAACGCCCAGACCCATCTCAATCTGGACTACGTATTCGATACCGGCCACGCCCACATCGGCGCCGGCATCGAGCACGAATTCGAAATCATGAAGAAGCGGATCCGCTCGCTTCACGTCCATGACAATGACGGCAAAGCCGATCAGCACCTCTTTCCCGGCGCCGAAGGCGGCACAATCGATTGGACCCGCACCATGGAACTCCTGCGTTCCTGCCCCGGTCAGTATCCTTTATTGCTCGAACTCCGCGAAGTAACCACCATCGAGAATCCTCTCGCCGAAATCACCGCCGTTTTCGATCGCCTCGAATCTCTGGAAGCCACCCATGCCTGAGCGCATCACCATCGCCGGCGCGTCTCACCATGTCGGTGAAACGGTCGAAATTCCAGGCTGGCTTTACAACCTGCGCAAGTCGGGCAAAATTGTCTTCCCCATCCTGCGCGATGGCACTGGCGTCATGCAGTGCGTTGCCCTCAAGAACGCCCTGCCCGAAGAAACTTTCGAGGAGCTCAAACACCTCACCCAGGAATCTTCTCTCATCGTTCGCGGGAAAATCCGCGCCGAAGCCCGCGCCCCCGGCGGCTTTGAAATGGATGTTGAAGGCGCCGAAATTCTTCAGAAGGTTTCCGAGGCCGATCCCTATCCCATCACGCCCAAAGAGCACGGCGTCGAATTTTTGATGGATCATCGCCACCTCTGGCTGCGCTCTCAGCGTCAGCACGCCATCATCCGCGTGCGCCACGAAGTCATCAAAGCCGTACGCGATTATTTCGACAGCCACGGCTTCACTTTGGTCGATACGCCCATCTTCACGCCCGCCGCCTGTGAAGGCACCACCACGCTTTTCGAAGTCAATTATTTCGACGACGACAAAGCCTACCTGACCCAGTCCGGTCAGCTCTACAACGAAGCCGGAGCCATGGCGTTCGGCAAAGTTTATTGCTTCGGGCCCACCTTTCGCGCCGAGAAGTCGAAGACGCGCCGCCATCTCACCGAGTTCTGGATGGTCGAACCCGAGATGGCTTTTGCCGACCTTGAAGAAATCAAACGCGTCGCCGAAGAGATGGTTGTCTATGTCGTCGGCCGCGTGCTCGATGCCCGCCGCGAAGAACTCAAGGTCCTTGAGCGCGATACTTCGAAACTCGAAGCCGTACATGGCCCGTTCCCGCGTCTCAGCTATGACGACGCTGTGAAAAATCTCCAGGAGCATGGCTCCGATATCCAATGGGGCAGCGACTTCGGTGGTGGTGACGAAACCATCCTCACCCAGCAGTTCGACAAGCCCATCATGGTCGATCGCTTTCCCACCGCCATCAAAGCTTTCTATATGGCGCCCGATCCCACGCGCCCCGAAGTCGCGCTCGGCGTCGATGTCCTCGCGCCCGAAGGCTACGGCGAAATCATCGGCGGCGGTCAGCGCATTCACGATCCTGATCTCCTCCTCCGCCGTATCGAGGAACATCAACTGCCCAAAGAAGCTTTTAATTGGTACATCGACCTCCGCAAATACGGCACCGTGCCGCACGGCGGATTCGGCATGGGCATCGAACGTTGCGTCGCGTGGGTGTGCGGACTTGAGCACGTTCGCGAAACCATCGCCTTCCCTCGCATGCTGTACCGCCTCCGTCCATGACCGGTTACCGTGTGAGTGCGATGTGGAATAGGCTTCAGCCTGTTCGGACGAGCGCAGCTCGTCAGTGCTCACTCTCAGCCCTGGGAAAAAGGATTCTATGAATCGCAAACGTGTAGCCGTAATTTACGGTGGCCGCAGCGGTGAGCACGAAATCTCTCTGCTTTCCGCCGAATCGGTGATCGCCGCGATCAATGCCATGGATCCGCCGCAGTATGAAGTGGTCCGCTACTTCATCGGCAAAGATGGCCGCTGGAATCCGCGCCCCATTCTGCCTCAACCCGGCGCCCACCCCGATATCGACGTCGTCTTCCCGCTCGTCCACGGAACTTTCGGTGAAGACGGCACCCTGCAAGGGCTGTTCGAATTGGCCGATCTTCCCTATGTCGGCGCCAATGTCCTCGCCTCCGCGCTTTCTATGGATAAGGACATGATGAAGCGCGTCTGCCGGGACGGCGGCCTGCCCGTCGTGGCTTACAAGGTGGTGAGCCGTGAGGAAATTCAGACTGGCGCCGCCGCTTTTGATTTCCCTTTCCCCATGTTCGTCAAGCCGGCCAATCTTGGTTCCTCCGTCGGTATTTCGAAAGCGCACAACGAGGCCGAACTCAAAGAAGCCCTGCGCGTTGCCGCCGAGTTCGACAGCAAAGTCATCGTGGAGCAGGGAATTGAAGGCCGCGAATTCGAATGTTCCGTCATGGGCAATGAAGATCCCGAAGCCGCCATGCCTTGCGAGATCCTGCCCTCGCGCGAGTTCTACGATTACGAAGACAAATACGTTCTCAACAAAGCCCGCATCGTTCTTCCTCCCGATCTGCTCAAGCACGAGATTCTGGAAATCCGCAGCCTCGCCGTGGAGTGCTACAAAGCCGTCGGCTGCGAAGGCATGGCCCGCGTCGATTTTCTTCGCGAAGCATCCACCTCAAAGATCTACGTCAACGAAATCAATACCATTCCCGGTTTCACCGCCATCAGCATGTTCCCAAAAATGTGGGAATACTGTGGAGTGAAATATTCAGACCTCATCGATCGCTTAATTCAACTTGCGCTCGATCGTTACGCCGCGCGCAAAGCAACACGTTTTACGCGATAAACTGTCATCCGGAGCCAACCCTGTGAAAAAGACTGAACTGACTCGACGCGAATTCGCCGCCGCCACCGTCACTGGTGCCGCCGCCATATTGCTCGCTGATAATGCCCTCGCCCAGACCGCGTCTTCCGCTTCGAAGCCTTCATCAGCGGTAGATCTCGCTGAGTGGAGTTACTTCTGGGTCAACGTCAAACGTGCCAAACTGGCGCGCGGCACTGTCGTCAACGGCGAACAGATGTATGTCGAATCTTTCATCCCGAAAGAAGTTCGTCACCCCTATCCGATCGTTATGGTGCACGGTGGCGGCGGACAGGGTCTTGACTGGATGGGCGCTCCCGATGGTCGCCCCGGCTGGTCAACATTGCTCGTTCAGCAGGGTTACAAAGTCTACGTAGTGGATCGTCCCGGTCATGGCCGCTCGCCCTTCCACCCCGATCTCGACGGACCCTTCCCGCGCGGCGCCGCAACTTACGAAGGAACTGAGCGCCAGTTCACCGGGCCTGAGAAAGTCGCCAAGCCTTACGGTCCCCAGGCCGCCAAACACACCCAATGGCCGGGCAGCGGAGAAATGGGTGATCCCACGGTCGATCAGGTAATCTCCGGTCAGGGCGGGTCATTCCTTCCCGATCTCGAAGCCACGCACGATATCTGGCGCGCCGGCCTCACCGAACTCTTCGACAAAATCGGACCGGCCATCATCATGTGCCATTCGATGGGCGGACCCTCGGGTTGGATCATCGGCGACGCCCGCCCCGACCTGGTTAAAGGCATCATCGGGGTCGAGCCTGGGGGTCCGGCCTTCGGCAACTTCAAGTGGGGCCTCACCGCCAGCAAAGTTACTTACGATCCTCCGGCCGCGAGTCACGAAGACCTCAAAATCAAAAAAGTCGCGGGTACCGATCCCGGCGCGGATGCCTGCTTCATTCAGGAAGAACCCGCCCGTCAATTGGTCAACCTGAAGAATATTCCGATCGCGATCTTCACCTCGGAAGCTTCGTATCACGTGCCCTATGACTGGGGCAGCGTTGCCTTCCTCCGCCAGGCCGGCTGCAAAGTCGATCACATCAGGCTCACCGATAAGGGTATTTACGGCAACGCGCACTTCATGATGATGGAGAAGAACAATCGCGAAGTTCTGCAGTTGATCGTCAATTGGATTGGGCCTAACGTCGAAAAAGGTGTCGCCATCGCGCCTTCGCAGCCCAACGAAACAGCCCTGAAACTCAGCGAAATGGGTGTTTTCTGGGTAGGCATGGAGCGGAAGAAGATGCCCTACGGCAACATCGTCCGCGGCCAAATGTTCGTTCAATATCTGATCCCAACCCAAGTGAAGCATCCGTATCCCATAGTCCTCGTTCATGGCGGCGGCGGACAAGGCCTTCATTACATGGGTATGGGCGACGGCCGCGCCGGATGGGCTCACTATTACGCCCAGGAAGGCTACAAAGTTTATGTCGTCGATCGGCCCGGTCATGGCCGCGCCCCCTATCATCCCGATGCTCTCGGCCCCATAGGGCCAGCGCCGGTATATGACACGCTCATCGGCGAATTCAAGCGCTCCAAACAGTGGCCCGGTACTGCCGAAATTGGTGATCCGCTCATCGATCAATACTTCGCCAATATGAACGCCGCCCCGCAGGATAACGTCATGGCCCATGGCCTTTGGGCGACACGCGGCGCGGAACTGCTCGATCGCATTGGTCCCGCCATCATCCAGGTCCATTCGGCTGCCGGACCCTACGGTTGGCTGGTTGCCGATCAGCGTCCCCAGCTAGTCAAGGCCATCGTGTGTGTGGAAGGTGCGGGCAACGCTTTTGAAAACGGATCCGTTTGGGGTTTGACGGATATCCCGATCGCGTATGATCCACCGGTGACAGATCCAGCCCAACTCGAAACCCGCGACGTAACGCCGCCAGCGGGTTCCCGGGTCCACCCTTATAAGATCCAGGCGGAGCCCGCCCGTAAGCTTAAAAATCTACAGGGAATTCCCACGGTTGTTGTGGCTTCAGATCTGGGTGGCCGCACCCAGGTTCCTGCTGCTGTGGCGTACCTTCGTCAGGCTGGCTGTGATGCGGAGGACCTCGAATTACGCGACAAAGGTGTCCTCGGTAACGGGCACTTTATGATGCTCGAGAATAATCGCCGTCAGGTGTTCGACACCATCCGTGGATGGGTCGAACAAAAACTGAAGGCGTAAGGTGCCTAAACTTTACGGCCGACGGATGGCTCCGAGGCCTGCATTCCAGGAATTGGCATCATCTTCATAGCTGATCGAATCGGCCACGTCATGATCTTAAACGCTGTTTCGAACTGACCCAGCACAAACTGTGTCGACGCGTTTCCGAGCGCGATAGAAGAATTCACGAGATCGCTGAATTGCACGTCCGTGCCTTTGGCTGGTGCCATTGGCGTCTCTTCTGTACGCAGAAAAGGCTGGTGTGCCTCCGACGTCGCGGGGTTTTCAAACCCGACGTATTCCGTTTTTGTAGTTTTGTGAAGCATAATGTTTCCTCTTTCTTTAAGTCGTTCCTTAATTCGTGGGACTCCAGATGTAATGGCCTTCGGCGTCGATGTATCCCCATCGCTGGTTCACGCGAACCTGAGCCAGGCCGTAAAGTACTTGCCTGTGCGGTCTACGAAGCCCCATTTGCCGCCGAACGCTGTGAGCGCTTTCCTTCGAAATCGAATCCGAAGCCGGGATCCAGTGGCGTCCCGTCATCGAATCGAACTGCGGACGGACCAGGTAGCCCGACATCTTCGAATTGAGGATTAACCACGATGCTGCCGCGATGGTCGAGATATCCCCACTGGCCGCTGATTTTTATCGGCGCAAATCCTTCGCGAAAAAGGCCGCCCTTTTCAAAATCGGGGTCGATAACTACGACTCCCGTCCGGTCGATGTACCCAACTTTTTGCCCGATTGAAATAGGCGCGAGGCCCTCACGCAATGCTCGGATCGTGACGGAACTGGCCGCGCGAAACTTGTCGTCGCCCGCCACTTCGAACTGGGGAGGTAGTACAACATGGCCTGATTGATCGATAAATCCAAGCCGTTTATCCTGAACGATCGGGAACAGCGCGTCTGTTTCGGCTGTCTCGATTTGCGTGGCGGAGTTCATTCTGGTCGGTTCCTTTCAGGCAACTTCTCAGGCAACTTCCGACCCGAAAGGTGCACCTGTTCCGCCAGCGTGCTCGAAATTACCTTTGTTATTCCCTGGTAATTATGGCTCTTGTGCGAAGAAAATCCACCACGCGTTCCAGCGCTTTCTGGCGCTTTTGATCGATCAGCGTGTTCTCGATAGTGGCCCGGGCTTCGTCAAAACTGGAGGGGCGCTCAGTTTGATGCTGATAAACCTTCACGATATGGAAACCGTGAACAGTGCGGAAGACCCGGCTGACGCTGTCCGGGGCGAGGGAGAAAGCCACCGTGTCGAATTCCGGCGGCAGTTGTCCGGGGGAAACCCAGCCCAGGTTTCCGCCCGATCCGCCATCGTCCGAAACGCGGTCGGCCACTTCTTCGAACGCCGCCCCCTGTGAAATTTCTGCTTCCGCCGCTTTGATTGCGGCCAGGGCGTCCGCTTCCGTTGCGCCGTCGGTCACGCGCTTCAGGATATGCGCCGCGTGAACTCGTTCCGGAATGATGAGTTGCGCGCGGTGCTTCCGGTAATACTCGTTGACCTCTTTCAGCTTCGGTGTGCCGATCCGGCCGGCATAGCGATCGATCAGCCGCTCGATACGCAAACGCAGTTCGATGTCGTGCCGGGATTCATCGGTGCCGCCGGCCTGTTCCACCAATGCCGACGGAATCGGTTCGGGATCGGCCAGGGCGGCTTGCCGGAGCAAGGTTTTCTCGATGGCGTTCTCGGTAGACCATTCGTGCAGGCGCTTTTCGATGGCCGCTTGCGGCTCGCCCTTCATGGCGCGATAAAGATGATCGCGCATCCGGCTGGCTTCTTCTTCGATCAGCGATTCGGGCACCGGTGTGCCATTGACGGTTAAAGGCATGAGCTCACTCAATAATGGCGAAATGAGCCACGTAAGATCAAGGCGAGTAAAATTCAGACAGATGAATTTTCGTTCTTTGACCTTCTGGATGACTGTCTTCTGCGTCGCAATCGCGCCTCTCGCGAACGCCCAGAACGGGCCGCTTCCGGGCATGCCGCCTGTGCTGGACCCGTCCGATATCTATGCCGCCGATCACGCGGGTAAGCTTAGCGATGCGGTGAAGGGTATTCCGGAACGTGTATATGTGCCCAATAGCGGCAGCGATACGGTGGATATTATCGATCCCGTCACGTTCAAAATTATCGGCCACTTCGCCGTGGGTAAGCAGCCCCAGCATGTGGTGCCTTCGTGGGATCTCAAAGACCTCTGGGTGCTCAACGATCTCGGAGACAGCCTGACGCATATCGATCCGAAGACCGGGCAGAAGGGGGAAACAATTCCGGTGGAGGATCCCTACAACATGTACTACACGCCCGATGGGAAGTTTGCCATCGTGGTGGCCGAGGCCAAAGCTCGGCTCGACTTCCGCGATCCCCACACCATGAAAATGGTCGATTCCCTCAAGGTCCCCTGCAAGGGCGTCGACCACATGGATTTTACGGCGGATGGCCGGTATCTCATCGCGAGCTGCGAGTTCTCTTCGACGGTACTGAAAGTAGATGTCGAGAACCGCAAGGTGATTGGGACACTGGCGCTCGAAGCGAAGGGAATGCCCCAGGATGTGAAGACTTCGCCCGACGGCAAAGTCTTTTATGTGGCCGACATGATGGCCAACGGCGTCTACCTGATTGACCCGGATTCCTTCAAGCGCATTGGTTTCATCGCGACGGGCATGGGAACCCATGGCCTTTACGTGAGCCGGGATTCGAAGACCTTGTATGTATCGAATCGGGGCGAAGGCAGCATCACGCTGATCGATCTGGCTACGCGAAAGATCGCCAACAAGTGGAAGATTCCGGGCAAGGGCTCGCCCGATATGGGCGGCGTTTCGGCGGACGGCAAGCAACTCTGGCTATCCGGCCGCTATAACCACGAGGTCTATGTTTTCGATACCGGCAATGGAAAATTGCTGGCCCGCATTCCGGTGGGAAAGGGACCGCACGGCCTGGCATTTTTCCCCCAGCCCGGACGTTACTCGCTGGGCCACACCGGCGTCTATCGCTAGGCGATTCGGACCGCTTTGCTTTCGAGAAGTTTGCGCACGATTCCGCCCAGTTCCATGTAACCGGCGAGATCACTGGGTTTTTCGAAGTAGTGGTCTGCGCCGAGACTGCGCGCCTGCTCGCGATCGGCGGGAGAGTCCGACGACGTAACCACCACGATGGGCGTCTCCTGACAGCGGGCACTTTGACGTAATCGCGCCAGGATCTGGCCGCCGTTGGCACGCGGCAGGTTCATGTCGAGCAGGAAGAGGTCAGGACACACGACATCGTCTTCGGCATCGATACTCTCGAGATACTTCAAGGCTGCCTGGCCGTCTTCCATCACCAGCAGGTTGGACTTCAGACCGTGTTTCTCAAGGGCGCGGCGGATCAGAAATACGTCGCCCGGATTATCTTCCGCCAGTAGAAGGGTTGCGGTCTCGAAGCTCATGCGTTGGCTGCCTTTCCCGCAGGCAGCGTGAAGTAGAAGGTGGAACCGGCGCCGGGTTGAGACTCGGCCCAGATATGCCCTCCAGCCCGCTCAATGATCTTCTGACACAAGGCCAGGCCGATTCCGGTTCCCTCGACACTTTGTCCGTGAAGCCTTTTGAATACGCCGAATATCTGAGTCAAATACTCCGCTTCTATGCCAATTCCATTGTCGTGCACAGCGAAAAGCCAATGTCCGCTCACTGCCCGCTCGACGCAGATACGAATGTGAGGGGGCACCCCGGGGCGCGAATACTTGATGGCGTTGGCGATGAGATTTTGAAACAACTGGGCAAGATGAACCTCCGGCACAGGCACGCGCGGCAAGTCTCCCGCGACTATCTCGGCCCCACTCTGCTCAACGGCTGATGCCAGATTTAGCAGCGAAGTCCGCAGCGCTTGTGCCGTGTCGCCGGGGCCCGTGCTCTCGGGAACGGCATTGGTCACGCGTGAGTAGGCCAGGAGTCCCTTTAACAAATTGGACATTCGCTGGGCTCCATTGACGGCGAAGTCGATCCAGTTTTTCGCCTGGTTATCGAGGGACCCGCCGTACTCTTCTTTGAGCAATTGGGTATAGATGGAGACCATGCGCAGCGGTTCCTGAAGGTCGTGACTGGCGGCGTAGGCGAACTGTTCGAGGTCGGCATTGGAGCGTTCCAGGGCTTGGTTGGCCTGCTTCAATTGAAGGGCTCCCACCACTTGTTGCTGCACATCGGTGCAGCCTCCGAGCCAGCGGATGATCTTGCCTGACCGGTCTCTCACAGCTACGCCGCGGCACAGAAACCAGCGCCACGAACCATCCTCCGCGCGCCGCATGCGGGCCTGCATCTCGAAGATCTCGCCGGAGGAGAGAGAGCGATTCCATCGCTCGAAGAACGCGTCCGCCTCCTCCGGATGAATCAGGTTCTTCCACGGATTGCCACCTGAGGCGGCACCCGCGTAGGCGGTCCATACCGGGTTCACATACTCGAGCTGCCCGGCGGCGTCTGTGGCCCAGATCAACTGGGGAAGGGCACTGGCCAGAGTGCGGAAGCGTTCTTCCCGTTCGCGCAGATTGTCTTCATACTGTTTCCGCTCGGTGTTATCTGAACAGTAGCCGGCCCACCAGAGCTCACCCGAAGACTGGGCACGATCGGGGAAGGTAGTGAGGTCGATGAGGGCGGGGAACTGTGTGCCGTCGCGCTTGAGGTGCTGCTGCTCGAACAGATGCCGGCCCTTCTCGCGGGCAATGCGCAGGAGCGAATCGAGATCAACCCGCGATACCGGTGCGGCCAGATCGGCCAGAGAGCGGCCACGCAACTCCTCCACCGAATAGCCGTGCATGGCCGCGAAGGTTGCGTTCATGTCGATCAGCGTCTGGTCGGCCGGATTGAGCACGAACATGCCGAAGCCGGCTCCCGCGAAGATGCGCTTCCAGCGCTCGAGTTCGCTTTCGGCAATGCGCCGAGCACTGATGTCGCGGAACACCAGGACAAGACCAGGCGTGGATGTGGAACTATCGCGAAGCGGAGCGATGGAATCCTCAATCGGCAAGGCGCCGCCGCCGCGGGGTTTGAGTAAGAGGGCTTCTCTCTTCGGCGATGTGCCTTTGCTGGTACTCGCCAGCAAGCGAGTGGGGCTGGGCAGCACTTTGCCGGTCTGCTGGCTGACTACGCTGAAGACAGAATCGAGGTCGGCGCCAGCCGCTTCCCGTGCGCTCCAGCCCGTCAGGCGAGAGGCCAGTTCGTTCATGAAACGCACCTTACCTGAGGAGTCGGAAACGATGACAGCATCGCCGATACTTGCGAGGGTCGTCTCGAGCAACTGGCGGGCTTGTTCCACGCTTTTGGCGAACTCTTCGCGCTCGCCCACAACGGTATCGACGGCGGCACCGAGGCGAAACAGCAGGATGATGAGGCCAAGGCATCCGACTACCACCACGACGCGAAATCGATTGGCAGAAGTTTGGGCGAGGTTAGTTTCCTGGTAAAGACTGAGATACTCTCCGCTTACCAGCAGCGCGCAATCGGCGCGAAGCTCGTCCATGGTGAGCTTGCCTTCATCGGTTCGGACAATGGCGAGAGCGGCATCAAGGCCGCCGCTATCGCGGGCCCCGACGGTCTCACGAATTTCTTTTAGCTTTTCGAGAGCGAGAACGCGAATCTGTTCGGCCAGCTTAACATTGGCTGGCCGGACAGTTCGTGATGCGCGAGTCAGTTGGTCGAGTTGCGCGGGAAGAGTGCGCGCGGCCACCAGCCAGGGATCCAGATACTTACGATCTCCGGTGAGTAAGTAACCTCTCTCAGCGGTCTCGGCATCTCGGATGGAAGACAGAAGCGAATCTGTCTGCTTCATCAAATCGCGTGTCTGGTCGGCTTTCCGGCCGGATTGCTGGAAGGCTCGCCAGTCTGTGTAGAACAGCGTCGCGATGACCAAAACGATGGCAATTGAGAAGAATCGCCAGGGCCGGTCCACCCTTCCCTGAATGCGAATGGCCACTACTCCTATTCTAGTGCGACGGAGGTTGAGTTATGCACCATCCTTCCCGCCGGTGTATCATCGCGCAAGACGGATGCAGAACAGCGAATTAGTCTCTTTCCTTGACCGCCTGGTGCATGATCTGCGTGAGCCCTTGCGCTCAATCACTGCATTTTCCGAGGTTTTAAAGGAACAATCGCAAACTTCGGACGCGGAATATCATCGAGTGCTGGATGAGATTTTGCAGGGAGGTGCGCGAATTCGTGTTCTTACCGACGCTTTGTCCCTGTACTCTTTATCACTTGAACCCCGCGATGAAAACTGCTCGACGCAGTTGAAACTGGCTTTTGAACTGGCAACGATGAAGCTGGATAAAGAGCTGCGCGAGACCGGCGCAACGGTTAACGCGGACGGATTAGACGGGGATGTTGCGGTACGTCTGGAGCGACTTACTCAATTGCTTGGAATTTTTCTTTCCAACTCGATTCGATTTCATAGTGAGAGCGCGCCCGTGATCCAGTTGTCATGCACGAAAGACACCGGATCATACAAAGTACGGATCGAAGACAATGGGATCGGTATCGCGCCGGGCGATCGAGAAAAAATCTTTCTTCCGTTCACGCGAATTTATGGCCGCAAATATCCGGGCGCCGGTCTGGGTTTGACTATTGCGCGGCAAATCATTGAGAATTACGGCGGGTCAATTACTGTAGAACCCAGCGCCGAAAATGCAGTTCAAGGCGTCGCGTTGGTATTTACTTTGCCGGAGGCGTGAAGAGCCTGAGTCAGCTATTGGCCGCGCCTTTAGCCTTACCGGCGCTCGCCATCTGTCCTAACTTATTGTGCAAGGTCCGAACACTGATCCCGAGTATCTCGGCGGCCTGAGTCTTGTTGTTGTTCGTGCGTTTCAGAACCAACGAGATATAGGCCTCTTCGATTTCCTCCATAGAGGCGCCGGTACGCACGTGGATTGAATCGCCAATTTCACTGATGGAACCCGGAGCAGCCCCGTTCTGTGCCGCCTCCGGTGTAGTCTCGCGGGTGGGAGGTTGACGATCGATCATGTCTCCATCAGCAACGGCCGGATGTTCAGTCGCAGTGGGGTCTCCGGGAAGGTGTTTTGAGGTAATCAGGCCTTCGCCCGCCATGATGACAGCGCGTTCCAGGACGTTGCGCAGTTCTCGGATATTGCCCGGCCAGGAGTAGCGCTCGAATCTGGCGAGAACGGACCGGTCGAGACCGGCTACGCGACAACCGTGCTTCTTATTCAGCTGGGTGAGGATGGCTTCCGAAATCGGAGCGATATCACTCTTGCGATCGCGCAAGGGCGGCAGAGCGATATGGAAAACGTTGAGCCGGTAATAGAGATCTTCGCGCATCAGCTTATCGCGAATGGCATCTTCCGGGATTTTATTAGTGGCGGAAATGACGCGGACTTCGACGGGAAGATCCATCTTGCCGCCGAGACGCCGTACCTTGCGGTCTTCGAGAACGCGGAGAAGCTTCGATTGGGTAGCGATGGGCATATCGCCGATTTCATCGAGAAAAACTGTTCCGTTATTGGCCTGTTCGAAGCATCCGATGTGACGTTCGAGGGCACCGGTAAATGCGCCTTTTTCGTGGCCGAAAAGCTCGCTTTCAATCAGCGATTCGGTGAGGGCGGCGCAATTGATGGCGACAAAGGGCCCGGGTGCGCGCGGGCTCAGGCGATGGAGGGCGCGAGCTACGAGTTCTTTTCCGGTACCACTTTCGCCGGTAATGAGGACGGAGGCGGAAGTGGGAGCGACCTGACTAATGAGCGCAAAAATCTGCTGCATGGCGGGCGAACTGCCCACCAGATCGCCAAGAATGCCGTGATAACTCAGCTGGCGACTCAGCAACGCGGTCTCTTCCATGAAATGATTCTGGGCGGCGGCGCGTTCGATGAGAGCGCGAAGAATGCCGGATTGGACTGGTTTTTCGAGGAACCAGAAGGCCTTCAGATCATGGACAACTTCAATAGCTTTTTCGATACTGCCAAAACCGGTGAGCACGATGGTAGGAGTGCGGTCCCCGCGCTCTTCGAGCTTGCGGAGTAATTCAAACCCGTCCATACGGGGCATCATTAAATCAGTAAGAATTACGTCGGCGGGAGACTCGGCCTGCAGATCAAGGGCTTCCTGCCCATCGCGAGCCTGGAGGGCGGCGAAACCGAGGGAAGACAACATAGCCGCGAGGACGGAGCGCTGCCGTTCATCATCGTCAACAACGAGAACGCGCGCCAGATTGGGGTTATCCATTCAGATACAAGTGTAGCGGCAAATCCCACGGGAGGCTTACGGCTACCAGTCAAGAGAGGCGCCGAAAAGCTCCCCGGAATATTTTGCGCACTCGAACCTATTTGGATTCAGTGATTTCGGTTCAGTACTAAAACGTACTAAGATACTGCCTGGCGATAGGCTTGCCGGCCCGCGTCAACGGCCTCGACTACGCCTTTTTTCTGGCGGGCTGCCACGTCTTTGCTTTTTTCGAACAAATCAGCGGCGGAACCGCGCAATTCGTTCACGCGGTCCCGGATGGGTGCAGTCTGCCGGAGCGTCTTAGCAAGCAAGGTCTGGTTGCGGCGGTGCGCCCGAACGGCAAAGTACCCGGCTACGCCAAGGCCAATGCCAACTCCAACGAATAAGCGGGGAGAGTAATTGGAAGTCATAACTCAGATTCAGCACGTTAGCCTCCATGTGGCTTTTTTGAGTTTCAGACTGTGAGTTTCAGACCGGTGGCAGCGCGGATGCCTTTTGCAAAGGTGCTGATGCCGCGAAAGAAAGACGGCACAACAATTTTTTACGAGGAGGCCTTAAAGCCATGAACCGCTATAAATCTTCAGCAGCAATATCGTTCGCTCTTTTAGCCGCGACGTTTACCATTTCTTCAAACGCGCGAGCCGCCAGTTCCACGGAATGGACTAAGCGGACCTTCATAACAATCGATCAGCCGATGGAAGTCCCGGGTGGTACGGTCCTGCAACCGGGCCGCTATCTCATGAGACTACTGGACTCTCCGTCCGAACGCCACGTAGTTCAATTCATGAATGACAAAGAAACCCATGTATTCGCGACTGTTCATGCGATCAATAACTATCGGCTTACGCCGACAGGGAAGACGGTAATTTCTTTCTATGAAATGCCCGCCGGGCAACCCGAAGCGATCCGCGCCTGGTTTTATCCCGGTGATAATTTCGGCCAGGAATTTGTTTATAAGAAGCATCGTGGCGACGAATTAGCTCAGACGACCAAGCAGACTATACAGACTGAAGAGGAAAATGAAGTAGCCGAAGTTCCGGCCGAGCCGGCACCTGCACCGGTCGCTGACGTTGTAGCCGCACCTTCTCCGGAACCGGCTCCCGTTGTTATAGCTCAGAATGAGCCGCCAGCCCCGCCTGCTCCTGTGGAACAGGAACCCGCACCTCAGACGCTTCCGCAAACCGCGAGTGACATTCCTCTGTTGGCTTTGATGGGATTGCTTTCGGTGGGCGCGGCGTTTGGCGTCCGTTCCTTTGCAACACGGAATAATTAGCAAAACGGACTAACTGAATGACTCGTGCCGGCGCAGCCCGTTGGATTGAGCGAGTTCTCTGGGCGGGCGGTTTCATGGTCCTCGGCTACTGCGGGATGTACTGGCTTAGCGCCAGTCTCCAGCAGGCCGGGGGGAACCTGGAACTCGACCGCCTGCTCGCTACCAATCGGGCTGCGAAATCTATTCCAGGCAAAATGCAGCAGCTTGAAATTCCAGACGGTGGTTTAGTCGGAAAGGTGGAGATCCCAAGACTCCAGCTTTCCGCCGTCGTTTTTCAGGGAGTCGATGATTCTGAGTTGAGTGAGGGCGTCGGACATGTCGACCAGTCGGCATTGCCTGGGCAAACAGGGAATGTTGTCCTCGCCGCGCATCGCGATTCTTTCTTCAGGGGATTGCGGAATATTCGGCAGGGCGACAGGATTCAAATCGTCACGGAGAACGGACAGCATGAGTATCTGGTGCGATCCACGGAAATTGTTAAACCGACAGATGTTCGCGTAATGGCTCCCACGCCGGATAGCGAAGTCACATTAATTACCTGCTATCCGTTTTACTTTGTAGGTCACGCGCCGAAACGATTTATCGTTCATGCCCAGGAGGAGCATGCGCAGGAGGAGGAAGAGACGGAAGCGCGGTCTTCTTCACGGGCTGACGCCACCGACGAATCCACTTCGGCTGAATCGGCTGAGGCTGATACTTCAGCGCCGCGACCTTCATGGCGACATCCGATCCAATTGGCGGAACAACTTCTTCATCGCGAGACTTCAGGGCTTCCCGAATAATTCCCGGTAGTCATCTTCTTCGTACTTTCCCCACCCCAATCTTCAGGGGGTCGTACCAGCCCTGGCCCAAGAGAGCCGAGCTTTCGGCCTGAGACCTTTTCCGGAGTCTCCTTTTCAGTTCTGAGGGTATCTTGTAAGTTGCCTTCGGGAAAAGACGAATGAGCCAGGCGCTGGTGATGGTGGTGACGGGAGAAGGCCGCGGGATTGTCGCGATCAACTATCTTCATAACCATGCGGCGGCGGAAGAGGTGGCTGGTTACATCAGGCAACAGAATGGACAGGCGGTTACCATTCAAGCCGACATCAGCCAGGAGACCGACGTGCTCTCGCTATTCCAGCTAGTGGATGCGCAGTTGGGCCGTGTTTCGGCTTTGGTAAATAACGCGGGTACGCTGGAACGTCAGGCTCGGCTTGATGAGATGGACGCTACGAGGATCGAGAGGATATTCGCGGTCAATGTGGTGGGACAAATGATCTGCGCCCGCGAGGCCGTAAAAAGAATGTCGACCCGGCATGGCGGCGGGGGCGGAGCGATCGTGAACGTGTCTTCCGGGGCCGCGAAGTATGGTTCGCCGGGCGAATACGTTGATTACGCTGCCAGCAAAGGCGCTGTCGAAACGTTCACGGTGGGGCTGGCCAGTGAAGTAGCCGAGGAAGGCATTCGGGTCAACGCGGTTCGCCCGGGATTCATCTATACGGAGTTCCACGCGAAGGGCGGTGAGCCAGCGCGTGTGGATAGGGGTAAAGGCTCTGGTGCCCATGCAGCGGGGCGGTCAACCGGAAGAGGTCGCAAGCGCGATTCTGTGGCTTCTGTCCGCGGAGGCGTCGTACGTTACGGGCACTGTTATAGATGTGTCCGGCGGGAGGTAGCTGTGGTTGGAGGCACCTTGCCGGCGGCAAAACGAAGCCGCACATAATCCGCGACCCAGGTTCCAGTGCTTTCGCGCAATTGCGGTTCGAGAACGGTCCGGACCTCTTGTAGATAATCATGCCGCGCGGCGGCAGAAAGCCCGTGAAGGAAACTGTGTGCAAATGTCTCAAGCCAGCCGACGATGTCGCCGGGCAGGGGTGTCGGCCGCTGGATGAGAGCAATGCTGTCGACTCGGAAACCGGCTCGCTCCAATCGCGTTGCGTAGTCACCGGGCGTCGGAAAATACCAGGGGACTCGAGCTTCTCCGTCCATCCCGCGCCGGTCGAGGGCCTCGACGAGTGCCGTCCGGATCTTATGCACGCAGCCATAGCCTCCGCATTCAGCAACAAAGCGTCCGCCTGGCTTGAGAGCGCGGTAAACACCGGCGATCATCGGATCGGCCGGCTTGATCCAGTGCAGCACTGCGTTGCTGAACACGGCATCGAACTCTTCCGTGAACGGCAAGGCTTCAGCGCGCATCACATGTGCATCCAGCCCAATCGCCCTCGCGGCCTCAACCTGCGGAGCGCTGGAATCGACGGCGACAACTTCACAGCCAAGCTCGGCCAATTTTTTTGTGAGCGCACCGTCTCCGCAGCCCAGGTCAAGAATGCGTTCGCCGGTTTGGGGGGCTAACAATTCGATGACGGGTGATCCGAGATCAGAAACAAAGCGGGCATGGCGCGCGTAGCTTGCGGGATCCCAGGTTTGGGCAGCGGACATAACGGAATCCTATCGCAACGAATCCTATGGCAGCTTCGCCAACAGGCCGGGCGGTTGGAGGGGGATTCGCGCGCATGGAAGTGACGGTCGCCCGAGCCCGATTAAACCGCGTCCCGAAAAATAGTCAGCGTACCGGTACGTAGTAAATTGCCGTTTTCTCTTCGCGAAAGGTTTGCGGGGTTACTCCGTTATATCCACGGATTATTCCGTACCAAATTGTGCCCGCAGGTAATTTACTCAAATCGGGGAATTAATGATCAACATAAACGTATCCGGAAGGCGACAGGCCCACATCAGACCGCTGTTGGCCATGGCGTTCGTGGCAATGATTGGCGGCATTTCGACCGCACGCGCTGACACGATCTTCACTGAAAACTTCAGCGGCTATACGGGCAATGAGGGAAGTCAGATCGACAAGGCGACGTGGTGGCCTATGGAGGCAGTATCCCAGGTTGGACCGGTTCTGGTGTCAATGCCGTTCATGCCGTGAATATCGGTAGCGGAGATTGGGCGGTGATGCTTTATTACAACAATGAGATCACTCTCGACACCGGGTTGGATACGAACACCGCCGGAGGGAGCTATGCCATGTCTTTCGACTATGGCACAGCGAATTACGGTACCGAAAGCCAGGGCACAAATTCTACGGACGGACTCAGCGTGGAAATTCTGCGCGCCAGCGATGACAGTGTATTGGCGGAAGGTACCTTTACGCCTGGCGTTTGGGGTGCGGGGAACTATGACCTCGAAGCAGGGCTACAGGGCACGCTGTCCTACACGGGAGACGGCACCGGCGACGTGATAATCGAAGTTCTGAACTCGAATCCTACAGACCGGCGTTTGGAGGGAGTATCAGTGACCTGACGTTGAGCAGTGCTCCGGAGCCGAGCGACTTTATGCTGGCTGGTCCGGGTCTGGTGGCGCTGGGGTGGTTCATGGTGCGGCGACGGCGGCAGATTCTCTGAACGAAACGAGCCTGTGGCGGATCTGATTTAGTTCGGGTTTAGTTCGGGGATGGCCTTTCGACGTAATCGACGATCACGTATTCGACAGGTCCGCGGGCAGCCGTGAGGCGAAGTCCGAGTTGTTCCTCGATTGCCGTAAACAGCGAGGGCGTGGCTGAATCGTCGGGCGGGCTAGCGCCGGTTGGCGCGGAGTCGCTTGTCCAGCGCAGGTGAACATCGTAGGTTCCGATGAGTCCGGTTTTGTCGATCACGGTGCGTCCCAATGTATTCGAGAGCTGCGCGGCCAGGCTGCGGTACCCGACGCCGTCCGGTACTGAGATGTGGACACCTCTCCAGTCGAGGGTCTGGATGGATCCGCCGCTGTGAGAGTTACCGCATTCGTTGGGAAGATCCGCCACGGTGGAAACGCAGGTTCCGGGCTGCATCCTGATTCCGTTCTTTGCGACGGTCAGGACATACACCGGCCCTTCTTTGGTTTCGCGATGCATGGTTAACTTGAACCTTTGTTCCAGAAGGTTCTGCAACATCAAAAGGGTAGTGTCGTCGCTGGCGGGGCTTTCTGATTTGGCGTCGATGTTGAAACGCTCCGAGAGAGTCCAGCCGGGAAGGTCGCCGGAAAGCTGGAAGCCGCCTATTTTGTATGCCACGAGGATCAGCCATTGCAGGGCGAGATCCGATCCGCGGAATCTTCCTGGCGTTAGTTGAACGTTGCCCCCGAGAGCGCCGCTCTTACTCAACTTGACCGATGCCACTTCGAATTGCGGCGGGGTTGCCGCTGGAGATCCGTGGACAAAGAGTGCGGTCGCCGCGGCACAGGTAAGTAAGAACTTGTTGGGCACGCGAG
>Ga0302319_10001709_pt1 | contig 48840 bp, 48 predicted proteins | sample Bog_T0_2_FD_203319 | JGI IMG/M metagenome (GOLD analysis project Ga0302319, IMG submission 203319) | Peat permafrost microbial communities from Stordalen Mire near Abisko, Sweden - Bog_T0_2 | ecosystem: Environmental > Terrestrial > Soil > Wetlands > Peat | place: Sweden: Abisko, Stordalen Mire... | reverse complement strand
TCGAACCTTTGGACCTTCGGCCACCCCTGCGTGTTGCAAGCACTCACGGGTTCCGCCTAGGACGTTGTACCAAACCTCCCGGTTTGCCCAGCGCCAGTTGCTGAATGACTTCATACCAACACAGATTGACGCAGATTAAAAATACCTTTGAAAAATTTGAGGATTGAATGGGGCGTCGATTTTTATAGAAGCGACGCGCCGTTCGATCTTTTCGGCGAGCCGCCGAAAATAGCCTGCGAGCCGCAGGCGCTACCCGGAATGTTGCTGCGACGACCGGGTTTATTTTGGCGATCGTTCTCTTATCTCAATTGCATGTATAACAGCGGACTTTCACGACACACTCTTACTCTTAATGCCATGGCAACGAGCCGAAGTGTTTGAATGCGTGATCCTCGGAGGAATACTGGAAAGTTTCGCCGGTTGTGGTGTCGATGATGACCATCGGCTCGGTGGGGCGGAATTGATAGCGGCCAACGGTGCCGCCGCTCCTGGAGGACATCATTCCCAGAAGGAAGGCCACTACGGCGGTCAGGATGATTTTTGTCCTCGGGCTCATTCTGGTGAAGATCGGATGATTGAAAGGGTTTTGCCACATGGATGAAGAAGAAAGGATGAAGTATGAAGTATAAAGGCTAAAGTGGAAAAATGGCGCTACGCGCGAGCGGAAGAGTTTCACAGGAGGCAACGAGATCGCGGAGACGGTCTATCCGCGAAGGAATAGGGCCAACAGGTCTTATGGGCCGTATAGGACTTATAGAAGACGCTGCAAAGTTGAGTGCGGGGTTGCAGTGGCGGGAGGGTTAAGGGAATGTGGTTTTATGAAGACGCTTTTCAAGGATTCGCCGTGGCTTTTTGAGACGAAGTTCGATGTGGTGGGGCATCACATTTCCATCGCGGGGATTGCGGCGTTTGTGGCGTGCCTGTTGATCGGGCTGGCGATTTCGTCGGTGTTGCAGGGGGCGTTTGCGCGGGGGTTGCTGGCGCGGATGCGGATCGACCCAAATCTCGCGAACATCATCACGTCGCTGCTGAGCCTGCTGGCGTTCCTGGGGTTGCTCGTGCTGGGGGTGGGATTTGCGGGCATCCCGATCCCGTGGACGGCGCGGGTGCCGGGGGTGGGGTTGAGCACGGAGCAGATCATGAGCCTGGTGATCTGGGTGGTGGCGGCGATCTGGCTTTCCTCGGCGATCAAGAATTTCATCCTTAAACATTTCCTGAGCCAGAGCGGGATGGACCGTTCGCTGCAATACACGCTGTCGCAGGTGACGGGGTATGTGGCGCTGGCGCTTGGGTTGGTCATTGCGGTGCAGAATGCGGGGATCAATCTCTCGGCGCTGGCGGTATTTGCGGGGGCGGCGGGCGTGGGGCTGGGGCTGGGCTTGCAGACGATCGCGTCGAATTTCATCAGCGGGCTGCTGATCCTCGCGGAGCGGCCGATCAAGATCGGCGACCGGATCACGGTGGACGGGATGACTGGACAGGTGCAGGAAATCCGGGTGCGGGCGACGACGGTGGTGAACAACGACAACATCGCGGTGATCATCCCGAACTCGCGGATCATCGGGGCGACGGTCACGAACTGGAGCTACGGGAGCCCGGCGGTGCGGCTGCATTTCCCGGTGGTGGTGGCCTACGGGAGCGACGTGGAGAAGGTGAAGCAGGCGATGCTGGAGGCGGCGGCGGAGCACCCGGCGGTGTTGAAAACGCCGGTGCCGAGCGTGGTGCTGGACGGGTTTGCGGAGAACCTGATCAATTTTGAATTGATCGCATGGAGCGAGCAGATGAGCAATCACCCGCAGCATTTGCGGAGCGACTTGAATTTCGGAATCGAACGGAGGTTGCGCGAGTGGGGGGTGGGGAAATTTAAAAGGGCAGAGGGATGAGGGCGGAGGGCCGAAGTGAAGAAGGGCGGCGGAAGAACGTCCAACTTCCAACGTTCAACATCCAACATTGAATCGGGAAAAGCGGAATAGACCAGATTACCGGTCGAGGCGGAAGAGGCGGGCGGAGGGGTGCTCGCGGCCGAGGCAGGAGTCGCGGATGATTTCGGCGGCGATCATGCTGTAGGTGATGCCGTTGCCGCCGTAGCCGAGGGCGTAATAAATATCGGGTTGCTCCGGTTTGCGGCCGATGCAGGCGAGGCTGTCCTCCGTTTCGCCAAATGTGCCGGCCCATGCGCAGGCGAGCTCGAATTCCAGGGCGGGGAATAATGCGCGGAGCTGGTTTTCGAGTTTTGCGGTTTTTTCCGGGAGCAGGGAGTCGCGGTGTTTTTCGTCCTGAAAATCGATGTCCTCGCCGCCGATGATGGCGCGATTGTCGGCGGTGGTGCGGAGGTAGAGGTAAGGGCGGGCACTTGTCCAGATGAGCGACCGGTCGTGCCAGCCGGGGAAATCCGGGACCGGCGCGGTGGCGATGGCGTAGGTGCTTTTCAAGGAGCCGATTTTGTAGCCGAGATATTTTTCGGATTCGTAGCCGGTGGCGAAGACGAGTTTGCGAGCGGTGATGATGTGACCTTTGTCCGTGGTGAGCGTGATGCGGTCTTTGGCGGCTTCGTGGTTGACCATGGTGGTGTGGCCATAGGCTTGCAGGCCGGTGGCTTTGGCGGCTTTGAAAAGCGACGCGACGAATTCCACCACGTCGATTTCCGCCGCAGGTTCGGAAAGCAGGGCGGCGGGGCGGCTGAATGAGAAGAGGCCCTCGATTTCCCGCTGTTGCAAAAATTCCACGGGGACATCGTGCTTCCGGCGCATGGTGACTTCTTTTTCGAGATTGTGAACATCCCGGCCGGTCTCGGCGAAGTAGTAGCTTTTGCGGCGGATGAAATCGCAGGGGATCGAAAGTTCCTTCACCACTTTTTCGATTTTGTGGATGGACTCGATGCAGGCCTGGTAACTGGCGACTGCGTCTTCTTCGCCGATGAGACCGGCGAGTTCCCAGAGTGGCGTGTCGAGTTCGAACGAGAGGAGCGACGTGCTGGCCGAGGTGCTGCCGCCGCCAGGCTCGCGTTTATCGATGAGTACGCATTTGAAGCCGACCGCGCCCAATTCGTGCGCGATGAGGGCGCCGGTGATGCCGCCGCCGATGATCGCGACGTCGCATTCCAGATCCTCCGACAGCGTGGGATAAACGGGGGGACAACCGTGTTTTAGGAGCCAAACCGTCTCGCCGGATCTCAAGTCCATAAAGGCCTTTCGAGGGGGTTGTCCATGGTTTTTTAAGTGTAAATTACAGAGAAAACAGGGATTTTACCCCGTATTCGAAGGGGCGGACTGGGATGCGCCTAAAAATGTAGAGTGAATTTCTCTCAGCGACATTCTGCAATTCTGTGCTACAATCTTGGATGAAGAATAATTACAGCGGGTTTTCACGACGTGGTCCGGATGTTGTTGTCGAAGAGATTGTGGGGGTGCTTTCGAGGAAGGCTTCCTACGAATTCAAGGCTCTCTTTGATGTGGTTCACGAAAATCTGCGCGCACGAAACGCCGCGAGCGGCGGCGAGGAAATGATGCGCCTGAAGACCTACGAGAAGCTTCAAAACCTGGTCGGCCAGGGCGCTGTAAAGAAAACGATCACCGAGAACGGCAAGAAATACGAGGGCGTGGCTTCAGCGATGAAGGCGCTGACCTTGCAGCTCAAGACGTTGCGCGCCGATGCGGCGAAGCGCGTTCCCGGCACGCCGGTGAAGTAGTTTTTCCGGCTCCCAAGACGGGAGTTGGCGATCAAGTCAGGCGGACGTTGAGATTTCCATCGAGGCGTTTTGACAGATCAATTGGGTCGCCCACGGAGACTTCCTTGGGATTGACCTGGTAGGCCCACACCTCGAAATGGACGAGGCGGGCCTCGCCGTAGATGGTGGCGAACGCGCCATCCACCGCATCCAGCCCGTGGCCCAGCTTGACACGGCCGATGCGCGGAACGTTAAAGCGGGCGTCAAACGTCTGCCATTTCTGGCCGAGGAAAACCTCGCAATAGGCATGAAAGTCGCCTGTGGTTTCGTCGTGGCCGATGTCGGGGAGATGCCCGGTGACATAACGCGCCGGGATGTTAAAGGTGCGGCAAAGGGCGATGACGGCATGGGCAAAGTCGCGACAGACACCATAGCGCCTTTCGATGATTTCGGACGCTGAAATATCCGGACGTCCCGAGCCGTAGCGATACTCGATGTTATTGTGTACCCAGTCGCAGATCGCCTGCACGCGGTCATAGCCATGCGTGATGTGGCCGAAATTTTTCCAGGCGAAATCGAGCAGTTTGTCGGAATCGCAGTATCGACTGGGGAGGATATAGCGCAGCACATCCGTGGGAATCTGGTGGACGGGCGTGGAATCCGCGCCGGGGCTCTGGCTGTCGGGCGACGAAGTGATGCTCACCAAGGCATCGTGGCGGATGTCGTTACGGCCAGCCCTGAGGATGGAGCGGCAGGTGATGTTCCCGTAGGAATCCTGGAATTCGTAGGCCGGGAGTCCGGGCCCGTACGAGAGTTGTTCCGAGAAGACAAGGTGGTTTTCATCAAGGCGCGGCCTGAGCACGAACAGGGCCGCTGTGGGGACTGATGTTTCGTAGGTGACGTGGCACCCGACCCGCACGGTGATATCAAGGAATGTCGTGATCATAACGTGACGATACAGGCAAATCCTTAGGCGCGAAGGGAATTTTAAGAGGAAAACACTTCTTTATTCGCTCGGTATATCTCTGATTTCAAAAAAAGTTTACATAAAGCGAATAATTAGCTTTCATTTACAGCACGATTCTGACACGATGGAACCATGAGCTATGATACAGCTCTGCGCGCGCGAGATCAGCGAAGGACGGGAACTCAAAATCAGGAAGAGGAATCTAAATGAAAAATCCAGCCACATCAATTCCGGTTCGCCAGTCTGGCGGAATCGTGCAACTACAAAAAAGTAATGGGAAGCAGTACACTTATCCGGGTTAAACCGGGCTAATCCGGCCTAAAAGCCTCACGAACTTTCAAAAATGAGTGATTTAAAACAACGGAGCGGATACTGGGCGGTGTTGTTTGCCGTGATCGCGATCACGGCGGCGGGATGGGGCTGGCATCAGCACCGGCGCGCCAGCGACCTTGATTTCACGCAGCACCGCATGGCTCTGCTGAAGGCTGAGAATGCGCGGTTGCAAGGGGCGCTCTCGGAGCAGGAAAAAGCCGGCGCGCGGGCGTATGAGGCGGCGGAGCGCAGGCCGATCGAGGAGGCGATCACGCGCATCCGGGGCCTGGAATTTTCGCACCCGGTGATCTATGACTCGCTGTCGCGGGCGGGTATCAAAAAGGTAATCGAGCAGAAATTGTCGGAACTATATTCCGATGAGGATTTCAAGAATATCGCGAGGGGGCTGTCGGCATTTGGGCTGCTCGACCCGGGGTACCCGCTGAAGCAAAAATACATCGACCTGCTCGGCGAGCAGATCGCGGCTTTTTACGACCAGCACCAGCACAAGCTGTTCATGTTTGAGGATGCCTCGCTGCACAATACGCAGAACCGCGTGGTGCTGGCGCACGAGCTCACGCACGCGCTGCAGGACCAGAACTTCGGGTTGCTGAAGATGCCGCTGGAAATCAAAAACGACGATGATCTCGCGCTGGCCACCAGCGCCCTGATCGAGGGTGATGCGACGCTGGCGATGTCGGATTTCATGATGAAAAACATCTCGATGCAGTCGCTGACCGACAGTTTGTCCGGCATGGTTTCGCAAAGCATGGACCAGATCCAGAAGTCGCCGCGGTATTTGCGCGAGATGTTGATGTTTCCCTACTTGCACGGGCAGAAATTTTGCATGGCGCTGAAAACGAGAGGCGGCTACGCGGCGGTCTCCGAGGCGTTCAGGAATCCGCCCAGATCGAGCTCGCAAATCCTGCACCCGGAGAAATATCTCGACGAGCCGCGGGAGGAGCCGGTCCGCGTGGAGCTTGGCGACACGACTGTGAATGGAAAAAAGCCGCTGGATGACAATGTGCTGGGGGAGATGGGGGTGCGGATTTTGCTGGAGCAATGGGGGCAGGCGGCCACGGCGGCCGACTCCGCAAGCGGATGGAGGGGGGACAGGTACCTGGTTTTTGGAGACGGGCCCGACACGGAGCTGGAATGGAAAACAGTCTGGAACAGCAGGGAGGACGCGGATAAATTCCTGCGCGCGCTCATGGACGCGCTGGAGACGCGGTACGGATTCAAGGAGAGCGACTGGACTGCCACCAAAGCCGCGCTCGATGCGAGAAGTGATGTGTTTTACGACATTCAAACAAAAAACCGGGTCATCCATGTGACGCACGGCGGAGGCAGCCGGCCCGATGACGGCACAGTCATTATTTTGATAGACGCAACCACCACCGTTTGGAAAGATTCGCTGTTACAAAAAACCGGCACCAATGGATAAAACTGAAATGCGGCTCGATCCGCTAAGGCAGACATGGACGATTTTTTCCGGGGCGCGCGTGGTGAGGCCTCCATTGCTTTCCCGCGGGAAAGCGGGGGAGGCTGCCCCGCCGCTGAGTCCGTTTTCCGCCGGGAATGAGAAGCTCACACCGCCGGCGATCTATGCCGACAAGGCGGCCACATCGCAGCCATGGCAGGTACGCGTGATCCCGAATCGCGCGCCGATGCTTCGCGTGGAAGGCGATCCCTCGCGGCATGCGGATGGATTCAACGACCACATGGATGGCGTGGGCGCGCACGAGATCATCATCGAGGATCCAGGCCTCGTAAGCCTGGAGGAGCAGCCGCTGCCGGTGATCGCGCAGATCATCAACGCATGGAAGCTCCGCATGCTTGATCTCACCCGCGACTCGCGGATGCGCGCGTTTTTCATCATCAAAAATGCCGGTACACCGGCGGGGGCGGCCACGGCGCACCCGATCAGCCAGTTGATAGCGATGGCGGTGATCCCACCCGCGCTGACGCAAAAACTGGAGATTGCGCGTACATTTTACCAGCAGAAAAAGCGCTCGATCTTTGAGGATATCCTGACCGATGAAATCCGGGCCGGGTCACGGCTCGTCTATGAAAACAACGGTTTTGCGGTCTTCTGCCCCTATGCGTCGAGGACGCCGTTTGAAATGGCTGTTTACCCGAAGCGGCAGTGCGCGGATTTTCACGGGATCAGCGACCAGGAGCTGGCGCAGTGCGCGGATGTACTGAAGATCGCGATCCGGAAATTGAACCGCGCGCTGGACAACCCGGCATACAACCTCATGGTTTTCACTGCGCCCACGCGCACGGCGAGACGCGACCACTGGAACACGCTCGACCGCGACTTCCGCTGGCATATTGAGATCGTGCCGCGGGTGGATTACATCGGGGGCTTTGAGTTCGCCACCGGCAGCCATACGAATACGGTATGGCCGGAGACGGCAGCCGGGTATCTGAGGAAAATCGAGGTGTAGGAAACCGGAGGGGTTTTTGGAGACTTTTATTCCATGATCGCGCGTCAGGTTTTTTACGAGGGACGGGTGCAAGGCGTGGGGTTTCGCTATACGACGCGGAACGTGGCGAGGGGCTACGATGTCGCGGGATGGGTGCTCAATCTTCCCGACGGCAGGGTGCATTTGCACGTCCAGGGGGAGGCGGGGGAGGTGCGCGCGTTTCTGGCCGCGATGCTGGAAAGCGAATTAAACAGCAATATCCGCAAGGCGGAGGAGCATGAAGTGCCGCCCGAGGGGGGCATAAAGGGGTTCGGGATCCGCCAGTAGCTGCAATCAGCAGGCAAAATCATTGAAAACCCACCCTTGCGAAGTGGAAAAAATGAACGCATTCTTGACTGTGATCGGGAAAAACGAATTGAATACCCCGGTCTGTAAAACGCCCCCGCAATAAATGGCAACCCCCGCAATTTCCATCCGCAATCTTACAAAGGTATACCCTATCCCCTTCAGGAGTGAACGGGTGCTTGCGGTAAAAAATCTTTCCCTGGATGTGGAGCCGGGCCAGGTGTACGGATTGCTGGGCCCGAATGGCTCGGGAAAGAGCACCACGATGAAAATTGTGCTGGGCCTCGTGCCGCCGACTTCCGGGACTACGCAGATTTTCGGCCGCGACAGCTCGATGGTGGACAGTCGCGAGGACGTGGGGTTTTTGCCCGAGAATCCCTATTTTTACAAATATCTCACCGGCTTCGAGACCCTCATGTTCTACGGAAAAATCTGCGGTCTGCGCGGCGCGAAGCTCAGGGATCGCGCGGGAGAACTGCTGAAACTGGTGAGCCTGGAGAACGCCCGCGACCGGCGGCTGGGCGGCTACTCGAAAGGGATGCTGCAACGCATAGGTCTGGCGCAGGCGCTGGTGCAGGAGCCGCGGCTGCTTGTGCTGGATGAGCCGACAGCCGGGGTGGATCCCGCCGGTTCGCGCGAAATCCGCGACCTGATCCTGGATTTCAAATCGCGGGGCATCACGATCCTGCTCTGCTCGCATCTGCTGGGCCAGGTGCAGGAGATTTGCGACCGCATCGGCATCCTGCACCGGGGGGAACTGGTGCGCGAAGGGAAGCTGGAGGACCTGATCTCCATCGAAAACCAGACGGAGTTGATCCTTGAGAATACGTCGCCGGAATTGCTCGGGGAAATCCAGGCGCTGGTCAATAAATCCAATGCGCGCGTTGTGGAAACGCGCAAACCCCAGACCACGCTCGAGCGGTTTTTCCTCGATGTCACAGGAGGAAACAAATGAATCCGGCAATCGTGACCACACTTCCCCCAAAGACCAGGCACAAATTCTTTTCGCCCGCCCGCGTGAGCGCGATCGCGTGCAATACCCTGCTGGAGCTTGTGCGCCTGAAGGTGTTTTACTTCCTGCTCCTTTTCGCACTGCTGATCATCGGCTGCTCGGGGTTCACCTCCATTTTTGATTTCCAGTTCCAGGAGCAGTTCCAGATATTGAAGGATGTGTCGCTGGGCTCGATGTCCATCTTCACCCTCATGCTCTCGATTCTCGCCACGGCGATGATGCTGCCCAAGGATATCGAGGATCGCACATTGTATACGATCCTGGCGAAGCCGGTGCCACGTTTCGAGTACATCATGGGCAAACTGCTCGGGGTGTTTTCGCTGCTCCTGATCTCCACCCTGGTCATGAGCGCGATGTTTGTGATCGCGCTGTACGCCAAGCAGCAGATCGTGATCAATAATACACTGCACCAGGGGGCCGGCATCCCGCCGGATCAGGTGAAGGCGATGATCGAGGGCGTAAAATCCCAGACGTTCACAGTGAGTCTGATCCCATGCCTGATTACCATCTACTTGAAATCGGTGCTTTTTGCGGCGCTTACGATGTTGATCTCCACATTTGCAACCTCGTCGATTTTCACGATCTTCATCGCATTCACTGTCTATTTCATAGGGAGCATCGAGGGGCTCGCGAGGGAATACTGGTACTCCACGCCGAATGGCAGCGAGACTGCAAAAATATTGATGGGTCTGGTAGCGCTGTTTTTTCCAGACCTGCAACTTTTCAATCTCGTGGATGATATTGTGGCCGGCAATACCATCGCAATGGGGCTGTTCGTGAAAACGGCGGGGCTCGGGGTGGTGTACACGTTCGTCTATTCGTTCGTCTCATACGTGGTTTTTGCCTTCAAGGAGCTATGAGGAAGACTGCAGCGGTGGCGGTGGCGATCCTCGCGCTCTTCGGAGCGTCAAAAATGCATTTTGAGCAGCAGCTTGCGGAAGAGCATCGCGCAGCCTTTTTTCACGGGGCAAAGCTGAACCTGAACATGCGCCAGCAGATCGGGCAGCTCGGTTTCCTGGCGGCCTTGAGCGGTTTTCGTTCCGTGGTGGCGGATTACCTCTGGATCGAGGCCCATGGCGCCTGGGAACGCACGGAGTGGGGCCGCATGGCTTTGTTATTCAATAACGTGACGGCGCTGGAGCCGCGGAACGTGATGTTCTGGGATCTCTCCGCATGGCACATGGGCTATAATGCCAGCAACTTCGCGATCCGGAATCCCAAGGAGCCGCGCCAGGCCCTGCGAATCAAGGCTCAGCGGGAATATTTCAAACTCGCGGAGGATTTTCTACTCCGTGGGATTGAGAACAATCCGGACCACTACAAGCTGTTCGAAAGCCTTGCGACGCTGTACAAGGAGAAATTCGACGACCACTACAAGGCATCCCAGTATTACGACAAGGCGGCGCAGTTCCCGTTTTCGCCGAGTTATGAAAAACGATTTGCGGCCTACGAGCTGTCCCGCTGCCCCGATCACGAGCAGGAGGCTTACGAAAAGCTGGTGAAACTTTACAGGATGGGAGAAAATGAATGGCTGCCCACTTTGTTATCAAGATTGAATTATTTGCAGGAAAAACTGAATATCCCTCCCGACCAGAGGGTTTATACGCCTCCAGCCAAAAAGTAATCAAAGACAGAAGAGAGAATAATGCGTTTTGCCATTTTCGGAGATATTCATGCGAACCTTGAAGCCCTTCAGGCCGTGCTTGCGGATGCGGAGGAAAATGCCTGCACCCACTACGTCTGTCTCGGTGATATCGTGGGTTACAATGCAAATCCCCATGAATGCCTCGAGATCGTGCGGAATATGGACTGCCCGGTGGTGAAGGGAAATCACGACGAACAGGCGTCCATCGGTGAAGATCTCGAGGGGTTCAATCCGCTCGCCGAGGAGGCGATCAACTGGACCCGCGACAACCTCACGGATGAGGACAAGGAGTGGCTTCGCGACCTCCGCATGGTGCGCCAGGTGCGGGATTTCACGATCGTTCATTCCACGCTGGATACCCCGCACAAGTGGGGCTACGTGTTCAACCAGCTTGATGCGGCGGCCAGTTTCAATTACCAGCACACGGCGCTTTGCTTTTACGGTCATACGCACGCGCCACGCGCTTATGTGAAGGATGGAAATACCGTGCGAAGCCTGACCTTCGAGAAGCTGCGTCTGGAACCGCAAAAGAAGTATTTCATCAACGTCGGCAGCGTGGGCCAGCCGCGCGACGGGGACTGGCATGCCTCCTATGCCATTTACCATGCCGACAAACAGTACGTGGAATTGCGCCGCATCGAATACGACATCAACACCGCACAGGACAAAATCGTGGACGCAGGGCTGCCGCAAAGGCTGGCAGACCGTCTCGCGCTCGGCAAATGAGCCGCGCAAGACCGCTGGCCGGCCTCAAGTCAGTCCTCGTAGTAAAGCCGAGTTCATTGGGGGACATCGTCCATACGCTCCCTTCGGTGCATTTGCTGAAGCAGAGATGGCCGGATTTGAAAATCCACTGGATCGTGAATACCGAGTGGTCGCCTCTCCTTACCGGGAATCCTGATCTGGACCGGGTGATCCTCTTTCCCCGCAAAAATTTCCGCGGGCTTCCGGACCTCTACAAACTCCGGAACTGGATATGGGAGGTGAGCCGGATCAAACCCGATCTCGCGCTCGATTTCCAGGGATTGATGAGGAGTGCTTTCATTTCAAAGGTATCCGGAGCGCGTAGCGTCCATTGTCTTGCGGATGCGGAGATTACGCCCCGTTTTTTGTCGCATCGCGTGGTTCCTGCGATTCGCAGTGAGGAGCACGCGGTTACACGCTACTTGAAGCTGGTTGCCGATCTCGGTGTGGATGTGAATGTTCCCCTGGAGTTCCCGTTGCCCTCGGGGGAGAAACCCCTGGGTGCCGAGCTGCCGGAGCGTTACCTGCTCGTGCATCCATTTTCACGGGGGGAAAACAAATCACTTTCCCGGGAAAGTCTCGATCGCATGTTTCAGCTTCTGGCGCCGATCCCCATCGTGCTCGCCGGGAGGGCGGAGAAGGATTTCCAAGCGCCCGGGGGCTGTGTGAATTTGCTGAACAAAACGTCGCTGCCCGAGTTGATCTGGCTGATCCGCCATGCGCATTTCACCGTGAGCGTGGATAGCGGGCCGATGCATATCGCAGCGGCGATCACCAGCAGGCTCCTCGGTATTCACAACTGGTCGAATCCGCTTCTGGTCGGTCCGTACAATCCTGAGGCGTGGGTCTGGAAGAACGGCGAGCTTCTGCAAATGCGTGATGTGACCTTGAAAAACGCATCCGGTTCGCGAAGTTTCGGGCTGGAGGATGTGGAGAAGGTTTCGGAATTTTTGAAGACGAAGTTTTCCGGATAATCGCAACCACGAATCTCGACAACCCTGGCCCGGCAACCCATGATACAGGCCACTCATCCTCTATGAAATCCACATCATTACTCGCGATTGCTTTCACTACGTTTCTTTCCGTGGGTGTTTTTGCCCAGGATTACCAGATCCAAATCCACCGGCCGATGAAAGTGGGGGAACAATACCAGGTGCAGGTCTCCGGAACCCAATCGGAATCGATGACAGTCACCTCCAACGGCAATCCTGTAAAAGACAAAAGGGAGGATTTTACCGTCGATTATAAATCCGTGGAGAAAGTCGATGAGGTGGATTCCATCGGAAGGGAAACTAAAACAACGAGCACTATTGAAAAGCTCGTCAAAACCGAGGGAGGAGTTGCAAAAGAACTTTTGCCAAAAGGCACCGTGGTCGTTTCCTCGCTGTCAGGACGGAATCAAATCCATGAAGTCGGCGGACAACCTGTCGATGCCGAGACGGCAAAGGTGCTGAGCCTGGTGATATCCCTAGGCAAAGGAGGACCGAGCGACGACGCAGCTTTTGGAACGAAAGATCGGAAAAAAGCCGGGGAAAGCTGGGAGCCAAACGTGCCGGCCATAATGGAGGCGCTGGGAGAATCTTTCGGGGGAAAAATGGAGAATGTGAAAAGCAAGGGAACATTGGTCGCGGTAACAAAGGACGCAGGCGGAGATGTATTGAAACTGGATGTGCATGTCGAAGGTAACGCACAGCCGCCGCTACCACCCGCGTTTACAATTGACGAAGCCAGGTTCGACGCCGAGTTTTCCGGGGATTTTCCCGTAAATCTCGATTTGGGACGCCCCAAGGACGTAGTCACCCTGTCAGTTTCCTTCTCGGCGCACACCGATGCCCCCACGGGTGAGAAAGTGGTTTTGAAGGTTAAAACCAACACCTCCATGGTGCACTCGCAAACGCGAGTGTAACCGGATCTCCGGTCGTTGCCGGTTTCCACCCTGGAAATAGTTACTTCGCCATGATCCGCTCGACGTATTTGGCGAGCATGTCGAACTCGAGGTTGACCAGGTCGCCAGCCTTGATGGCGCGGAGATTGGTGACCGCCATGGTGTGAGGGATAATCCAGACGACCATGCTCCCGTCCTTCAATTCCGCGACGGTGAGGCTGATGCCGTTGATGGCGATGGAGCCTTTCGGGACGACGTATTGCGCGAAGGCGGCCGGCAAAGGAATTTCGAGGCGGAAGTCGGCGCCGGTCTTTTCGAAGGAGAGGACGGGGCTGGTGCAATCGATGTGGCCTTGCACGAAGTGACCGCCGAGGCGGGCGTTGGCAGCGAGGGCGCGCTCGAGATTTACGAGGGAGCCGGGTGCTGCTGACTGGAGGTTTGTGCGGAGCAGGGTTTCGTTGAGGAGGTCGAAGGAGAGTGTGTCGTTGTTTAAACCGGTGGTGGTAAGGCAGCAGCCGTTGACGGCGATGCTGTCGCCGATTTTGAGGTCGCTGGAGACGAGGGGGGCTTTGAGGACGAGGCGGGCGCCGTTCCCGGAAGTGGAGAACGCAATGACTTCGCCGGTTTCTTCGATGATGCCTGTGAACATTGGAGCGACCATCAAAACATCTTCCGGGGTGGATGGAAATAGAAACTTGGGGTGGGTCGGAATGGCAGGGATGCGGGATAGCTGACGGTTGGCAAGGGTTGGCAAGGGTTGATTAGCCATGGCAAAGGGAAAGTATACAGGATGAAGAATGAAGTATAAATTATTGAAGAGGGAAAAGAAGGGAGGGATAATGATGAAGCTCGAAACTCGATTCTTGGAGAACCGAACGTAGTGAGATGATGCGGCGGGCGGAGGCGGGCGGCCCTGGCTTTGGGCAGGGGTTGCAGGGGTTTTTTGGCTTGCTTTTCCGACGGCGGGGATTTATAAAAGTTTAAACAAACTTAACCTCCTCTAAAACCTATGTTGCACATCATCTGGTCAATTATCGTTGGTTTTTTCATCGGACTCATTGCGCGTATGATCATGCCCGGCGCGGAGCATATGGGATTCATCCTCACGACGGTGGTGGGAATCGTGGGATCGATCGTCGGCGGATTCATCGGGCGGTTGATTTCGCCGCCGAAAGAGGGGCAGGCTGTGCATCCGGCGGGGTTGATCATGTCGATCATCGGCGCGCTGATCGTGCTGTTTGTGTGGGGCAAGATCGGGTAATTACTTCCGCGGTTTTCGCAGGAGGTATTTTGCGAATGTTATGAGGCTGGCGAAGCGGTACGTGGGATCGACGTAATGTTCGATGACGTAGAATGCAAAATAGTAGAAACGCGCGAATCCCCATACGGCCATGCAGAGGAGGAATGCGTTCTGAAGGGACGGGGCGTTGAAGAGCAGGAGGGCCGAGGCTGTGATGCCGATGAGGAGGAAAAGGACGCCTTTTACTTTGATCGCGACGGGGTTTTTGAGGTCTGCCATAAGCCGGGGTGGTGAGGTGTTTTGACGGCGTGTTCCGGCATATGCGATTCCATGCGCGGGTGTCAAACGCCGCGTTTGCGCCAAAAGCTTTTCATGCGGAGCGATGTGTGGTAGAAAGACTACATGATTCTCCTCGCAGGCACGAAGAAGGGGCTTTTCATTTTCACCACCACGGACCGTGAGCAGTGGGAGCCGCACGGGCCGTTTTTGAAGGGGAAGGAGGTGCATCACGCGATCCGCGATCCACGCACGGGGCGGATTTTTGCGACGTCGAATGATGCGTGGTTTGGCTCGGAGATTGTTTATTCGGATGATCTCGGGGAGACGTGGATTTCGGCGAAACAGAGCCCGGTATTTGCGGAGGACTCGGGATTGAAGATGGAGCGGATCTGGCATATCGAGCCGGGGCTGGCGGCGACGCCCGATGTGCTGTATGCGGGAGTGGCGCCAGCGGCGCTTTTCAAGAGCGAGGACGCGGGCGAGACGTGGAGCGAGGTGACGGGATTGAGCGGGCATCCGACGCGGCCGCGCTGGCATCCCGGCGCAGGGGGATTGTGCCTGCATTCCATCCAGCCCGACCCGGTGAATGCGCAACGGATGTTCGTAGCGATCTCGGCTGTGGGTGTGTTCCGCACGGATGACGGGGGCGCGAACTGGAAGCCAGTGAACCGTGGGACGCGCGCGGATTTTCTGCCGGAGAACAAGCCGGAATTCGGCCAGTGCGTTCACAAGCTGCTGATGGCTCCGGGACGGCCCGAGCTGCTCTTTCAACAGAACCATTGCGGCGTGTACCGGAGCGCCGATGCTGGGGAGAGCTGGGAGGAGATCACGACGGGGTTGCCGTCGGATTTTGGGTTTCCGCTGGCCGTGCATCCGCGGGATGCGGAGACGGTCTATGTGCTGCCGCTGCAAGGGGCGGAGTTCCGGTGTCCGCCGGAGGGGAAACTGCGCGTGTTTCGCAGTCGCGACGGGGGACGCAACTGGGAGGCGCTCACGAAGGGGCTGCCGCAGGAGCAGGCATTCCCGGGGATATTGCGCGAAGGGATGGCGACGGACAAGGCGGAGCCGGCGGGTGTCTATTTCGGGACGAACACGGGGACTATCTTCGCATCGCGCGACGAGGGGGACTCGTGGTACGAGCTCGCGGAAAATCTGCCGCCGGTGTCGTCGGTGGAGATTGGGGTTTAAGCTGAGAAAGAACTGAAACGCTGAAAACGGAAGATGATGTTTGATGCTGGATTACTCCTTCCACGCGCCGACGGCGCAATCCAATTCATCCACGAGCGCCGTAATGAAAGCCAGCATTGAGGGGAGTAACCTGGCGCGAATGGAATGCCGCATCGAACTGTCCATCGCGGCGTCGACGATCATCGGCGCGCAAACACTCAGAACCATCGGCTGGCGTCCGCTTTCGAAGAATTTGACGAAGCTTTTTTCAAACGCAGCCTCCGATTTTGATATGAGTGTCAGAAGGTCGTCCCGCGCTTCGACATAGCGGTCCTCCAGGCGCAGATCGTCGATGTCGTAGCGGCTCCGGCCCGGTGGAACCAGGATAAAATAGGCCTGCACTACGGCGACAATGAGCACACCGGTTTCATTATCGTTCAGATCGTCGCCCAGCAGGAGTCCCATCGCGTCCAACACATCGGGGGCGACTGTTTGAAATTCGTCCAGGGCGGTGGTCGCGGAGGGATGACGCTTGACGAGGGCATCCAGGCGGCGCTCAAACTCCTTTTCCGAGAGGGGCGAGGGAGGTGGCTCGGGATACTCTACGAAGGGGTTTTCTTCGGAATCCTCCTCGTATTCAAAATCTTCGTCGAAGTCATCCGGCGAGGGCGCGCGCAGAGGCGGGGGATCAAAAATAATTTCGCTCAAGCCGAGTTCCTCGAGCAGCCAGTTGATATCCTCATTGCCGCCGTTGCGCTGGTTTTGCCTGTCGGTGTGATTGACAATTCCCTTGGCCAGGCGGACGAGCTTCGGACGCAGCGCGGGATCAGCGGCGGCCTGCCGGGGCGAGCGCCCTTCCAAGGCGGGCACCTGCTCGTCAAGCCAGCGCTCATGATACCGGCGCACCAGCCCAGCGGTAGCTTCAACTGCGGAAGTTTCCGCCGGGGATTGCGGAATGATTGATGACTGGAGGACGATCCGACGCGCATTGGCGAGAAGCGCAGGCGGGACAAGGGCGGGGTCAAACGATTTCTGATTCTTGAGCACTTGCGCGCCGATGTCATCAATGCGTTCGCCGGTAAATTCGACCGCACCGGCCAGCGCCCGCTCGAAAACCGCCCGCAACTGCGCATTGCGCGCGGTGGAATTCGCTTCGAGGCGGATCCGTTCCTCTCCCAGCAACACGCGACCAAGGATCGCGCGACCCACCGCGGGCGCGGACGGGGCCACAGCAGCCAGTTCCAACTGATCGGGATCGCCTTGCGGAGCGGATTCAAGCCATGTGAAACTTTTCGTGAAACCCTCGCTGAGCTCTTTTTCCGACACGGTTTCCTCCGCGACATCCCCGCGTTTCCCGATACGGCGCATGCATGCCTTCTGCGAGGTGAGCAAGCGGTAGCCGGTCTTGTAATACCTAGCGTCCAACTGCTCGAACGTCCGTTGCCGCATCGCGATGCCGGTTTCCGTGAAGGCATTGCACATTTTTTCAAAGTTTGCGGCCAGCCATGCAGTCAGCGCCGCCGGGTCATCCGGCGCGCCAAGGTGGCGGGCTGTTTCGCGAACCACCTCGTCCGGCGAAAAATCCTGCACGGAGGGCACATCCATACCGATGCCGATCATCCGGCCATAGTGCGGAAGCCGGGCGAGCCATACCAAGAAAGCGCTGAAGCGCAGGACCCGGGATGCCATGCTCCGGTCGCGGACCAGCAAACGCTCCTCCTTGTCGTCAAGCAGATCGATGATCTCGAACGACTCATCATCAATGATCCGCTGCACTTCGATCACCGTGGGGCGTAATGCTGCGAGATGGCCGAGGAGCACGCGCTCGTCGTTACCGAGATCCTGGAACCGTTGTTTCTGCCAGCGTTCCACGAACGTTCGTCCCTCCGCATTGCGCTCGAAAAAGAACTGGAAGCACCAGTATGCATTCACGTCTCTCAATGGCGCGTCGAAATAATTTGCGCGGGATGCCGGCGGTCGTGCGGCGCGATCCTCACGTTCCTGGCGCGCCATCATTTTTTCGCTCAGGCGATCGTCGATTTCGAGTCCCAGAGCGTAATTTTCCGGCGCCCACGGATTGTGCGGGCAATCCGCCGGACATGCATAGAGGCTGCCGCGATTTTCACCGCAGTCGCGGGAGGTGATCTCCTTACCAGCAGCGGGGCAGGCGCGAAGATGGCGGGAAGCTTTGCTCACGAGTCAGTGTTCCTGTTTTTTCTGGTTCCTTCCAGTTAGTTAGGCGCGGCGGTCTTTGATCACACGCAACAAATCTGGCGGTTTCCGCACAGAAATTGCTATGCACCTACTTTTTCAATCAGACCAACTAGAGATTGTCCTGAAATGGACGGTACTTCTGAAAGCCTGGTGAGTGTCAGGTTGTATTTCGCCAGAATTTCATCAACGCGTTTATCAGAAAGGCCTGTCTGCCTGGCGATCGCACTGATTGTCCGCCAAGTATATGTCGGGCCATCCAATGCCGTGAAGACTTTCACTTCATCAGGGTCAGTAACAGTGGCTCTCCAGTTCATAATTTTTAGAATACCTCAGGCTTCGGGTAATTTCAAGCACTCCGATTTAACGTTTGCAGTGATCAAGTCCTCAATTTGATCCCGCAACGCGGAGGGCTCCAGCGCCGGATTGGCATGCTCTTCTTTGCCGTAAAGGAGATTTTTCGGGTTGAAAATAGCGAGGCCAGTCACGAATATAATTACACTGAAAAACACCCCGATCATACAGCAAAAACCTGCCCAGACATGCTCTTCAGTGAGCTTTGAGGCCGAAAGCACGATCGTCAACATGCTCTCAACAATGAGCAATGAAAGAACATAAAAACCAAGTGGTGTCTTGATTACCTGAATCAAGTCAGCCCGGCCTTTTGATTTATTTGAATTCTTTATTGGAGGCATAAAAGTTCTCAGGCGCGGCGGTCTTTGATGGATTGCAGGATGTCGGCGATGACTTCGGCGCGGGGTTTGGCGCCGAGGTTGCCTTTGCCGTGGACGCGGACGCTTACGGCTCCGGCTTCGAGATCGCGGTTTCCGAGGACGAGCATTGTGTGGACTTTCATTTGCTCGGCTTTGAGGACTTTGCCTTTGATGTTGTCGTTGGTGGGGTCGATCTCGGCCCGGACGCCTTGGGCGCGCAGTTCTTTTTGAATTCCGTAGGCGTAGTCGAGGAGCGGGGCTTCGTCGCCGATGGGCAATATGCGGACCTGCTCGGGTGCGAGCCAGAGGGGGAAGTTCCCGGCGTAATGCTCGATGAGGAAGCCGATGAAACGCTCGTGCGTGCCGAGCGGGGCGCGGTGGATGCAGAGCGGAGTCTTCGACTCATTCTCTTTGGTTTTATAAGAAAGCCCGAACCGGGCTGGCACGGCGAAATCGACCTGGTTGGTGGCGATGGTGAACTCGCGGCCGATGGCGCTCCAGACCTGGACGTCGATCTTGGGGCCGTAGAAGGCGGCTTCGTTGGGCACCTCGACGAAGTTGATGCCGGAGCGCTGGAGGACGCCGCGGACCATGGTCTCGGTCTTGAGCCAGAGGTCGGATTGATCGACAAATTTCTGGCCGAGCTTTGCGGGATCGTGCGTGGAGAAACGCATGAGGTATTTGTCGATGCCGAAGATCTTGAAATACTTGAGATACATCTCGTTCACGGCGTTGAACTCGGCTTCGAACTGCTCCTCGGTGCAGTAGATGTGGGCGTCGTTCATCTGCATGGAGCGGACGCGCATGAGGCCGAACAATTCGCCGCTCTGCTCGTAGCGGTAGCAGGTGCCGTATTCCGCGAGGCGCAACGGGAGGTCGCGATAACTGCGGGGCACCGCTCCGAAGAGCTTGTGGTGGTGCGGGCAGTTCATGGCTTTGAGGTAGAATTTTTCCTCAAGAGCACCGATTTTCGTTTTTAATTCCTCGGCGAGAAACGCCGCATCCATCGCTTCTTTAGCATCGGCATCTCCCTGCCCGATCTTCCATCGACCATTCCATATTTTTTTTCGTGCGCTTTCTGCTTCTGCATATTCGAGTTTAAGCGCGAGGTGTTCGCCTTCGTTCTCTTTTTCGATAAGAACCATCGGCGGGAACATCGACTCCGCATAGTACGGCAAGTGTCCGCTGGTGAGGTACATGTTTTCACGCGCAAGATGCGGGGTGCGCACGCGGTCGTAGCCGGCGGCGAATTCGGTTTCCTTGGCGAGTTTTTCGATTTCCTCGATGAGGGCGGTGCCGCGCGGGAGCCAGAGGGGGAGGCCGGGGCCGACGTCGTCGTCGAATATGAAAAGCTCGAGTTCCTTGCCGAGCTTGCGATGGTCGCGCTTTTTCGCCTCCTCGAGCATGGTGAAGTAGGCTTCCATCTCGGTCTTGTTCTTGAAGGCGGTGCCGTAGATGCGCTGGAGCTGGGGGTTTTTCTCGTCGCCCTTGTAGTAGGCGCTGGCGACGCTGGTGAGCTTGAACGCGCCGATGTTGCCGGTGCGCATGACGTGGGGGCCGGCGCAGAGGTCGGTGAAGTCGCCGTTCCTGTAAATAGTGATCTGCTCGCCCTCCGGGATGCCCTGGATGATGTCGAGCTTGAACTTGCTGGCATCGGGGCGCGGGCCGAGTGCGCCGAGCGCGCCGCTCTCGGCCATTTTCAGGGCTTCGTCGCGGGTGAGGGCAATGCGCTCGAAGGTGTGGTTTGCCTTGATCTCCTTCTTCATCTCGGCCTCGATTTTTTCGAAGTCCTCGGGGGAGATACGATGGGCGAGATCGAGGTCGTAGTAAAAGCCGTTCTCCACGGGAGGGCCGGCGGCGAACTGCGCCTCGGGCCAGATGCGGAGGATCGCCGTGGCGAGGACGTGCGCGGCGGAATGGCGCAGGCGTTCGATATCGGTCATCTGCGCGCGTTGGTCGGGGGTTTTGCGTTCGGTGGTTTCGGGTTGCTCAGGCATAAAAATGAAGGGATTGAAAAATATGGGGATTTGGCGGGATGTCCATGCCTTATTGCGCGGGAGGGGAGAGTTTCTGCATCATTGCGTTTATTTCCTGTGCAGTGGCAATTTCCCTAGATGTATCCGGCTGAAACTGGATCGCCTGCAAATGTTGCCTAGCCTCATCCATCTTATCGTTTTTAAAAGCGAACAGCGCAGCCTGCGTATGATAAAGGCGAAGTTTGGCCGGGAATTTAGTCACACTGATATAAGATGACAAGACACTCTGCAGATTTTTGTAAATTTCCGGCTGGCGGAAGATAGTTCCTCCATCACCCGTATCGGCGGCGATCTTTCTTACTGTCCTCACATATTCGTAGGGGACACCGGTATCATAACGCCCGGTTTGCATGCACTCGACGCCGAAGTTTAACATTTCCTCGTGGCTGCCAAGCCAGCGCGGATAAAGGCCCCATATCAACTTTTCATACGCCGGCTCGAAATCCATCTGCGCCGCGACCGCGCGGTCGAACCAGGAACGCATTGTCTCCTTTTCCTCATTCTCTGCCATCGTTACCCTGATCATGTCCGTCGGTGCGACTGGATCTTTTGGGTTCAATTCCCATGACTTCACAAGGTGAGCGCGCGCGGAAGCTATGTTTTCCTCAAATCCTTTCCATCCCTGCTCTGTCACAGCGTTAGCCCATCCACCGCACCGCGCTCTCCAAGCTTCGTCTATAAAACGGCGGCCTTCGAAATATTCGGCGAGCCAAGGCTGCACGTTCGGCGATGAATCAAGTATTTCGCACATTTCTTTTGCATGTCGTGCAAACAAATCCTCTCCTGAATGAGTGAGAAGCCGGCTGCGGAGCACGGACATTTCACCGGGGGTGAAAGGGGCGGTTTCCAAGGCGGCGCGGAGAAGCCCCAGAGAAACCTGGTCGGCCTTTTCCAAGGTCGCCGCATCAGCGTGCATGTGGTATAAACATTTGCCCAGGTTTGACGCTGCGACGAACTGGAAATATTTGGAGTACGGGCTGGCGGGAAGTCCGGCCAGCGCTTTTTCGAACAATTCTTTTTCCCGGTCGAGAAAGGTTTCGGCAGAACCGGCTAGAACATTAAACAAAGGATCATCCACTCCCGCTTTGCTGAGTTCAATGGACTGTGACACCAAATTCTTAGGCAGGGAGGCATCTGGATCGTGACTCCATACATCAATTGTGCCCTGGATAAACGAAATGACTTTTGCATCGGGTTTATCGGTTTTATTATAGGGATCGAGCATCGTGCGATCGCACCATGACTTTATGATTTTACCGAAATACTCTTGAGTTACCGCATCCGGCCCGTGGGGAATCGGCGCACCGGAGACATGCGAAGTTTTTGGCGCACCTGTGTCATCGCCGACGAGACGCCGCATGAGATCCTCCAGCAACCCGGCATGCGCTCTTTCTCCCACGGTCGTGAGCAAAGTAGCGACCAAAAACAACGTGAGAATGCTTTTCATTTTTCGTCGAGGACCAGCTGGAGGTATTCGCGGTAGTCGTTTTTGGGGAGGGTGGTGATGAGCTGGGCGAGTTGTTTGCTGTCGATGAATTTCATGTAGTGGGCGATCTCCTCGAGGCAGGCGATCTTGAGGCCGGTGCGGTTCTCGATGGCGGCGATGTAGTTGCTGGCGTCGAGCAGGCTCGCCTGCGTGCCGGTGTCGAGCCATGCCATGCCGCGGCTGAGGAGGCGGACATTCAGGGTGCCACGGCGGAGGTACTCGAGGTTGACGTCGGTGATTTCGAGCTCGCCGCGCGGGGAGGGCTTGAGGTTGCGGCAGATGTCCACGACCTCGTTATCGTACACGTAGAGGCCGGGGACGGCGAAGTGGCTTTTCGGCGCCTTGGGCTTTTCCTCGAGGCTGATGGCACGGCCATCCGGGCCGAACTCGACGACGCCGTAGCGTTCGGGGTCACGGACTTTGTAGCCGAAGACGCACGCGCCTTTTTCGATGGCGAGGGCCTGGCGGAAGAAGTCGAGGTTGCCGGAGAAAATGTTGTCACCGAGGACGAGGGAGACACCGGAATCGCCGATGAAATCCGCGCCGATGAGGAATGCCTGGGCGATGCCTGCGGGTTTGGGCTGCTCGGCGTATTCGATACGCATGCCGAGGCGTGCGCCGTCGCCGAGCAAGTCGCGGAATTTCGGCAGGTCCTTCGGGGTGGAGATGATGAGGACATCCTGCAAGCCGCCCAGCATGAGGGTGGAGAGCGGGTAGTAGATCATCGGCTTGTCGTAGATTGGGAGGAGCTGCTTGCAGACGATCTGCGTGAGGGGGTAGAGCCGGGTGCCCGCGCCGCCGGCGAGGATGATGGCTTTCTTTTTGAGAGGATTCATAAAGAGGTTCCGGGTTCCTAGTTCAAAGTTCCTGGTTGGTAAATGACGAAGCTCGAATGACGAATGACGAAAGAATGACGAAGTTCGAAGGTGGAGAAAGTATCGCGCCCTAGCGGCTTGGATTTGTTCATGGGTTTGTATTTCTATTCAAGGTTTCATGGTTTGCGGGCGTCGTTTTTACTCCGGTGCGCCTTGACGCGCCTTGTACCGCCTTGCCGTAATTCGGCAGTATAAAAATGGGGTTGGCCGTTTTTCTGTTGAGTGGGATTAGGTGAGATTAACTGAGATTAAGAGGGATAAATTCACCTTTTTGGGTGAAATGACGAAGTTTGAATGGAGATTTCGCATCCTGCCGGTTTGGGTTCGTTTTCATTTTTTAAGTCGATTTTGGCTTGATTTACCTTGATTCAACCTTGATTTTTTAGGTCGGGATGGGAATTCGTCCGCTAAATTGGGCTCATATTCAAGGGCTCCAAAGTAAAAATGGGTTCATTCGGAAAATGCAGATGTTTTTTTGAGGAATTGATTTACCGCCAAGGACGCCAAGAGCGCGAAGTGGTAAATAAAACCGCAATTTGTCATGTTCTCATTATTAACAAAAATGGTCTGAAGATACAAGCTAAATTTTAGTTCTTTGTTATCTATTTAGCGAATTACTCTTAAAAAAAGTTTTGCCGGTATTGGTGGTGTTTGCCTTACCGCTTGAATTTCCAGTGAGATGGCGGGATAAAAGCCCGATGCATCATCCTGAAATTCCGACCATCCATGTCGATGTGCAGATCATGTTTTTTGATACGGACTGCGCGGCGGTCGTGAACAATATCGCCTACCTGCGCTTTATCGAGACGGCGAGGACGCTGCTTGCGGAGCAGATCGGCATGAGCCTGGCGCAGATGGCGGAGACCCAGCGGTACCCGGTGGTGGTGCGGACGGAGATCGATTACAAGCGGGGCGCGACGCTGGGGAACAAGCTGGAGGTGAAGGGGTGGCTGGAGAAGGTGGAGCGCTCGACGTTCTGGGTCGCGTTTGAGATTACGCGGCCTGCGGATGGGGCGCTGATCGTGACGTCGCGGCAGAGGCTGGCGCTGGTGCAGATGCCGGAGGGGAGGCCCATAAGGCTGCCGAAAGAGTGGGATGTGCGGTTCAAGCATTTGAAGGCGCACTGAATTTATTTAGGAAGTAGAATTTAGGATTTAGGAAGTTAAAGGGATCTTGCAAGCGGCGCTCTCAGTGTAATTTTGGGAGATTTGCCGCCCTCGCCCCTCGGCCTCTCCAAGAGTCGAGTCTCGTTGTACTCGGGATGACATGCGGTCGCGTTTTTTTGCGTTTTGTTCGCCAGGCTGCTTGGGGACTCTTCAAAGATACTTTTGGAACCAGTTCAGAGTTGTTGCGAGGACGCGTTTGCGGTGGGGCCAGGTGGTGAAGGTATGGTCGGCCTTGGGGATGACGATGTGTTTTTTGATCCCTTTTGCGCGGGGGAAGAAAAAGGCGAATTCCTCGCGGAAGCCGGGGAGGTCGTTGTCGCCCTGGATTTGCAGCTTCGGGATGAGGAGCGAGCAATAGGCGTGCGGGACGTCGGTTTTTGGCCGGTCGGTGTAGAAGATTTTGCCGGGCTTCATGGGGTTCGGCGATGTTTTTGAAAAGTGCTCATCGACGCCGGGGCGCCAATCGGAAAAGCCGGGGACGGCGGACCATGTGACGAGCGTTTTCACATCGGGCGATTGCGCGCTTGCGCAGATGGAGACGGCGCCGCCGAAGCTGAGACCGATAAGACCGATGTCGCGGTATTTTTTCCTGCGGGCCCATGCGATCACGTCGAGGAGGTCTCGGATCTCGGTATTCGGCGACATTTCGTAGAACTCGCCGGAGCTGTCGCCGGAGCCCATGAAATCGAAGCGGAAGGCGTTGATGCCATTCGCGGCGAGGGTGCGGGCCATGGTGACGAAGAGGCGCGCGGATTCCTGTTTGTTGCCGGTGTAGCCGTGGGAGATGATCACGAGCTTGTTATCGGATGCAACAAGCTTGTTGCGGGGTGCAACAGCCTCGTGCAGGACGGCGGCGAGGCGGGCGTGCCTGGTTTCTATGAAGAAGATTTTTTCCTTGGGGGTCATTGTGGGGATTTTAACTTTGTCAAACCCCTGGTCGCGGCTTCCAGGAGCTGGCCGTAGCGGCCGGGGGTGAGCTTGAGGACATCGGGCGCCTCGGCGGCGGAGGGCTGCCATGTTTCATCGGGGAGCGAGGGGGCGTATTCCAGTTTTTTGATCGAGACGACGGCGTGCCATTTATCGCCGCGGACGAGTGTGATTCTCGCGAGATGATAGCCGGGGCCGACCCAGAGGCGCGCGGTCCAATCCTGTGCCTTCAGCGCGCGGGCGAGCTCGGGCATGAGGACGAGGTCGAGCACGCGGCAGGTTTCGCCCGCGACATCGGTGGAACCGGCGTCCTGCACCTGGAAGAGGATGGGAAGGAAGACGAGTTGTTTTTCCGTGAGCGGCAGGCGGAAGGCGGGGAGTTTGAAATTGGGATTCTCGGGAGGGAGGGTGTCTGTCTGCGTGGAAATGAGGGCGTCGATCTTCGAGCCGGGGAAGGCCCAGACGTCGTCGCCGTTGCGGCAGACGGTGATCTCCTGTCCGAGAAGCGTGGTGTGGAGGCGGAGTTTGTCCGGGCTTTGCACGGCGACATCGAGCGTCTGGCCGGCGGAATCGGCGGGGAGGCCGGTGGCTTCATCGAGCGTCAGCACGGCGGTGAGGGCGTGGTTTTGCGTGCGAGCGGCTGGGATGAAGATCCTCGCGAAAGGGAGGAGCACTTTGCCGACGACGTCGTAGGGGTTTTCGTCGGATCTCGCGAGAGACGGGAGAAGAAGTGTGAGGGCAAGGACTGCGGTGAAAAACTTGGATGAGGTACGCACGGGGTAAATTTTAGTAATCAGTGAAATGTTAAAAAAGTTAAAGCGTTAAATGGAGGTGCTTTTTTCAACGGAGGTTTCGCTTCATCCCGGTGGGAATAAGGCGGTAGAAATCATCCACAGATTTCACAGATTAACACAGATTTATTTTTCGTGCATGTGGCGATAGCTCCTTCAAGGTAAAGATCATTTCCGAATGACGGCGTCATTTAAACGCCGCAACCGCTGCAAATGGACTTCCGGCGTCGCGCGATCGCCATGGTTTGGGATGATCCCTGCGAGATCCAGACGCAATGCAGTCGCGAGGCTGGCCGGCATTTGATCCGGTTCGGAATTAAAGATTGCTGGAGGAAAATGGGCAGCGCCCCGATAGCTGGCAAAAAGGTCGGCGCTGAACAATAATTTGAGGCGCTCGCAATAATAACCCATGTGTCCCAATGTGTGGCCCGGCAGATGGACCGCACGCAAGCCATACCAGACGTCCAAGAAATCCCCATCGTCGAGAAGCCGCTGCGGGACGAATGGTTTGAAAGGCAAAATGCTTCTGCCAAGCGTTTCAAGGATGCCCGTGACCCGGGCCCAACCGTGATAGCTGGGATTTCCGGAATAATGATCGGCGTCAAGACGCGGAGCGGCGATCCACGCGCCCGACTCTCTCGCGATTGCTTCAGCATTCAATATGTGGTCGAGATGCCCGTGCGTTAAGATGATTCCGCGAACAGGTTCCCGATCCCAACCACGTTTGCGAAGCGCATGGGACAAGAGCCCGCGCCCACCGATAAAACCGCTATCCAACAAATACAATCCAGCGGCGTCCTTGAGGACGTAAAAATTCAGGGCAGGGGCGCGGATTTGAAGCAGACTGTTTTGCAATTCGTCCTGCATGGAGTTTTGAGATACTGACCAGCATCTCGTGCGGTTGAAATGAAATAAATGGGAGTTTTTGGACAGGATGAACAGGATTGACAGGATGAAAGAAGACCACCGTTAATCCGGGTCGGAAGAAAACTGTTTATAACGAATCTTCGGAGGCGGGGGAGTCGCGCCCTTACAGGGCTGAGGGGTGTTGTGTGCAGGGGACCTGGGGCTTGCACCCCAGGCTGTCACATGACGCCCTTGCAGGGCTGAGGGCATTTTACTCTTTGCCTAGGGGACAGGGTGGTTTATTGGTAGGGAACTTATTTTCGAATGGGATTACTGATATTTCCGATGAATGTGCTCGCCGATGGAGGGGGGCTGATTTTTGCCCTGCAGCACTCGACCGTGCCGGGCAAGGTGGTGCTGGTGTCGCTGTTCATCGCGTCCACGTGCAGTTGGGCGGTGATGTGGACGAAGATGAGCATGGTGCGTGTGGCGAAGCGACAGACGCAGGCGTTCCTGGAGCGGTTCCGGGCGGACCGGCAGCCGTTGAGGCTTTACGAGGCGGGGGCGCGATTCGACGGGACGCCGATTTTCAATGTGTATAAGGCTGGGTGCCTGGACCTGACTTTCCATCTGCTGGGGTCGCAGGAGGTGGATGAGACTTTCCGGGCGCGTCTGGATGATGCGCCGAAAATTTCGCCGGCACAGATGCGAGCCGTGAGTTCCGCGATGGAGCGGGCGGTGGGGGAGAATGCGCTGCGGATCGAGTCGCAGATGATCCTGCTGGCAACGGCGGTGAGCGGCGCGCCGTTCCTCGGGCTGCTGGGGACGGTGTGGGGGGTGATGGATACTTTCAGCGGCGTGGCGGCGGCGGGCTCGGCGAACCTTGCGGCGATGGCGCCGGGTGTGTCGGCGGCGTTGATCACCACGGTGACGGGGTTGCTGGTGGCGATCCCGGCGATGTTTGGCTACAATTTCCTGGTGACGAGCATCCGGTCGATGATCGTGGAGATGGATAATTTCGCGGCGGAGCTTTCGTCGTCCTTTGAACACAAATATGTCGATCACGGCACGAGGCCGTCGGCATCAACGACATTCCGGAGATAAACGATGCGCCGCTTCTCAGACCGCCACAGCCTCAGCACGCTCTCGGAGTTGAATGTCACGCCGCTGCTCGACCTGGCGTTTGTGCTGCTGATCATCTTCATGATCACCACGCCGCTGATGGAAAAGAGCGCGCCCGTGGTGCTGCCCACGGACAAGCCGGCGCCGAATGCGATCGATCCCTCGCAGGTGCAATCGATCTCGATCACGAAGGATGCTGAAATATTATTGAATAGCGAGGCGGTGACACTCGACCAACTGGAAGCGCGTCTTATCGAACTGAAGCAAACACACACCGAAATCGCCGTGGCAATCCGCTCCCATAGAGAACTGCAGGTGCAAAAACTCGTCGATGTGATGGCAGCCGTTCAGCGCGCCGGGATCACGAAGGTCGGCGTGGTCACCAACCCGGAAAGCGAGTAATGCGCAACGATTCGCTCTTCCGGCGAAACCTGCTGATCATCGCCGTGGCACATGTTCTATTAATCGGCGGGCTGTTCATGAGCGGAGTCTTTTCCAGCAAGAAGCAGGAGAATGTCGCATGGCTCGACAGCGAGGGGGATGTGGCAGCAGCCGAACAAAAAAAAGAGGCCGCCAATGCGGCGGCGACTCCTGACAAACCCGACGAATCGACACCGGAGCCGACCCCGATGAAAGACAAGGAGCCGGAGAACAACAACGTCGCGCCGAGCGAAATCCCCCTTTCCAGTCCAACTCCGGAACGGACAGCCACACCGACACCCCGGCCCACCCCGAGACTGACTCCAACGCCCACCCCGAAACCGGTCCCGACCGCGACGCCAAAGCCGACCCCCAGGCCGACTCCAAAGGAAACTCCCGAGCCCACCCCGAAACATACTCCAAAGCCGACGCCCAAAACCAGCGCCACCCCGAAGAAGAAAAAGTCGCCGTCTCCTTCTCCCAAGAAATCCGCCTCTCCAAAACCGAGCGCAAAGCCCGATGACTCCGACGATACCGGGACGCATGAATCCAAAACTTCCGAAACGCCCAAGGCCCATCACAAGGATGACGAGGGGACCGATGACGGAGGCGACAGCAATAATAATGGCGAGACGGCATCTTCCACTGAGGGCAAGCATGGCAAGGAGGGCAAAGGCAAAACTCCTGGGAATGAAAAAGGGGCGGGTAGCGGAAAAGGTCCCGGTTCGCCTGGAGGAAGCGCCAATGGGGCTGCCGAGATCGGCTGGTACTACGCCTCCATACGCGACCGGTTTTACAGCCAGTGGGTGCAGCCTCCGGCTCTTGTGCAGAACGGCGAGAAACTCTCAGCAACCGTCAAAATCACCATCCAGAGGGATGGCCGCGTGACCGATGCCACGCTCTCACGATCTTCCGGCAACGCGATCATGGATGAATCTGTAATGACCGCCGCGAAGCACATAACGCAACTCGCACCTCTTCCCTCCGCAATCAAGGACGACTCGCAGGTCGTACCGATTGAGCTTGAACTGAACTCAAACTAATCTTGAATCTAAACCTACCATGAAAAGACACCTTCTCTTTTTGTTTGCCGCATTTTGCGCATCCTCCCTCTTCGCCGCCGAGGCGCCTACCATCACCATCAGCAAGAGCGACGTGATTGGCATCTCAGTCTCGACCATCGGCGGGGTGGACGGCGCGGTCGTCACGAAAGTATTGCAGGAGGATTTGGTACGCTCGGGTTACTTCAGCATCGCGCCGGCATCCTCGGCGGGGTTCATCGTCAGCGGCGCCTCGAATGGCGGGAGCCTGGATGGCAAGGTGGTGGATCATTCCGGGAGTTCCGTGGTGGCGAGCACCTACAGCGGCACGGCTGCCAGCAAGGCCCATGCGTTTGCGGACGACATCATCAAGACGATCACCGGCAACAAGGGGTTTGCCTCGACCAGGATTGCATTTGTCGCCACGCGCACGGGGCGGAAGGAAATTTACACAGCCGATTACAACGGCTCGAACGTGCAGCAATTGACGCACGACAACAGTATCAACGTCCACCCGCGCCTGAGCCCCGACGGACGCAAGCTTGTCTATACGGGCTACAAGAGCGGTTACCCCGACATTTACGAAGTCGACCTCGCGAGCGGGAGCCGCGACCGCATTGTGAAATTTCCCGGCACCAATACCGGCGCGGCTTATTCGCCGGATGGCCACCGCATCGCCGCCACGCTCAGCAAGGACGGCAACCCCGAGCTTTACGTGATCAGCGGCGGAGCGCACCGGCTCACGCACACGCCCGGCGTGGAATCCTCACCGACCTGGTCCCCGGATGGCGACGAGATCATTTATTCGTACGACGGAAGCGGAGCTCCGCTGCTCTACCGGATCTCCGTGGGTGGCGGCGAGGGGCATGAAATTTCCACAGGCCACGGGTATAACACGGAGCCGGACTGGTCGCCCGATGGCAAGAAAGTGACCTTCAATGTGCGCGACGGCGGTTTCCAGATCGCAGTGCTCGATTTGCAAAGCGGCTCGACGAAAGTGGTGGCCTCGGGGGAAAACCCCGTTTGGGGACCGGATTCCCGCCACATCCTTTACGCCGAGGGCGGCGCTCTTTATCTGCTTGACGCTCAAACCGGCAAGAAGGCTAAAGTCCTTGACGGTTTGGGTAAAATCACCGAACCCACATGGTCGCGCTGATGCGCCGCCGTACCAATGATCCATTGATCGAACACGCCCTATGAAAATCCAGATCTTCAAACTGCTCACACTCACCTGCGCCGCGGTGATGCTCTGCTCGCTCGCCGGCTGCAGCTCATTCGGCAAGAAGAAAAACGGCGATCAAGCATACACCGGCACCGGCAACGATGCGGATTCCGTGAACGGCACGCCGCTGCCAGACCGGCAGGAGGGAGTCTCCTTCACGAGCGACAATGTGGACAAGAGCAAGTTCCGGCCTGTGCATTTCGCCTTCGACAGCTTTGCAATCGACAACTCGGAGCAGCCGATCCTGGACGAAGTGGCGGACTTCCTCAAAGGCGGGTCCAACAGCATCATCATCGCCGGGTTCACCGACGAGCGCGGCACGGCGGAATACAATCGTGGCCTCGGTGAGAAACGCGCGGAAGCGGTGCGCGGGTACCTGATCCAGCGCGGCGCCGACGGCGGCAAGATCCAGACAGTGAGCTTCGGCGCGGAGATGCCCGTCGATCCTTCCTCGAACGAAGGCGCGTGGGCGAAAAACCGCCGCGCTGAATTCGGAGTGGTGAAGTAATACCTTTCAGATGGCTGCTTCGTCCCCGCCGTGTGTTTCGGTGATCATGCCTGTGTACAATGAGGCGGCGACTGTCGCCAGTGTCATCGCCGTGGTCCTGCAGCAGCCGTGCGTGCAGGAGTTGATCATCGTGGATGACTGCTCCAGCGACGGGTCGTGGGGGGCACTGGAAAAAATCGCGGCGACCGAGTCCCGCGTAAAGATTTTCCATCATGAGGTGAACCAGGGGAAGGGTGCGGCGTTGCGCACCGGCATCTCGAAAGCGGGGGCATCGCTGGTGCTGATCCAGGACGCGGACCTGGAATACGACCCGAACGAATACGAAACACTCATCGCGCCGATCCTGTCGGGGAAGGCGGACGTCGTCTTCGGCACGCGCTTCGCGGGTGGCGCACACCGGGTGCTTTACTACTGGCATTTCGTGGGCAACAAGTTTCTCACCATGCTATCCAACATGGCGACGAACCTGAACCTCACGGACATGGAGACGTGTTACAAAGTTTTCAAGCGTGAGATCATCCAGAAGATCACGATCGAGGAAAACCGGTTCGGCTTTGAGCCGGAAATCACCGCCAAGGTCGCCAGGACGGAAGTGAGGATATACGAGGTACCGATCTCTTATTACGGCCGCACCTACGCCGAGGGGAAAAAGATCAACTGGCGCGACGGCTTCAGCGCGCTGCGCTGCATTTTCAGGTATAATTTCCTGCGGTAGGCAACCGGCTAGAAATAGAAGGGGATGCCCAGCTTCCTGAATGCCGCCTTTTGTTCCGCGAGGTAGCGGTCGCCGAGTGTCTCAAAGCCATTTTTGGCGCGGAAATCGGCAAGGAATTTGTTCACCTGCGCCTTCAGCTCATCGTTCCCTTTGCGGATGCCGATGGCCCATGATTCCTGCTGGAACGGCTTCAGGATTGCGCGGGTGGCGGCCTGGTTCTTCCGCCAGTTTTCGTAGGTGGACATCTGGTCGTAGATGAACGCGTCCGCCTTGCCCTGGAGCACTTCGAGGACGCAGGCGGATTCCTTTTCCAGGACCACGACCTGTGCATTCTTGATCTGCTGCGCGGCATAGAGATTGCCGGTGGTGCCTTTTTTCACGACGATCGTCTCGCCGGCGTTGTTGGCCTCGAGGATGGATTGGATGTTCGAGTTTGTGCGAACGAGAAGGCAGAGGCCGGTTTTCAGGTAAGGATCGGAGAAATCGATGGCCTGGGCGCGCTCCGGGGTGGCCGTCATTGAGGAAATAATGAGGTCGATCTTTCCGGTCTTGAGTTCCGGGATGAGGCCGTCGAAGCGGATGTTTTCTATCACGACCTTGCGGTGAAGATATTCGCCGAGGGCGTTGGCGAGATCGACGCTGACGCCGGAGGGATTGCCCTGCGTATCGGTCATTTCAAACGGCGGGTACGCCAGTTCCATGCCCACGACGAGGTCCTTTGCCTGCGGGGCTTCAGTTTGAGGAGCCCCGGATTGCGGCTGGCGGGAGCAACTTCCCAGAAAAAACACACTCACGAGCAAAATGGCTGAAAATCCGGAAGCGAACAGGCGTGAAATCCGAAAATCCGGGCAAAAACGGGGGGCATGGCGGGCTTTTCTTGATTTCATGGCTTCCGGGTTCATTTCGAGGGAGTTTAGCGTGAATTGACCGTTTGCCAAGCGCCGCGCCCCGCGCAGGCGAAAATAAGCTTTAAGAAAAAAGCGCTGGCGCGAGGGGCTGATGTGTGCCAGTTTTGCCGCTCCTATGAAATCTCTCCGCCTTGCCTCCCTCGCATTTTTAATCATTGCCGTTGCCTCCGTGCATGCCGCAAACCCGAAAGACACCCCGGACAAGCCGGATAAAAGCGCGGCGCCTTCCAGCGACACACCGCTGCCCGACCCCGTGGCGGTAGTGGACGGAACGCCCATCTCAAAAGCCGATCTCGAAAAGGAATTTGCCAACGCGCTCGCCAGCGCCGGCAAACCCGCCTCCGATTTGACCGATGCCCAGAAGCAGCAAGGCTACCATGCCATCCTCGATGACATGATCGTCGACCGCCTCCTGCGCAAACTCTCCGCCGATGTAAAAGTGAACGACGCGGATGTGGACAAGACCGTCGCGCAGATCAAGTCGCAATTTCCCTCGGAAGACAAAATGAACGAGGAATTGAAAAAGAACAACCAGACCCTCGACAAGGTGAAGGACAACATCCGCACCTCGTTGAAAGAACAGCAGTGGATCGAATCCCAGCTCGGCGACAAAACCGCCGTCACCGATGCGGACGCGAAGGATTTCTACGATAAGAATGCCGACAAATTCCAGGTGCCCGATGAAGTTCGCGCCAGCCACATCCTCTTCGCAGTGCCCCAGGACGCCAAGCCCGACGTTGTTGCGGAAAAGGAAAAGCTCGCGAAGAAGACCGAGGCGCGCATCAAGAAGGGCGAGGATTTCGCAAAGCTTGCCACGGAACTCTCCGACGACCCCGGGTCGAAGGCGACCGGCGGCGACCTGAACTTTTTCACGCACGACCGCATGGTGCCGGAATTTGCAGATCAGGCGTTCAAGATGAAGGTCGGCGAAGTCAGCGATCCGGTGAAAACCCAATACGGTTTCCACATCATCAAGGTCACCGACAAAAAAGCAGCGCGCACCGTTCCTTTCGATGAAGCGAAGGAAAAGATCGAGTCCTACCTCAAGGAATCGAAAAAGCGCGAAGCTGTGACGGCATTGCTGGCATCCGTGCGCGCAAAGGCTGACGTCAAAGTCAACCTCGCCCCGCTTCCGCCAACCGCTGCGCTGCCGCCAATGGCCCCGCAGCCTTAATCGCCGACGGGTTTCCACGACCATCCGGGAGTTGCAGCTCCCGCCTCATTGGGGGAACTCGCTTTGTCGAGCCCGCTCCCGGGAAGCGCATCGCTTTGATTTTTTGCTTTAAAAACCGGTGGTGATGCCATTGGATTGCGGGCGGGGGGAAACAATCATCATGGCACGTAAATTAAAACTGAATGCAGGGGTCATCGGTCTTGGAATCATAGGGTCGCGCATCGCGGCAAATTTAAGGACGGCGGGCTTTCAAGTCTACGTCTGGAATCGCTCGCCAAAGCCCGCGCCCAATTTTCTCGCATCGCCTGCGGAAGTCGCCGGCCTTTGTGAAGTGATCCAGCTCGTTGTCGCGGATTCCACGGCGCTATTCGAGACCATCAATGCGATGGGGAGCGCCCTTACGCCGAAACACACGGTCATTTGCAGCGCCACGGTCGGCTCGGAAGCCACGCTGGAAGCCGCGCGGATGGTGGAAGGCTACGGGGGGAAGTTTCTCGACGCCCCTTTTACGGGCAGCAAGGAAGCTGCGGAAAAAGGGCAGTTAATTTACTACATCGGCGGCAGCGACGACGTTTTCCGGCGGGCCGAGCCTGTCCTTAAGGCGTCGGGCAAGGCGATCGTGAGGATCGGTGAGATCGGCCAGGCGGCGACGGTGAAGATCGCGACAAACATGATTGCGGCAGCCGTCACGCAGACGCTCGTGGAAGCCTGCGCCATCGTCCAAAGGTCCGGCGTCGACCTGAACGTCCTGACGAAGGCTCTGGAACAGCACGGGGTGCGGTCCGGGCTGCTCGATGCGAAACTGCCAAAGATCATCGCGCGCGATTACGACACGCATTTTTCTGTAAAACATATGTTTAAGGATGTACAACTCGCCATCCAGGCCGCGAATAATTTCGACATCGACATCCCCGCCACCACCGCCACCGCCGGCGTGCTCTACGCAAGCATCAACAATGGCTGGGCGGACCTTGACTATACCGCCATCGCAAAGTTCTACGAAATGCCGGATGAGGGGGCCGATGCCGCCCCGGTGGAAACCGATACGGAGCCGGTACCCGACGATGAACCGGAAGGCGGGGCGCCTGCCGGTGCGCAGGCTTTGGAGGAACCTTCCTCTCCCGGGGAAAACGAAGAGGCGCCGCCCGGGGATCATCCACCGGTTTCCGGTGAACTTCCGCCACTGAAAGAAGAGGCCCCGGAAACCGCTGCCGCGCCGGTTCCGATGAGCCGGAGGCCGCTGCCGCCCGTAAAGAAGGAGAAATCGAAGGGGTGGTTTGGTTCGCGGCGGGAAGATTAGCACGTCCTGCGGCCACCGCGTGCCGGGTAAAAAATGAATCGCTCGGAACTTTACGCACGCATAGGGTCGCACGGCGCAATCGCTGCATTGGATCGCGCGGTATTCAAGCTCACCGGCGCCGACCGCGTGCGCTACCTCAACGGCCAGGTGAGCAACGATGTCCGCAAGCTGACCCCTGCGGAGACCATGCATGCGTGCGTGATGACCGCAAAGGGAAAAATGTGCGCCGATATTTTCATCACCGCCGGGGCGGACCACCTGCTCGTGGACGCCGACCCCTCCCTGCGCGAAAGCGTCGCCGCGCGTCTGGAGCGATACATCATTTCCGACGACGTGACACTGGAGGATGTCACGGAGGAATTTTTCCTGGCACACCACCTCGATCCTCATGGGTCGGCTTCCGTAACCAACGAGCCGCCTTTTACAAAAAGAAAATCCCGCCGTTATGGCCGCGACGGGTGGGACTTCTTTCTGACCCCGGAGGAGCATTCCGGCGTCGAGTGGCGGAAGTTTGCGAATGGCTTCCCCACCCTCGATGGCGAATTGCTGGAAACCCTCCGCATCGAGGCGGGCCTCCCCCGCTGGGGTGCGGAGCTGGGCGAGGAAATCCTGCCGAACGAAGCCGGCCTCGAGAAGACCGCTATCGATTACCACAAAGGCTGCTACATCGGGCAGGAAGTCGTCTCCCGCCTCAAAAGCGTCGGCCATGTGAACAAGCAATTGCGCGGCTTTATTTCCACTGCGGGAAAGCCCCTGGAGGCCGGCATGTCGCTCTTCACTCCGGATGCTCCGGACCGGAAAATCGGCTGGCTCACCAGCGCCACCTGCAGTTTTGCCTTGGAAAAACCCATCGCACTTGGCTATCTGAAGCGAGGCACGGCTGCCGAAACTTTGAATGCCCGCCCCGCGAACGATGCCGGCACAGAAAACGCATGCCCCGTGCTGGTAATAGAACTGCCATTTATCCCATGAAAAAAATCCTCCTCACAGCATTCCTTCTCCCGCTCCTTTGCCTCTGTGGCGGGATGAACCTCTTTGCCGCCGGAGACGATGCCGGCAAAGTCGCGCTCATCACCGTCAAAATCGAAAACCAGGACAAGCTGCTTCCAGTCATCATCGAGTTCTACGATGCCGACGCGCCGCAGACCGTCGGGAATTTCAAGAAGCTCGCGCGCAAAGGCTTCTACAACGGCATCGCCTTTCACCGCGTATTTCCCCACACCCTCGTCCAGGCCGGCGACCCGCTGAGCCGTAGGAAAGACCGCCTCCGCGTAGGCACCGGCGGCCCCGGCTACACCCTGCCGGCCGAGATCCATCGCAAGCACATTGTCGGCGCTGTCGCCATGTCGCGCCTCGGGGACAAGATCAACCCCGCCCGCGTCTCCAGCGGCAGCCAGTTTTACGTCTGCCTCAAGCCGATGCCCAATCTCGACGGCCAGTACACCGTATTCGGCCAGGTCGTACGCGGGATGGACAATCTCGACCAAATCAGCGTCCTTCCCGCCGATAGCAACGACAACCCCGTTGACAGGCCCGTGATCAAATCCGTAAAAATCCTTTCGCGCGACGCCGCGGAGAGCCTCGCGCTGAAGGAAGAGAAGGCAAAACCCTCAATGTTCTCAAAACTCTTGCAATTGCCGGAATTGTAAGGATATAAACCCCTTCCCTTTTTCGCGAAGCCTGCGAACGAAGGTGAGAAGTAAAAACGGGTAGGTACCGAAGTGGCCAAACGGGGTGGACTGTAAATCCACTGGCTTACGCCTTCACAGGTTCGAATCCTGTCCTGCCCATTGCTTCCGAAGCCCGTACGAAAGGCAAGGTTTCAGGACGATACGAAATGAAGACCGATTCCTCCTTTGATTTGCGTGCGGTTTCGCAGGAATTCTCCATCGGCGGCGCTTTTCTCGAAAGCCGTCCCCATGGAAACGGGCATATCAACGACACCTTCGTGGCTGCATTCGATCAATCGGGCATCCGCGTGCGGGTTATTTTTCAGAGGATCAATCAGCGCATTTTCAAAAAATCCGGAAGCGCTCATGGACAATGTGTACCGGGTCACCAGGGAGGCTCGCGCGAGATTGGTTGAGGCGGGCGTGCCCGATCCGTCGCGACGCGCCCTCAGTGTCATACCTGCTCGCGACGGCCGCTCTTTTCACCGGGATGCGGCGGGAAATTACTGGCGCTGCTATCCGTTCATCGAGAGGGCGCGGTCTTACGACATCATTCAGGATCCACGCCAGGCATTTGAAGCAGCCCGGGCGTTTGGCGGATTTCAGCGGTTGGTGGCCGGATTGGGCACGCCGAGGCTGAATGAAACCATCCCCGGCTTTCATCACACCCGCGCGCGGTTCGACCGTCTGCGCGAGGTGGTCGGGGCGGATGCTCACGGACGCCTCAGCCGGGCAATGCCGGAGTGGGAATCCATCCAGCGCCGGGAATCCGTGGTGGACGTCCTTCTCGATCTCCAGTCGCGGGGCTTGATCCGGGAACGCATCACGCATAATGACACCAAGTTGAACAACGTGATGATTGATGACGCGACCGGGGCGGGGCTTTGCGTGATCGATCTGGACACGGTTATGCCAGGCCTCGTCCTTTACGATTTTGGCGACATGGTGCGCACGGCTACGAGTCCCGCGGCCGAGGATGAGACCGACCTGTCAAAAGTGCGCATGCAAATGCCCATGTTCGAGGCCCTCGTGCGCGGGTATCTCTCGGGCGCCGGGAATTTCCTGGACGACGTTGAACTCTCCCATCTGGCATTCTCCGGAAAACTCATCACACTCGAAATCGGCATCCGTTTTCTGACCGACTACCTGGAGGGCGACATCTACTTCAAAACCAGATACCCGGATCACAACCTCGACCGGTGCCGCACCCAGCTTGCCCTGGTGGCGCACATCGAAAAGCAGGAACCCGAAATGAAGCGGAGCGTCGATGCCATCCGGAAGGAGCAAGCCTGCGAACGAGGACGGGAATTAAAAAATAGCCCTGCCTGCATTGACGGTATACCCATACATTCAACCCAACCCCAAAAAAATCCATGCGACTCCTGACCCTATCCGCGACCCTGCTGCTCATCATGCTTTCCATCGCCCGCGCGCAAACGCCTCCTGTCCCGGCGCAGCCTTCCGCCTCACCCGTGCAAGCTTCCGCGCCTGCGGATGCAAACGCACTCGTAAATAAAATACAGGCGGAACTCACCGGCACATCCGCCCCCGAGGGCATCATCGATCCGAACGTCCCGCACGGCGAGTTCCTTCACCTCACGGTGTCCGATTCCACGATCTATCCCGGCATTGAAACCAATCTCCAGATTTATGTGCCCGCCCAGTACGATCCCGCAAAGCCCGCCTGCCTTTTGGTCAGGCTCGATAACTTGGGCGCTTACGAGGGCACGGTACTTGACAATCTCATCGCGAAAAAGGAAGTGCCTGTCATCATCGGCGTCGGCATTACCTCCGGTGCCGTCTGGAAGGACGAGGGCGGAAAGAAAAAGGGGATCCGTTTCGACCGGTCATATGAATTCGACAGCGTGAACGACCATTTCCCCGACTTCGTGTTGAACGAGGTTCTCCCCGCCGTTCAGAAATTGAAGACGGCGGATGGCCGCGCGATCAACATCTCGCCCGACGGCAACGACCATGCCGTCACCGGCGGCAGCACGGGCGGCATTGGTTCCTTCACGCTGGCGTGGCGCCGGCCCGACCAGTTCACCCGCGTCTATAGCGTCATCGGGACATTCGTGTCCATGCGCGGCGGGCACGACTATCCGGCATTGATCCGCAAGACCGATCCGAAGCCGTTCCGCATTTTTCTGGAAGATGGCTCCTCCGACGCTTGGAACCCGCTTTTCGGCACGTGGTACGATGCAAATTTAAACATGGAGTCCGCCCTGCGCTTCTCCGGCTACGATGTCGCCCATGCATGGGGGACCCACGGGCACAACGGAAAGGCCGGGTCGGTCATTTTCCCCGATGTCATGCGCTGGCTCTGGCGCGATTACCCGGCTCCGGTCGCGTCAGGGACTTCGCACAACAGCACACTCGTGGAAATCACGCTGCCGGGAGAAGGCTGGAAGCAGATCCCACAGAAATTCCAATCTGCCGCAGGCCTCGCCGCCAATGCAAAAGGTGAGGTCTTCGCTAGCGATGCACCTGCGGGAGCGGTCTATCAACTTGGCGCGGATGATAAGACGGCGTACCTGGAGCACGGGCCTGCTATCATCGGCGAGGCGTTCGGGCTGGATGGCACGTTCTACGGCATCGTGCCCGGCGAAAAAAAGATCATCGCGCTCGATTCCAAGGGCGTCACCTGCACCATTGCCGATGGCATCGCCGGCCACAGCATCCTTGTGACGAATGATGGCACACTCTACGTCAGCGAACCCGGCGGGCACAGCGACATGCCGAGCCGCATCTGGCAGATCAAGCCGGGCTGCGAAAAGAAGGTCATCGACCAGGGCCTGCATTCCGCTTCCGGGATCGCTTTCGCGCCGGACGGCTCGCTTTTTTACGCCGCCGAGAACACCACCCAATGGATCTACAGCTACGTCATCGGGCCCGATGGCTCTTTCGTCGACAAGCAGTCATACTACTGGCTGCACATGACCGATATCCCGAATGACAGCGGCGCGGAGGACCTCGCCGTGGATACGCACGGGAATCTCTACGCCGCCACGCGCATGGGTGTGCAGGTCTGCGACCAGAATGGCCGTGTGCGCGCCATCCTTCCGCTCCCCACGCCGTGCGGCCCGGTGCGGAGCCTCTGCTTCGGCGGCGAGCATTTCGATGTCCTCTACGCCACCGACGGCGTGCATGTTTACAAGCGGAAGCTCAAGGTGCCCGGCTTCCCTCCATGGGGCGCGCCGGTTGCGGTCCCGAGCCAGGGGGGCGCTTGAACTCCATGAGATAAAACTGCAATGAGGCTGACTGACTGGCTCTCCCACCGAATAAATACTTCGTACAGCGCCGGAGGCGCGGCGGAATTACAGCCCGGAGTGAAGCTCCGCGAAACTCCGGGTGTAATGATATAAATTGAACAAACCCCTGGAAGGGGTGACGGAATAAAACGTCATCGAGGTTCGGTAGTGTCCTAATTTGGTTTTTTGGACGTTGGGCTTGACGGATTGCAATGCCCGTCGCGCCTGCGGATGATAGGCAAACGTGGGGAAGATCGCATCCTACGGCATTAAGTTAAGAAATATCGGTTCTTTCTACGGTGGTCGGACGCAAAAGGGTAAAGTCACGATTCAGGCTGCGTCCCTTGGAGGGATACGCTCTGTCGTGTCCCAGTCCCAAAAATCTCTGACTTTATGCTGGTGAATCGCAGCCACCCATACATTGACGTCAAAGCGGGATCCCCGCGCGTTTTAGATCCTCCTCCGTCTGGCTTTGTTGTTCGAGCGCGAGCAATCCCTCCACGCTCGTCCGCTTGGCCGGGGCATTCGGAGCGCACCGGATCACCGGCAGCCCTCCTTCCCCGATTTCTACGAACGCACTGGCCGCACGCGATTCGAATGGTGTCGGTCCGGTCATCCCCAACCCCTCGCGCAGCAATTCGGCGACGAGATCCTTCACAGTCCGACCCGTAATTGCAGCGCGTATTTTCACTTCACCCACCAGTTCATCGGGCAGTTCCATCGTTATTTTCACAAACCTATCTTCCCATTTTCCCGATGTGCTGACAAGCCAGCCGGCGGATTTTACCGTTTCGCGTTAATCATGGAGCGGAGCGTGCGCCATTCATCCGCGAACGCCCGCAAGCCAAAACCGCTGCCCCACGCCACCCCGGCCATGAGCGCACCGAACGCGGCGACCAGTCCGATCGCCCCGCCGACGGTATCGGGCGCGAGAAGATAGCGGATGCCCCCGCCGAGTGTCACCACCGTCACGGGCAGCACCCAGCACCGCGCCACCCACCGGATCATCGGGATTTCCAGCCGGCGGCAGATCCTCACACCGCAGAAGAGAGTGAGGCCCGATTGTGCAATCGCCGTCGCTACCGCGATGCCGGCGATCCAGTGCATCTTCATTGCCGCGTACGACAGTGCGAGATTGAGGATGCCAGTGCCGGCGATTGCCAGCCCCGCGATTTTCAATCCGTCGTTGCCAAACCGGAATGTCATTTGCAGCGCCGCATCGCCGCTCGTGGTCACCGCGAGATTCCACGCAAACGCAAGTTGCAGGAATAGCGGCACCTGGTATTGCGGCCCGAGCCAGAGCCGGATGAATGCGTCATTGATCCCCAGGTAAACGAGCGCCGCCATGCAGCCGAGCAACGTCTGGAACGTATTGAGCCGCATCGACTCGGTGAGCGCCCGCTGCCGGTCCGCCGGTTCCTTGCTCGCAAGCCATTGCGTGATTTTTGGAACGCTCACGAAACTCGCCGTCAGGATGAGCGTGGTGGCCAGGTCGCACAGCTTGTAGTTGTAATTGTAGGCCGGGATCACGGCGGAGCCGAACCCGGCATTGATGAGCAGCCGGTCCGTGGAGCGGTAAATCAGCCAGCCCATCGAGCAGAGGAATGACCATACGCTGGTCGTTGCGAGATCTCCCCAGATGCGCCGGTTGATCACGATGGGCAGCAGGTTTCCCAGCCAGGGGTGCGCCCATTTCAACATCCGCCAGGCCAGCCACGCGTTCAGCAGCGTGGCCGCGCCGTAGGGCAGCACCTGCACCCACAGCGGGAAGCCCTGCCGGGCAAGCAGCCAGTGGAAAAACGGGGCCGAGATCTGGCCGATGAGGATGGTGGGCAGCACGGGCCATGTCACCGTGCCGAATGCAAAATTCACGCTATGGATGTACCCCGCGAGTATCGTCAGCGCGGCGCTCACCCCTGCATACACGAACAGCACCTTGAGCGAGCCTGAGCCGGGCACCTCCTTGAAATGCAGCCAGTGCGGCAGCCATGGCGACAGGAGGATGAATGAGCACCCCATCAACAGGGAGAGGATCAGCACCAGGGCGCGGGCCGAGGCCAGGTACTTGCGCAATTCCTCGTCCTTCTTTTCGCCGACCATCTGCCCTGCGCGCACCGCGACGGACATGCTTACGCCGAGATCGCCAAGGCCCCCGAGGCCCGCCGCGGCGAGGTAAGCCAGGTATAGTCCATTGAGGCCATCGCCCATCGCGCGCAGCAGCAGCCGCGCAAAAACGAGCGAGGCCAGGGAACCAACTCCCATGCCGCATATCCGCAGGATGAACGCCATCCTTACCGAGGTGCGGTTGGCAAGCAGCCACTTGCGCAGTTTATCCATGGGCCAGTATTTTTTCCGCCAGCATCATTGCGCGCCCTATCGCCTGGTCCATGTCGTAGTAGCGGTATTCGCCCAGCCGCCCGCAGATCACCACCCCGGCGGTGTTGTCGGCGCGTTCCCGGTACTTTTTATAAAGCGCGGCGTTCGCCGCATCCGGGAAGGGGTATTCGTAGTCGCCCGGGTTCTCCGGTGTGAAGGGAGTCTCCGTGGTGAGCACGGTGCCGCGGATTCGCGAGGCATGGTCCGGTTCCATCATGCGTTTCCACTCCAGCGTGCGAAGGTGGGGGCCTTGGAAATGCATCGGCGCGTTGATCTGGGTGAAGGGCTGCGCGAATTCCACATCCGGCAGATACGTGTGGCTCCGCCGCTGCGCGCGATAAACGAGCTTGCCAAGGTCATGCCCGAAAAATTCATCGATGGGCCCCGTGAAGACCAGAAGTTTTTTCACATGGAATTCGTCGCGTTGCCGGAGGTAATCCACATCCAGCCGCAACGGGATGCCCTCGAGCATCCGGCGCATCATTTCCGCGTAGCCTTCCCTGGGGATGCCCTGGTATTTTGCATCCGGCTTCAACCGTGGGTCATCATCGGCCCGCACATCGAACCGCGCGCAGAGTTCGCGCGAAAGCGTGTGCGCCGGCACGCCCCACTGTTTTTCGTTGTACTCCTTGACGAATTTCTCATAGATCACCCGGGGCATCAGCGAGAGCGCCGCCTCCTCGAAGTTGGTGGGCTTCCCCGTGAACTCCGGGCGCCATCCTTCACCCACGGTGCGGCGGATGTAGCTCGCCGCCACCGGCCAGTTCTCCAGCGCCCCGTCCACCAGCGATTTCAGGCATGCCTCGTAGGGATGGAACGGCGAAAAGCGGTTTACAAACTCCCATATCCTCTCCGAGGAGGTCCGGAAATAATGGGGGCCGTAGGTATGGATGCGGATGCCGCTTGCATGCGCATGGTCATGCACATTGCCCCCGGCGTGGGAGCGCCGGTCCACGACCAATACCTCGCGGCCTGCATCGCTCAATGCCCGGCCGATGACAGCTCCCGTAAGACCTGAGCCGACGATAAGTGTATCAATGCTGGTCAAGAGGGGGTTTCAGGGATTTTAGGATTAATGCCATGGCTTCTGATAAATAGCGCTGCTCCGGGCCGCTTTTTAGCCGCTGCGACCGGTATTCGATAAGAGCGTCTCACGCATTAATATAGGGAATGTTTCGCCTCCGCTGGGATCGCAGTGAATCCAGGCATGCCGGGCAGAGCCTGGTCCGGAGTTGCAACAAAGAAAAGGGTGCCGCCAAATTTCGGCACAAAGGAAAAAATCCACTTCCCGATTTCAAAAAAGGGACCAATGTTCGTTTTTGAAGCCTTTTGGTAGCCGGTGTAAATGTGAAGAATCTTGTATCCGTGCCTTGTCAGGAGCTGGAATAGAACTGCGGAATTGAACGCCAGAACATGCTGCCCACCCTCGCGAAACGTACCCAGGACAAATCTTGCATACGCAGGCAGGCCCATCGCATTGGGCGTTGAGACGATCAGTTGGCCACCGGGTTTCAACAGGGACTTTGCCCCATCGAGCATTGCCCCGGGATTCGAAAGATGCTCGATAATGTCGCCCGCAACGATTATGTCAAAGAGACCAAGGCCGGCGGGAAGTTCGCTGAGTTTCTCTACATCCCCGGTAATGACATTTTTAAAAATTCCGTCGTGTTGCAGTTGGGCGATGGATGTCGCATCCAGATCCACGCCAGTGCAATCACAGCACCCGCTCAAGGATTGATGCAGACTCTCCTTCGCCAGCTGTATTTTGAGATCGACAGGCGAGTCTGTAAAGCCCACGCAACCTAAATGCAACACCCTCTTTCCGGCGCATATCGCCAGAATTTCCCCGTTTTTTTCCACGTAACCTTCCACTTTGGGATTGTGCGGATTCATGGCCGGAATTTGGAACAAAAGGTGGTGGGTGTTTCCATCGGGGGCAATCAAAAGCTGCGGGGAAAATTGCTGCAGCAAGTCACGCGCCCGCAGGTATGAATTCATGCAGGGGTTCCCAGGGTCTGGTCTGGTCGGTGGTGCCGGTATGCGATTCGCTTGCCTTGTAAGCAGCCAGCGAATCGGAAATCAGCTTGAGCATGGCCGTATTCAGGATCATTTGTGGAAGCTGGACATCATACCCGCCAAATACAAAGGTGTAAAAGAGCGGGTCAAAGCAAATTCCACTGCCGAAGAACAGGGCAATGGGGAAAAATGGCGTATCTTTGGAGGTCCGTATAAGCCTTACTGCATAAATGACAAGATAGATCATCCAGGCATAAAGAAGGACAAGGCCTACTGCTCCCACCACGCGGATTGCGGTGAGCGGGCCGCTGTGAAAGCCGCCGTTGATCAACTGGCCTTCCATGCCGGCCTCGCCGCTCTCGCCCACCGCCGCCATCTCCCTTACACTGTCCTGCGCACGTTGCGATGTGCCGAATCCGTCCCCCAGGATCTTGTTTTTGATATATTTGTTGCCATCCATCGCCCGGTGCCACATCTCGAAACGCCACTCGCTGGAGGCATTCGCATTTTCCACTGCTTCCCAGTTCCAGTGGCCCGGTAAAAAGCTCAAGGCTCTCTGGGCGACAATCGGCAATTCAAACAGCGTTCCGTTTCCAAGGATTAATACCACAAGAATAGGGAGAAAAAACGCGCCCACCTTGATTAATTCCAGCAAACCGCGGCGGAAATAACCCGATATCGCGATGGTTGCCACGCCGAGCGAGATCCCGATCCGATGCCCGGAATACAGGATGCATATCCACGCAAGGGTGAACAGCAGGAAGCGCCAGAATAAGAGGGGATTCAATAAACTGGTCGGCGGATAGAATGCGCACAGGTATGCTATGGCTACGACACCGAAATCCATCAGTGCTCCTATTCTGCCTTCCACGGCATCGGGGTCGGTGTCACCGCCGGCGACAGTTTGCTCCCCGTTTGCTTCCATTGCATCATAACTGCTCGTTTCAACTCCTGAATAAATATGGCTCAAGACAGGTACGGTCGCAGGGAATCTATAGGCGACAATGCTCATAAAACTCACTACGGTGGCGCTGATCAGGATCGCCGTCGGTATCGTGCCTGCCTGCTTGACATTCAGCGTCACCCGGGAAAGGACCCAATATCCCAGCAGGACTACGACTGTAATATAGTAGGGTCGCCCTCCCACGAGGTCATTCCCCAATGAATTCAATCCTACCGGATTCCGGATGTACACACTCAGAAGATAGGCCAGGTTGAGCCACATGATAAAATCCAGGAAATCGTGCTTTGGCCTTTTCTTGATCAATTTGAGCGCTGTGTAGATCAGAAATGTTACAAAGCATAACATGATGAAGATTTCGCGTATGGAGAAGGGAAGTGGCAGCATGAAACTGGATCCTTTCAAGTCCCACGCAAGCGGAATCAGTATCCAGATCCGCGTTTTCATCGCAAGGCAGAGGAGCATAACGGCGATTGCTGCCCCGATATAGCCAAGCTTCTTGGTGTCGCCTTCCGCGGCAAGCTGTCCGCAATAGATCCCCGCCAGCACCCCGGCGGTGGTCACGCAAAATACGGTGAAATATTCCTGCAGTCGGTCGAGTTTCATGAAATCAAGTGGGGCGGATAAAGCAGAAAAAAAGGATAGCGCAAAGTCAATTCGCTTCAAGTTATCTCTGCCTTGGCTCCTTCAACAGGCGGATCGCCCGCATTCCTCGTCCAAACGTGTGTTGCAAACCGTGACGTCTCCGTTCATAAATCCCTACCCCTGATGAACACACGTGAAGTCATTGTCGTCGGTTCCGGCCCCGCCGGAGTGGCATGCGCGGCGGCGTTGCTGGAGAAAGGCGTCCCCGTCACGCTCCTCGATGCCGGCCTCACGCTGGAACCCGCCCGCAAAAACGAGGTGGCCCGGCTTGCCGCGATCCCGCCCCCGCTCTGGGATGCCGCGGCCGTTTCCACCGTCAAGGGCAACATCGTTTCCAGCAAAAAAGGCATCCCCTTGAAATTGCTCTTTGGCTCCGATTTCCCTTACCGCGACGCGGAGAAATTTCTTCCCTGTAGCCTCGAAAATATCGGCCTGCGTCCCTCGCTGGCCCTCGGCGGCTTCAGCAACGTCTGGGGCGCTGCGATGCTCCCCTATCTCGACGCCGATATGCCGGACTGGCCGGTAAAAAACGCGCAGCTCGCGCAACACTACGCAGCCTCTGCCCGCATCGCGGGGCTCGCAGGCGCCCACGACGATCTCGAAAAATTCTTCCCGCTCTTTGTGGAAAACCCTCCCTCGCTGGAATTGAGCAGGCAGTCCCGCATCCTGCACGGCAACCTGCAAAGACACCGCGCAGAGCTGGCCACCCGCGGCATTTTCTTCGGGGCCTCGCGCCTGGCCGTGCGCGCGGCAACCGCCGCGACTCCGGGATGCGTCTATTGCGGCATGTGCATGTACGGCTGCCCTTACGGCTACATTTACAACAGCGCCGATACCGTCGCCCGATTGCAGCGCAACCCCGCCTTCCACTACCAGCCCGGCATCGTCGTGGACCGCGTCGCGGAATCGGCGGACACCGCGGAAATCACCGGGCGCCACATGGAATCCCGCGAACCGTTTCGCGCCGCCGCCAGCCGCGTCTATCTCGCGGCAGGCGCCATTTCCACCACCGGCATCCTCCTCCGCTCGCTCGATGCCTTCGACCAGCCGGTGCGGATCAAGGACAGCCAGTATTTCCTCCTCCCGCTACTCATGGGCCGCAAGGCAAAGGGCATGCGCCACGAATCGCTCCACACCCTCAGCCAGCTTTTCATGGAGATAATCGATCCCAAGGTCAGCCAGCACACCGTCCACCTCCAGCTCTACTCCTACAACGACCTCATCGGCGGCGCCCTCCGCGATTCCTTCGGCCCCGTCGCCGGAAAAATCGACAAACTGGTGCATGAATTCGAGGATCGCCTCATGATCGTCCAGGGCTACCTCCATTCCGATTTCTCCTCGCAAATCTCCGTCACCCTTTCGAGCGGCGCGGATGCACAGTCCTCGCAACTGCTCCTCCGCCCGGAAATCAACAAAGCCACGAAACCCGCCGTCCGCCGCGTCGTTTCCAAGCTCCTGGGCCAGTCGCTCCTCATGGGCGCCGCCCCGCTCCCTCCCATGCTGCAAATTGCCGAGCCCGGTCGCGGTTTCCACAGCGGTGGTAGCTTCCCGATGCGCGCCGCTCCTGGAAAATTCGAGACCGACACCCTCGGCCGCCCCTCCGGTTTCGCGCGCATCCACGCCGTGGACGCCACCGTTTTCCCCAACATCCCCGCCACGACAATCACATTTTCCGCAATGGCCAACGCCCACCGCATCGGCTGGGAATCCGCAAGCCTGAACCCCTGAAAAACCCGCATTTTACCGTGGATAATCAACCTTTACCAACCATCACCACCCCTCCCACCTGCGCGATCACCGGCGCTGCCGGCTACGTCGGAGGCTTCATCCGCCGCAAATTCGAAGCCGAAGGCTGGACCGTCCGTCCGCTCACCCGCTCACCCAGGGATGACAAATCCGTCGCCTTCCAGCTCGGCGGCAACCTCCCTCCCGGCGCCCTCTCCGGCTGCGGCACCCTCATCCACTGCGCCTACGACTTCGACCAGTTCACCATGGAAAAAGCCCGCGCGATCAACATCGCCGGCACCCGGAAACTCCTCGACGCCGCCCATCGTGATGGCGTTAAAAAAATAGTCGTCATCTCCTCGATCAGCGCCTTCGAAGGCTGCAAATCCGTGTACGGAAAAGCCAAGCTCGCCATCGAAAAAATCGCCCTCGGTGCCGGTGCCATCGTCGTCCGCCCCGGCCTCGTCTTCAGCGAAAACGGCGGCGCCATGTTCGGCAGCCTCGTCTCCCAGGTCGAAAAATCCTCTCTCCTCCCTCTCATCGGCACCGGCGACCAGATCCAGTACCTCGTCCACGAGGATGACCTCGCCGGTTTGATTTTTGGCCTCGGCTCCGGCCTCATCCCATCACCGCAGGGAGTCATCACCGCCGCGCACGACCAAGGCTGGACATTCCGCGGCATCCTCGAAAAAATCGCCGCTTCCAAAAACAAAAAAGTCCGCTTCCTCCCTATCCCCTGGCGCCTGCTCTGGCTCGCCCTGAAAACCGCCGAGACCCTCCACGCTCCCATCAAGTTCCGCAGCGACAGCGTGGTCAGCCTCGTGAACCAAAACCCCCACCCCTCGTTCAACGAACTCGCGCTCACTGGTGTAACACCCCGCCCCTTTCAACTCGCCGACGAACGCCACGGCATCCAATAACCCATCCACTCAATGCCCGGTCCGCTCTAGTCATCCCATCAACCGCCTCTCTAAGCCGTAACAATTCAGTTGGAAAAGAGCCACCGTTTGGAAGTTGTTGAGTCTGTGAAGAACAATCAACAAG
>Ga0302319_10001707_pt1 | contig 48864 bp, 26 predicted proteins | sample Bog_T0_2_FD_203319 | JGI IMG/M metagenome (GOLD analysis project Ga0302319, IMG submission 203319) | Peat permafrost microbial communities from Stordalen Mire near Abisko, Sweden - Bog_T0_2 | ecosystem: Environmental > Terrestrial > Soil > Wetlands > Peat | place: Sweden: Abisko, Stordalen Mire... | reverse complement strand
CTGTGTCCCGCATGATTTCGCCATTGGCTGCATGCGTCTCAACACCCATGCGTCTTATGGCCTGCTGGTTCGTTCTTGCTTCCGCTTCCGCGCTTGCCGCCCCTACGCCGGGGGTTCTCGGCGACTGTAAGACCCCCATGGACTCCATCGTGCGCATTGCGCCATGCGGGACTAGCGTCTGCCTTACGGTGGTCCGTCTCGCCCCCAGTGCTCCAGAGACGACCGACCAGCAAAACCCCGACGCCGGTCTGCGCCACCGAGCGATTTGCGGCCTCACCGTTGGCACCGGGTTCGTCCAGGCCGACGCCAACCAACTCGCCGACGGTCATCTCTACGATCCGAAGACTGGCCACACCTACCGCGGCACCCTAGCAGCGGATGGCGACACGCTGCATCTGCACGGCTATATCGGCATCTCGCTGTTCGGCCGCAGTGAGACCTGGCACCGGGTTGCGCCGGTGCCTGCCTGCAGATAGCCTCTCACCGCAACCAACAAAAGAGGGGTGCGAGCCGAAGCCCGTACCCCTCTGGATGATCTGCGGCTACCGAAGTAGCCGCATCCCTGAGACAACCTACGCGGCGAAGCGCTTCACGACTCCGGCACCAGCCAGGGCAAAGACGCCTGTCGCCAGCAACAGAATGCTGGACGGCTCTGGCGTTACTGTCTTGGTCACATCCACGATGGACAGGTTATAGGTGCCCGGATCGCAATATTGCTCCGAATTGCTATACGAGGTCAGCGTGAAGTTGCCGGTCTTGAACGTTGGATCGCTGATAAGGCCAGTGAACAACTGCGGTCCGGCCAAGTCGAACAGCTCTGATGCCGTACCGCCGTCGAACTTGCCCCCCAGATAGAACTCCATATTGCTGGTGATGTGGTGCCCATTCGCATCCAGAGACACGTTGTCGATCGTGAACTCGCCATTATGGTTCGAGTAGGACGATACCGTGGGGCTGGAGTTGATCGTGAAGGTGATGTCGGTACCCTGGCCGGTGAGGGTGAAGTCCAGGGTATCGGCTTTAGCTGCCAAGGTTGCGGAAGCCGTGATGGCTCCGAGTACAAACGTGCGGAGAATTACTTGCTTAATGGACACAGGGAGACCTCTCGATGCATATGGAGATAAATGATTGCTGCCCGCCTTTAGTGCAACTAGCTGACCAAACCCGCATGTTCAACCACCGCCCCATTTAGAAGCTTTTTCTTCCGTGCAACGTCTCTGTTGCAGGCATCTTGCGATGGCGAAGGGAAAAATATTACCACGCTAAACAGCTCCCACCGAACATTGGATGGGGAGAGGCCTCCTCCCCTTCGGCTGAGCGCCTATGCCGGCAAGGCTCTTGCCTGCTCCACATACAGCGCCGACCGGAATTTCTTTCCGGTGCTCGCTCCAGACATGTACCGCCGCTTGCCAAAAATTGGACGGTTGAACCACGCGCGGTCGAACTTGCCCAGCATTGCCCAGGCGATGCCCGCGTAGCCTCCCGGATCGCGGCCGTCGATCTCATATTTGTCGTTCAGGTAGATCGCCACCTTCATCGCGATGCGCACATTTGGCGTCCACTCCACAATCTTCTTCGCCCAGTACATGCGCAGGTAGTTGTGCATCCACCCATAGCGAACCATCTGGATCTGCGCGGCGTTCCATAGCTCGTCGTGCGTTTCGCCGCTCTCCAACTGCGGCAGCTTGTAGAGCACCTCGCGCTGATCATGGTCGTGCTCTTCGATCGTCGCGCGTGCCCACTTGTCCGCGCATCCCGGCGAGTCGTACTCCGGCTGATAGCGGACGAAGTTCACGCTCAGCTCGCGCCAGACGATCAGCTCATTGAAGAAGCTCTCGCGCTCCGCCTTCATGTGCGGATGAGTCTTCGCGGCCGCGTCCACGGCCAGCGCAATCGTCTGCGGACCGATATGCCCGTAGTGCAGGTAGGGACTCATCTTGCTGGTCCCATCTGTCTCCGGATGATTCCGGTCGCGATCATAATTCACCAGCATCGCAGCGCAGAATACCTGCAGCCGCTTAACCGCCGCTTGGTGTCCACCGGTCCACGTCTCTACGGGCCTCACGCTGCGGTCGAACTCCTTCCAGCCGACCGTGATGTCCTCTCGCACATTGTCGGCATGCAATCCGTGGGGCCGCTTCCACAGCACAGTGGCGTGAGGATTGGTGTACGGCACAAGAAACTCGGGCAACGCGCGATACAGTCTCGGCCGCGCCACCGCCGCACTGAACTGCGCCTTCTCCAGGAGCTTGGACGGAACAATTACATCCGCATCGACGGTCCAGAAGGGGATTGTAAGCTCTTCGCCAAGACTTACGCGCCACTTCTCCGTCTCGCGCATAGGGTTTTCGTCGCCAATCACCATCGCCGCGTCGACATCGTCAAAGAACTTGAGATGATACTCGTGCGGAGCTCTCCGCATCACAAACCCAACGCCTCGTTCGGCGCAATCTTCTTCGATATCGGGTAATCCCTCGTTGAGGAAGGCGTAGTGGCGAAGATTCGCGTGCGGGAAGTTACTGATCGCGGCAAAGTACACGACCACCGGAAGATCCAGCGCGTTACCCAGTGCGATTGCCAGGTTAAGCGCGTGATTGTCCCTCCCGCGTTGCGCCCTCTGCATCCAGTACACGACGCACTTGCCGTCCCCAGGAGCTCCGCCACGCCGCACCGTCACACGAGGATCCTGCGCCAGCTCACGCAGCGCCCGTGGAACACGCGCGTCGTCGATCAACGCCGCCGCAATCTGCGCGTACGCTGCATCTTTCTCCAGCACCGTCATCGACTGCGGACTCTTCTCCATCGCACCTCCACGCTACCTGAATCGCGGCCATCAGCTACTATCGTCCTTGCGAGAAATTCCATGGTCATCGACGTCATCAAATCCGCTGCCTCAAAACCCGCACAGGACATCACCGAAACCGTCACGCTGCGCCGCGGCACCGTCGCCGACGCTCCCGCGCTCGCCCTCACCGGAGCTGCCACCTTCCTCGAAGCCTTCACATGGATGCTTCCCGGCGCCGACATCGTCGCTCACGCCCTCAAGAACCATAGCGCCGACGCCTACGCCCACTATCTGGCCGCCCCCAGGACGCGCGTAACCCTCGCCGTCACCGGCTCGCCGTTCGTTTTTCCTGGCGAACCCGGCTCCATCGTCGGGTACGCACTGCTCTGCACGCCGGAGCTACCCACCATCGACGTGCTTCCTACCGACATCGAGCTCAAGCGCATCTACCTATTTTCGCGCTTCCGCACCGCCCCGGTCCTCGACGCAACGGGCGAACCCATCCCCAACCTTCGTCCCTCCCAGGCCCTGATGGACGCTTCCGTGTCTGACGCTTGCAGTCTCGGCGCCACCCGCCTCTTGCTCGGCACGCACGCCGAGAACGCCCGAGCCATTGCCTTCTACCACCGCAATGGCTTTACCCAGGCCGGTACTCGCACATTTCAGGTCGGTAAGCAGCAATGCTGTGACCTGATCTTCGCAAGGGCGCTCTAGGGCGTCCTCCACCTCACCGAGCGAAAGCTATGGATAACCTCTTGTTTTTAGAGGCTTTATTGGGAACCTACCCTGGGACTATGATCCGCGATCGAATTCCTCGCGGACGGGTGCCAGCGAAGGTGCGTGGGAATCTTTTGCCGCCAGGATGCGTCTAACTTAGTGGTAGACTAAGATTCGCTGGAGACGTGCGCCTACGAGTTGCCGAAGCATCGCTAAGATTTTAGCAGAATGTCTTCCGCCCGCGCCCGCGGCCTTGACCGCAACCCCCGTCCCGACGACCCCGTCACAACCCAGGGAGTTCTCCGCGAGGCCCGTTTGATTTCCCCCCGCGGAAATAGATCCCGAAAAATTTTTACGAGACTCCGCCTCGCGTGAGTCTCCCTTAGGAGCGCCCACGTGGCTGAAGAACTCGATAAGTACGAAGAAGACGTAGACCACATCATCGACACCGGCAAGGAGAAGGGCTACCTGACCTTCGGTGAAGTCAACGACCTGCTGCCCGGCGATATTACCTCGCCCGACGAGCTCGATGACCTGATGACCACCATCAATACCCAGGGCATCGATGTCCTTTCGGAAGGCCGCCGCGGCTCCAAGCTGGATCCCGACGATCGTGACTCCGACAACGAGTCCGGCGAAGACTCCGATGACGTCGAACTCGACCTCTCGCCTGGAACACTCGAGAAGACGAACGACCCCGTCCGCATGTATCTGCGCGAGATGGGCACCGTTCCCTTGCTCACTCGCGAAGGCGAAGTCGAGATTGCCAAGCGCATTGAACGCGGCCAGCTCCGCGTGATGAAGGCCATCTCACGTTCCAGCATCGTCATTCGCGAGATCGTCGGCCTCGGCGAAGACCTCAAGCGCGGCGTCCGCAACATCAAGGAAGTCGTCACGTTCGACGAAGAAGAGCTCACGGAAGAGATTCTGGCTGCTCGCGTCAAGGCGACTGTTGCGAGAACCGACGAGCTCGTCAAGCACCAGAAGAAGGCTGCTGATTTCCTCGCCAAGTCGCTCGACCCGCAGGGCAAGGATGCGAAGGCGAAGGCCAAAGCGGCGCGCAAGAATATCTGGCTTATGGGCCGAGAGAACGTCTTCATCTCGCGCATCGTTCGCGAGTTCAAGTACACCAACGGCGAGAAGAAGCGCCTGCTCGACAAGGTCAACAAGACGGTCGACTCCATGCGCACGCTGGAACGCCAGATTCGCTCGCTTGACAGCAAGTACGAGGCCTCGCGCTCCGAAGAGCTGAAGAAGGAGTATCGCCGGCAGCAGAAGAACTGCAAGATCGATCTCGAGCGCATGGAAGCCGACGCCGGCATCTCCCACGAGGATCTCAAGCGCACCCAGCGCGAGATCATCCAGGGAGATATGGACGCGGAGAAGGCCAAGCGTGAGCTCATCGAAGCCAACCTTCGCCTCGTCGTTTCCATCGCGAAGAAGTACACCAACCGCGGCCTGCAGTTCCTCGACCTCATTCAAGAGGGCAACATCGGCTTGATGAAGGCTGTCGATAAGTTCGAGTACCGTCGCGGCTACAAGTTCTCGACCTACGCCACCTGGTGGATTCGTCAGGCCATCACGCGAGCGATCGCGGATCAGGCTCGCACGATTCGTATCCCGGTGCACATGATCGAGACCATCAATAAACTCATCCGCACCAGCCGTCAGCTGGTGCAGGAGCTCGGCCGCGAAGCGAGCTCGGAAGAGATTGCCAAGCGCATGGACATCCCCGTTGCGAAGGTCCGCAAGGTCCTGAAGATCGCACAGGAGCCCATCTCGCTCGAGACCCCGATTGGCGAAGAGGAAGATTCGCACCTCGGCGACTTCATCGAAGACCGCATGGCCGTCAGCCCATCCGACGCCGTGATCTCGGTGAACCTGAAGGAGTACACGTCGCAGGTTCTGCGCACGCTCACACCGCGGGAAGAGCGTGTGATCAAGATGCGCTTCGGCCTCGAAGACGGCTCCGAGCACACGCTCGAAGAGGTCGGCCAGAGCTTCCAGGTCACCCGCGAGCGCATCCGCCAGATCGAAGCCAAGGCTCTCCGCAAGCTGCGTCACCCCAGCCGCTCGCGCAAGCTGAAGGCCTTCGTCGACGGCGTCAAAGAGATGTAAGCATCTGCACTACAAACACAAAGGGCGCGCCGATCACGGCGCGCCCTTTGTTCGTCTGCACGCTCTTATTGAAACTTCGAACCACGGAAATGCGCCTCATCCACCGCGGACGAAGGCTTGTACTTCACTACGTAAAGGGTTCCCGGCTTGGAGGCGAGCCAGCGCGAGTAATGCACCGGAGCGAACGGTGCTTCCCCATAGCACGCGTCGGGATCGAAGGAGATGCCGTAGATCGGGTGGATGTGCGGAAATGGATCGTAGTACCAATAGCAAGTTCCGGCAGCGGGAGCGGGCGTAGGAACATGTGTACCAGCTGGCACTTCGATGCGGTGATCATTGAGGAAGGCTGCGTGCTGAAGCTCGACACCCATGTCATATTCCCAGCCGTTGTCGACTGAAGTGTCCGGCACGCCGGCAGCACGAAGCTCCGCCGCCAGAGCCGTGCGTGCTCGATAGAGCGCAAACAAGTTATGGTTGATGGCGACTCCAACGATCGCCGCCAGCGCCACCAGTACAACAGCCGCTTCCGGAAGTCGGCGATGAATTCGATCTTGATAATAGCGAACCAGATAGATCAAGATCACAACCAGAACGCCCAGCGTGTAGCGATCTGTCAGGTGGAAGGTGGTCGCTCGTGGAACGAGCAGAAGGACATACGCAATCGCAAATGGGCCGAGGAGCACCCCCAACTGGCGCCACGAGATCGTGCCCGCTGACTCAACCTCCGAAGCAGTTTCTCGTCTACGAAAGTGCGAGGCGATCAATCCCAGAAGTCCACCATAGGAAAGAAGGGTGAGCACCACACGTGCACCTGTATTGAAAAATATCGGGGGGGCGCCTTTGAGGAAAAGATATTCGAAGATCGCATGCACGTCGACCCAATCGCCCTGGGTTGGTTCCAGGAGAAAGACTTGCCCTGTATGACGCGGATGAACGACTACAAGAAGAAGTCCGAGGAAGAGGGCAGTAACGATGCGAAGCGGACTCTTCCGTACCTGTGGGAGAAACAGCACCACGATCGGAAGCAGTAAATATGGGATATCCAGGAACGTATTCAGCAGTTCCTGGAACATGTGCGATATCGAAATTGTCCCTGCAAATAGGTGTTCGGGCTGCGTGTAGGGCTGATGCTTAAACCAGATCATGCAGCCAAAGACGATCACAACCCCGACCACGTTCGCCAAAGCTCCTGCGAACAGGACCGCGCGCTTGCTCCGCAACAGCCAGATGGTGGACGGAACCATGACGAGCACACCAAGCCACGCGATCTGGCGCGAAGAGCCGCAGATGGCATTCGTCATCGCGGCCAGCCATAGCCAGCCGATCGCAGCGCGAGCGCTCGATGTCTGGACCGCGCGGAGGCAGCCGTAGAGGCAGACGACGATTGCGAACAGACCGGGAATGTCGGTCATGAACGTGGCCGAAAGCATGAGATAGATGGGCGAAAGGACCAGCGCCAGCGTGCCGATCGTGGCATTGCGCTCGCTGATATTGGAGCGCACCATCGTCCGCTGAATCAGGAACGCCGTGACGATCGCGACGACCAGCGTACTGATGCGCGCATGGGTCAGAGATATGCCCAGCATCTTGATGAAGGCCGCTCCCAGATAAAATTGCCAACCAATCATCGCAGCCGGCCATCCGTTGTACGCGATGTGCCCAGTCTCTGCGAGGTGCTGTGCGGTCAGAATGTAGGGCCAGTCGTCGCATACACCCATGTTGGCGTATGGGCGGCTGACCAGCTCGCACACGAGCACGGCCAGGGCGCAGAAAACTGCTGGAATGCGAAACCTGTGAACGAGTTGCAACGAGCCTCCCACAAAAATTGCCTGCAGATCTACCCCATCATGAAGATAGCAGCACGACGCACCATGGCATCCTCAGCAGGATCTCCTTCGTGGTTCAGCGCCGCAGCGGCACCTTACTTCCCGAGCTGCGTATCGAAGAACTTCGCCATCAACGCGTCCGCCTCTTTCGACTCCGGCAGCTCCGGGTTATTCCAGAAAGCGTGCGGCAGCGCCTCGAACACGACCAATTGTGCATCCACGCCGGCGCGCAGATACGCGCGATGCAGAATCGTCGTCCCGCTCAAGAGCAGATCGCGCCCACTAGTAATGAAGAGCGTCGGAGGAAAACCCGCGAGGTTTCCATACACCGGAGAGAGTACCGGATCTTTCAGGTCCGTCGACCCGCTATAGTCACGGTTCCCTTGTCTCGGTGGCGCAAGATATCCGGAAAGCCCATTCAGCGCATACATCGCGGTCGAATCGCCCGCTCGGCTGAAGTCCCCCATGCCGGAGAACACACCCGTCGCCCCCGGCATCGGCAGATGAAGTTGCTTGATCTTCGCCGTCACCTCCGCGGTAAGAATCGCCCCCGCCGACGTCCCATAGATCCCGATATTTTTTGGCTTATACGTCTTCAGCATCTCCTTGTACACGGCAATCGCGTCGTCGACCGCCGCGGGATACGGATGCTCAGGCGCCAGCCGATACAGCACCGCAACCACCTTCGTCCCCGTTAGATTCGCAAGTGGGATCGACTCCGTCAGCGACCCCGAGTCAGAGTTGAAGCCGCCGCCATGCAGATTGATCAGCACACGCCCGCTCTTCTCCCGAGCGGTCGACAGCGGAGTCACCACACGCACCGGCACACCCGCAATCTTCGACTCCGTCACGTTCACGGGATACAGCCGCTTCGACACCTCTCCCGCGCCGGCCTGCCACTTGTCCGTTCCTGCGCGCCGCTGCTCCAGCGTGGTCGGCACATTGGAGTCCGACACCACACGCGCCAGCAAAGCCTGCGCCTCCGGGCTCACCGTCTTCGGCACCGGCACCACACGCGTCACGTACGCCGTGCCGTCGGGAAGAATCTTGCTGCTGTCCCTCTGCTGCTGCGCCACGCCACACACCGGCAGCATCGCCAGTATCATCAAGCTCGCCATCATCCTGCGCATACACACTCCTTTACTGCTACTTCACCGCATCTGGATACAAATCTTCCAATGGCTTCTCCGCACCGTTATTGAAGGGCAAGTTAGGCCGCGGCAGCATCGCATCGCGCATCGCCGCGTCGTACAAAAAGATCGCCTCCACCACAGCCGCTTGCCTTAGATCCGGCTCACTCAAATGCTCATACGTATCCAGATTGGTGTGATGCGTTCGCGAGTCATAATCGCGAGGGTCTTGAATAAACTGGAACCCAGGCAGCCCCGCCATCTGGAACGGCACATGGTCCGTTCCGCCGGTATTCTTTTCGGTCACCGTGGTCATGCCAAGATCCTTCAACGGCGCCATCCACTGCTGAAAGATCGCGCCCGCCCCAACGTTCCCCTCGGCATAAACTCCCAGCAGTTTTCCTGTGCCATTATCCATATTGAAGTACGCGTCGAGCTTCGCGCCCTCCGGCTTCAATGTCGGCGGAGCCGTCATGGGCTGCACGAAGAGCGGCACGTTGGCATCTTTCAGGTCACTCGAATAGTGCATCGTCGCAAAGTGTTTCTCCACGTAACCCTGGGAGCCAAACACTCCCTCTTCCTCGCCACTCCATAACCCGATCCGAATCGTCCGTCGCGGCTTCACGTCCAGCGCCTTCAAAATCCGCATCGCCTCCATCGCCACAATCGCGCCCGCGCCATTGTCCGTCGCGCCCGTCCCGGCAATCCAGCTGTCGAGATGCCCTCCTACCATCACTACCTCATCCTGCAGCTTCGGATCCGTCCCCGGAATCTCCGCAATCGTGTCATATCCCCGCTCGTGATCTCCGCCAAACTCCGTATCAATATGCAGCTTCACTGACACCGGCACCTTATGCTCCAGCAGCCGGTTCATGCGATCCCAGGCCTCATCCGACACAACCTCTTCCGGAATCGCCTGCTTATGCTCCGGCCGATACACAAACCATCCCAAGCTCGAGTTCGTGTCATCATGCAGCACGCCACCCGACCCGCTGGGCACCAGAATCGCCACTGCGCCCTCTGCCGCAAAGAACTTACCCACCTTCTCCTTGAAGGCCATCCCCTCAAATACCTGCCGCCAAAAATTCATGTCCTGCGATGCCCCAAGGTCTCCGATTCTGTCACCAGTCAGCGGATATTGTGCGATCTCTGCCAGCTTCGCTGCGTCATAGTGCTCTATCAATGGCAGCTTGTCCGGATCCACCTCTGGGTTCTCCGCCCCTTGCCCATACAGAATGACCTTGCCCTTAAGCTTGCCTTTCCACTTAGCGAACTCGCTCTCATCCTTCATTCCGGAAACAGCAATCACCTCCGCCGTCACCGCACCCTGTGTCGCTGGAGACCACGGCGAAGCCTGCGCCATGAACACGGCCGGATCCGGCTTCACCAACTCCAGCCCGGCACCAATCTGCGTCCACGCCATGCCAAACTCTCCCCAGCTCTCCAGGTGCGCATTCGACAATCCCATCGCTGCCAGCTGCGCTCGCGTCCACTCATTGGCAAGCGCCATGGCCGGTGATCCCGTCAGCCGCTCGCCAATGTCATCGAACAGCGCACTCGCATACTCCATCACATGCGAGTGGTTGAATCCCTCATCGCGAATCCGCGAGTACATTCCTAGGTCCAGCGTCTCCACCGCCGGCTGCATCCCAGCCAAGGGAGGCGCGTCCATCGCCGCAGTCTTCTTCCTCGCCGAACCCGTCTGCGCCGCCATCGCTGCACACCCGAGACACCCAATCCCGCACACCAACGCAACCCGCCGTAACCTGGAAATTCGCATCCCCAAAGCATACTTCGCCCAGGTTCCCACCTCGACACCTTTCTTCTCCGAAAATTTCTCTTCCTGCAACATTGCCTGCGTAGCGTCGACCCATGCGCTTAAGTTTCGTCGTTCCCGCATATAACGAGGAGGCCTACCTTCCGGCCTGCCTCGAATCCATCCTTAGCCAGATCGACCCGCGCACCACCAACCTTCCCGCCGGCACCTGCGAGATCATCGTCGTCAACAATGCAAGCACGGACCGCACCCGCGAGGTCGCTCTTTGCTACACCGGCGTCACGGTCGTCGACGAGCCGCGCAAGGGCCTCACCTTCGCCCGCCAGGCAGGCTTCGCCGCCAGCACCGGCGACCTCATCGCGAATGTCGATGCCGACTCGCGCCTCACCCCCGGCTGGGTCGCCAAAGTCCTTTCAACCTTCGCCGAAGCCGAAGCGACCGCGCTTACCAAATCCGACACCCACCGCCCCCTCGCCGCCTTCTCCGGCCCGCTCGTTTACTACGACCTCACTCCCCGCCAGCGCGTCCTCGTGCACGTCTTTTACATGACGGCCTGGACCAGTTACGCGATCAATCGCTACATCCTGCGCGTCGGCTCGATGGTGCAGGGCGGCAACTTTGTCGTCAACCGCGCCGCGCTCGAAGCCATCGGAGGCTTCAATACCGCCATCAGCTTCTATGGCGAAGACACCGACATCGCCCGCCGCCTCAACGACGTCGGCGAAGTCCGCTTCACCTTCGACCTGAAGATGTCCTCCTCCGCGCGCCGGATCAAGAGTGAAGGCATGCTGACCATGGCGGCCCGCTACTCCATCAACTACCTCTGGACCACCTTCTTCAAACGCCCCTTCACCGACACCTACGTCGACATCCGCGAAGGCCAGGTCCTCCCCAACACCATCACCCCCGAACCCCAGCCCGAAGCCTGACACTTACACGCGTCACCCGGTGACGATCCTATCAATCTCGCGTCCAACCTGCATCTAGTTTTCAGGCGCGCGAGACTCCATGCTGCGAACAATCCGGTATGTGCGGTGCTGGAAGCAATGGGCCATTGTGCTGTTGCCCTTAGCTATGTCGTTCGCATGGAGCAGCACGATCGCTAGTGCGCAGACGACGATCCATGTTCCATCCGACCAATCGACAATCCAGGCAGGAATCGATGCCGCCCAGGACGGAGACACCGTCTTCGTCTCGCCCGGAACCTATAACGAGAATATTGATTTCAAGGGAAAATCTTTGGCTGTCACCACGGGAGCCACCTCTTTCTCGGATACCATGGTCGGCTCAACTATCATCAACGGTTCCACAGATGGGCCTGTTGTGACACTTGGAACCAATGAACCGACATCAGCGGTGTTGAACGGCTTCACAATTCGAAACGGTCATGCCAGCGTAGCTTCCGGGCTGAATGGGGGCGGAGTTTTCATTTCCGATGCATCACCCCAAATAAGTAATAACGTGATTGCGAACAACATTGGTTGTGGAATTCACATCGTGAATCTTGCGAGTCCACTCATTGAAGGCAACGATATCAAACAGAGTACATCACCGAACACTCCCGTCGATTTGCTATGCAATACAAACCACGGCGGGGGACTATCAGGTATGGGCATCGCGATCGAGCGAGCCGGCGCGGTCCGCATCACAAGCAATATCATCGAGAATAACGTAATCAGCGAAACATATAGCAGTAGTCCGGGTTGTGGTGCGGCATTATACATTAATGCAGGGCAGCAAGTGCTCCTGCAAAACAACATCATCCGAAATAATCACTCGGCTTGCGTGCCGGGGGTCTACTCCGCAGTTTCCCCAAGTGTGCTGTCTCTCATTCAAAACCTCATCTACGACAACACCCCACCGAATGGGGCGTCCTATCCGGAAGAAGTGGAAATATTTGGCGCGAATGCAGCTCCTTATCCTTCTCTCACGGAGATCAACAACACGATCTACGGAGAAGGCCAAGAGCTGATTTATTCTTTTGCACCTTCCACTATTGCGAATAACATCTTCTTCAATACGGTTCCATTCCAAACCGACGAGCCCGTATTCACCGCAGGACTCTCTTGCATCGGTGTAGAAGCTCTGTCTATCACCTTTAGTGCCAATGACATTTTCAACAGCGGCTCGTTACAATCGGGCGGCTGCTCTCTTGGCCCGGGCAATCTCGCGGTTGATCCTCAATTTCTGAACGCCTCTGGCGACGACTTCCACACCCAGCGCACCTCGCCCGTCGTCGCCGCCGGAGACATCAACGCGCCAATGATCCCATCTACCGACCTCTATGGTAAGAACCGTACCGTATGCGGCACCATCGACATGGGCGTCTACGAAGTCCATCCCCAGCCGCCCATCGCACTCACTGTCTCACCCAACCCGGCGCCCGGACAATCCTCCGTAACGCTAACAGCTGCGTTGACGGGTAACTGCAACATGCCAACTGGCCTCATCACGTTCATGGATGGCAACACCGTCCTCGGCACCGCAACCCTCAACGGCAGTGCCGTCGCAGCTTTCAGCACCTCGTTTCTCTTCGTAGGTACGCACACCCTCACCGCAACGTATCCCGGCGACTTCAACTTCGCACCGTCTACCTCGAACACAATCAGCGAGGTGATCACCGGCCCTCCCAGCAAAACCATTCTCACCTCAGTCAGCCCCAACCCGGCCACTCCCTTCCAGCAGATCACCATGACGGCTACGGTGAGTTCTGCCTATACGACTCCCGCTGGAACGGTCACGTTTATGTCGGGGGGGACAACACTAGCGACCGTGGCGGTGGCCGCAAACGGAACGGCCACCGCCACCATAAGCACACTGGGAGCAGGCACTTACCCCATTACCGCCGTCTATAGTGGTAGCACGGAGTACGCAGCAAGCACCTCCAATGTCGTCGTCGAAGTCATCAACCCCACCCCCGCCGTCATCCTCACCTCGTCCCTCAACCCCGCACCCGCACTCACCTCCATCACCTTCACCGCGCAACTCCCCGCAGGCTCCGGCGGCACGTTCATCTTCAACATCAACGGTCAGAACATCACCACTACTCCCAACGCCGCAGGCTTCGCCACCACCACCATCAGCACCCTAACCGCCGGGAGCTATCTCATCACTGCCGACTGGTTTGCGGCAGGACACGCCCTCGCAGCACAAGCCTCCCTCACCCAGGTGGTCACCCCGCCTGTCGCCGTCCCCGACTTCTCCCTCACCGGCGCCAACATCACCTTCAAGGTGTTTCACTCCGGCACGGGTTCCCTCGAACTCAACTCGCTCAACAACTTCGCGGGCAGCATCGCCCTCACTTGCAACCCGCCCTATCCCGCCAACTACACCTGCACGCTCCAGCACTCGAGCATCACCCTCGCAGCCGGCGCAACGTCAGTCGTCGGCTTCACGCTCAACTACACCGAGACAGCGAGCGCACGCACCGAAACCCGAGCCGTTCTAGCCGCACTCTTTCCGCTCACGCTTCTATCCCTGATAGGCCTCGGACGCAAGCGCCGCAACGCATTCCATGCCATCCTGTCCCTCGCCCTGCTCGCAATCCTCACCACAGCAACCACGGCCTGCGGCCCAGATCACTTTATCCCCATCACCACCAGCACCTTCCCCATCGCGTTCACCGCGACGGGCACCAGCCAGGGCGCCACCACGCCCATCACTCACACCGTCACCATCCAGGCCACCATCACGCCTTGACGCTAATCTAGAACCGTAGCCGAGCAGCAACCTGCATCAGCCGTGGCGACGACGAGCTCTGCACCTGTCCAAAGTTCGTGCTCGAAATATTTCCGCTCACCGCCGCCGGCCCAAAGAACTGACCGTGGTTGAAGACGTTGAACGCCTCCGCGCGCAGCTCCACCGACATTCCTTTGCTCAACGCGGTCGTCTTCTGCAGCGCGAGATCCGTATTGTCCGCGCCCGGCCCGTAGAAAAACCTTCTCCGCGCATTGCCCAGCGTCCCTAGCGTCGGCAGCGTAAACAAGCTCGTGTTGAAGGCACCCCCACTTAGCCCCGGACGATGATTCACCCGCAGATTTCCCGCCGCAACCTCCGGCTCATCCACGCCATTGTTGTTGATCCCGTTCGGCTGCGTCCCCAACAGCGACGTGTCATTGTTGTTCAGCAGCGTCACCGGAAATCCCGTGCTAAACCGCGTCAACCCGGATGCATCCCAACCCTGCGTCCACCGCGCATGTCCTTGCCATAGCCCGGTCAGCGGCAGCGTGTATCGATACGTCGCCACAAAGTTGTGCGTCAGGTCGAACGCCGAAAGCGCACGGCTCATCCCGGCCGTGCTCATCCCCGGCACCTCTGGATCGACTGCCTCTGCCAAACTCGACGACTGGTCAATCGACTTGCTCCACGTATACCCCACCTGCAAGAACAGCGTGCGCGTCGAGTGCTTCACACTCACCTCGAGCGCGTTATCGTGCGAGTTCGCAATCGTGCGCTGCAGATTCACGCTGCCAAACGCACCACTGAAATTCGTGCGCGTCCCCTGCACCACCGTGCCCGCCGCCGTCGTGTACGAGCTGCTTTCGCCGAACGCCCCGCACGTAGCCGACCCCGCCGCCACACTCGCCGTCGTACTCAACGCCAAACACGCAGCAGGATCGCCCGGGTTCACTTCCTGGATCACCAGCAGATGATGCGCCTCCGTCCCCACATACCCCGCGCTCACCACCGTATGCGCTCCAACTTCGCGCTCGACTGACACGCTGAAGTTCTCCGCATAGGGGGTGACGTTATTTGTCGCAAACGCGGGAATCCCTGTCAGCGGCTCGAAGTTCGCCCAATTCACACTCGAATTTGGGTGAGCCTGCGACGCGCCAAACGCCACCGCCTGCAAAGGGAATCGCTGCCCCACACTCACGCCCGTCGCGGCCGTCACAAACGGTTCGTCGAACAGTGTTGGCGCAGCACTCGTGTCCGTAAACCCATACGGCGGATTACCGCTCATGATTCCCGCCGACAGCCCTTCGAACGCGCTGTAGTATAGGCCATACCCCGCCTTCACCAGCGTAGCTGCCGGCGCTCCCAACAACGTTTTCAGCATGCCCGGTCGCGCCTTTGGAGCCCACGACAGCGCGGCACGCGGCGCAACATTCCCATACCGCGTCGGCGAAAGCGTGCTCGGCACCCCCGGATCCCCCGGAAACAAAATCCCCTTCGGAGCATTCGGAAACACCTCCGACTGCTCGTCTGGATTCAGCGTCAGCAGCTGGTTATACTTCTCCGACCACGGCGGCAACACATCCCAGCGCAGCCCGTAATTCAACGTCAGCTGCGGACTCACCTGCCAGCTATCCTGCGCGTACAGCCCGACATAATGGTTGCGGTTATAAAAATTCTGCCCACTGCCTTGCGTGTAACTCGAGTCAATTCCTAGCAGAAAATCCGCGAAGTCCGAACCCGTCTCGCTCCCCGTAAACGAAAAACTTCCATTGTCGTACACCGTCGGATGCGTGTTGATCTGGTCCGCATGAAAGTCCACGCCCACCGACAGCACATGGCTCTTCACCGTGCGACTCATATCATCGGCCACCTCAAACGTGTTCTCCGCCTGGAACAAGCTCGTCACATCCACGCCCATCGTAAAGCCGTTCAAGATCACATTCTCCACGCCCTCGATGCCTGGGAGCTGTGGCACAATCCCCAGCGTCCCCGCGCCCGTAACAAATCCCTGCGAGGCCAGCGACACGCCCACACCGCCGCGCGGCTGGCCTGCCGCCGCCGCGTTCCGCATGTAGCTCACATGCGCCAGGTTCGTCCCCGCCGCGCCCAGCACCGTCTGCAAATTCACCGCGGCCAATTGGGCGCGCCCGTCATTCTGCGCATTGAACCCCGGCACCGTTGCTCCTCCCTGTCCCGTCGGATACGGATTCAGCAACGAGTAATCGTCGAGAAAGTAATACCCCATCAGCTCGCCCCAACGCGTCTGCCGATCCACCCGCACCGACCCCTTATCGTCCCGCACAGTCTGCGCATAACTCGACGTCGAAAACGTTCCACTCCCCGCATTCGGCTGCGGAATGTACTGCAACAAATTCTTCGCCGGAGCCGACACCACGCTCTGCGGAATCACTCCGCCCGGAAACACGCACTGCGCATTCGCCGTCGTGCAGGTCGCCGTATAGTACGGCTCTCCCTGCGCCACCGCATACTCCAGCTTGCTGCTCAACAAGTGCGCGAAGTACGGCCCACTCACACTCCCCGTAAGCGCGGCACTTTGATCCAACAAATTCCCCGCACGATCCGCCACGGTCGGCACCGCAATCAATCCTGTATCCACGCCCTGCGTCTGCCGAGTCCCCTGATAGTCGCCAAAATAAAACAGCCTCTTCGCCCAAGGAGCCGGCCCGCCAATCGTTCCGCCAAACATCTGCTGATGAAACGGCGCGCGCGTCAGCGAGAAATAGTTGCGCGCATCCAGCGCCGTGTTTCGTGCATAGTCATACACACTTCCATGCAGGCGATCTCCCCCACTGCGAGTCGTCACCGAAATCTGTCCGCCGCTCTGGTTGCCCAGCTTCGCATCGAAGCTGCTCGTCAACACCTCAAGGTCCGCAATCGAGTCCAGCGTCGGCACCACGGCCACGCCCATGTTCTCGTCTTCCTGCACGTTGCTCGCGTTCACACGAAACGCATTCTGCGTCTCCCGCTGCCCACTAACACTCAGCGCCCCGATATCCAGATCGCCCGAAGGCGGCGTGCTTGCCACACCACTCATCACCACCGCATTCGGTTGCGCCGAGCTCTCCGGAACGACCCCCGGCGTCAGCGCCAGCAGGTCCGTAAAGCTGCGTCCGTTCAGCGGCACACTCTCCACCTGCTGCCGGTTCAGCACCGACCCCAACTGCGTCTCGTTCGGTTCCACCTCCGCACCCGCCGCATCGCCCTCGACATTCACCATCTCCGCAGCCCGCGCCACGTCCAACCGAATCGTCAGCACCCGGCCCACCTCTCCGCACGTCACGGGAGTCGAGCTTGCCTCAAATCCCGTCGCGCTCGCCACCAGCGAACAACTCCCGTCCTTTCTCTCCGCTCCCACCGGCACCTGCACCTCGAACCGCCCCGCTGCACTTGCCTTAGCCCCGGCGATCTCCGTGCCCTCGCGCTGCAACACTAACTCCGCCTGCCCGATCCCAGCGCCCGACGAGTCCACCACCACCCCCGACGCCCAAACCGTCGATCCCGCCGTTGCTCCGAGAATCTGCCCGCTCATTCCAACCGTGCCGCACAACCCCAATGCCAACACCCACCCGCCCACCTCCATGATCCTCCACATGCTTCTGACACCTTTCTTCCACCAATCCGTCAGCGCATGATTTCGTTCAGTGCGTGCGTAGGTGCTGCAGTGAGCTCTAAGCCTCTGCCATATAAGACCAATTTAGTCTCCGATATATCAGACCGTATGTGTCGGAGATCACAATGCTCGATATCCTCAAATGCCCGCCACCTGAAGAGCCTGTTAAATACGACAGGGCGCAGCCGAAGCCGCGCCCTCCCGCCATTCTCTACTGCTTATTGCTACTTACTCTTACGCTCTGCCTTACACCCACTCCATCCCGACGCCAATCTCGCGCTCCACACGATTCACACCTGGGAACGCGAGGCTCAGCGGAGCCGAAAGCCCCCGCACTCCTCCCAGCCGCACCACCTGAATCGCTCCCATCAGCAGCCGAGGCGCATGGCCGTTGGGCCAGAGCTCGGCGAACGACCGCATCACGCCATCCTTGTCTGGATGGAACGCCCGCTCATCCCAGCGCTGCCATCCCGGCATGAAGTCAGGAAAATCAGTGACCGCGTTCAGCGTGGAGCGGAAGATTCTCTGCTCCCAGCGCTCCTGATACTGCGGCATAAAGTGCACATGGCTGACTCGGTCCACACGAATCTCTTCCACGAACTCCGTAAAGCTCGCCGCCGATGTCAGGTTCACATTCGCATTCGGCTCCAGCCCATGCCGGTCGCCGCCCGAGATCACTAGGTGTCCGGTCTCCTTCGCCAGCTGCGCCGCATCGCGATTCTCGCGCACATGCCGCAGGCCGTTCAGTTCGAGCGCGTGAATCGTCCGCCCGGCCTCGCGCAGAAACCGCAACACCTCGGTCTGATGGATCGGTCCCATCTTATGCAGGTCCCACAGCGGATGGTTGAAGACGATCAGCACCTGCGGGCTCTCATGCAGTTCGCGCAGCATGCTCAACAACCGCGCATCCATCTCCGGCGTGCCAGGGTTTGCATCTGCAGCCACGGTATATTCTTCGAACCGCCGCATCCACTCCATGCCATCGCGGCTCGGAATGTTATGGATCCCCAGGTGAAAGATTGTCTGGCCAAACGGTGCCGACCACTCCACGCTCACCGGGATATGCCGCGACGATGGAACCGTCCGCAGAAGCATCGGAGCTTCGATCGTGTCATGGTCCGTAATCGATACCAGAGAGTTCAGCCCCAGCCGCTGAATCTGTTTCGACTCCAGGTCATAGGCCATCTTCGGCTGTAGCGGAGGCCGCCAGTTGGCGCGATTGTAGTCCAGCGTCACGCCATACCGCGCGCTCCGCTCCCCATAGAAATCGAACACCCGCTTCAACCCGGGCATCACCATGAACATCGCGTGGATAAACCCCAGCGTCTCTTCCGACACGCTCGTGTGGCTATGCAGCGAGACCCCGGTCGTAAACTCGTGGGTCGCGAGCGGCTGCTTCCATTGGCTGGTAACTTTCGACTGAATCGGCATGCTTCCTCCGCAGTGGTCCTAACCTGCCTCAAGCATGCCCATCGAAAGCAAATGCACAATAACCGCTACAACAATAGAAGCTAAATTTTTTGCACCGGGTTCCTCAGGCGATACGCCCTCGCACTGGCCCTCAAACTGCTGTGGAAGTCGCTGCAAGCAAGTCTTCCAATCACCTCAGCCCGCCGGATATCGCGAGAGATACCGCGACTCAAACAGGTTTCCCGGCAAAGGTTTGCTCAAATAGAACCCCTGCATCTCGTTACATCCCAGCATCTTGAGTAGTCGAGCCTGCTCCGCGGTCTCTACCCCCTCGGCCACCACCTTCAGGTTCAGCGAGTGCGCCAGGTTGATGATCGTGGACACTTGCGCCAGCCCTTCCGGGGCCTCCGTCAGGTCCGACACGAACGTGCGATCGATCTTCAGCGTGTCCAATGGCAGCTTTGAAAGATAACTGAGCGAGCTAAATCCTGTGCCAAAATCATCAATCGCAATGGTCACACCCATCGCCCGTATCGTTCGCAAGGTCGCGATGCTGTAGTCGACGTCTTCCATGATCAGGCCTTCGGTGATCTCGAGCTCGAGACTCGCCGCCGCATCGCGGTCACTGCCAATCGCCCGCTCAATGTCGCTGATGAAGTGCCGATTCCTCAGCTGTAGTGGCGATACATTTACCGCGATCCGCACAGCTGGAAGGCCCGACCTCCTCCACCGCAGGTAATCCTCAATGGCCTGTCCCAGCGCCCATCGACCCACCTCGTAGATCAGCCCCGTCTCTTCGAGCATCGGCGTAAAGCGTGCCGGGGGCACTAGCCCGGTGCGTGGATCGTTCCATCGAATCAGCGCTTCGGCGCCCGTCAGCTTGCCACTCGCCATGTTCATCTTCGGCTGATAGTGCAGCATGAATTCTTGCTTATCCAGCGCCTGGCGGAGCTGATTCTCCAGCACAAACTTGCCCGCCATCATCTCCGTCATCTTCGGCGTGTGGAACAGGTAACGATTGCGGCTGGCCTTAGCCTGCTTCAGCGCCACCTCCGCATGCTTGAACAGCGTATCTGCGGTCGAACCATCCTCTGGATACATCGATATCCCTACCTTCGCGCTGATGCGGAACGTCGCCGTCTTCACGCCGAACGGATGATCACGCAGCGCTTTCATCCATCCCTCCACCAGCAGCGCCACATCATCTTCCTGGCCAATCTCAGGAATCACCACGGCAAAGTGGTCCGCATCCAGCCGAGCCAGCAAGTTCGCGTCGCCGACCTCGCGCGTCAGCCACTTCGCCACCTGGCGCAGCAGCTTGTCACCGGCCAGTTGCCCGAGGCTGTCATTAATATTCTTGAAGCGGTCCAGATCGATCAGGAACACCGCCAGCTTCTTGCGTCCACTCACTGCGCTACGCAAGTAATGCGTTACGCGATTGAGAAACAGCGTCCGATTCGCCAGCCCCGTTAGCACATCATAGTAAGCAAGATAGTTGAGCTTGCGCTCCTTCTCGATGTGATCGATCGCGAACGAGAGATTCGCTGCCAGCTCCACCAGCTGCCGCTCCTCTTCTTCATCGAACGCACCAATCTCGTCCGCATACAGCACCAGCGCGGCAATCGGCACGCCCGCCCGATGCAGCGGAAGCGTCGCCATCGAGCTCCATCCAAACTCCTCGCTATGCAGCTTCCAGGAAGTGTTGGGTTCGCCCTGCTGCGAGTTCTGAATCCACACAGGCCGGTTCTCGTTGATCGCGGTGCCCGCTGGTCCTATCGACAAAGGCCCGTTCGCCTCGATGTCCTTCAGGTACTCCTCTGCTCGCTCGCCATAGCTCGCGACCACGCGGATCATCGAGCCGGCAGGTTCCTGCAGACCAATCCACGCCATTGTGAAAGCCCCCGCCTCCACCGCAATACAGCACGCTTCACGAAATAACTCGTCGCGATCATGCACCCGCACAATCAGCGAATGCATTCTGCTCTGCATCGTCAGGATCCGGTTCAGATGCCTAATTCTGATCTCCGTCGCCCGCCGCTCCTTGATGGCGCGCACCGACGCCAGCGTGTACACCGTCCCCGTCTCTCCATAGGGATTCAAACTAACTTCAATGGGGAACTCAGAACCATCGGCATGAAGCCCCGTCAGCTCCATCCCAATCCCCATCTCTCGCACCTGAGGAGTTCGAAAGTATCTTTCCAGAGAATCCAGATGGGTCGTCCGAAGACGTTCCGGAACCAGTTCCTGGATGGCCTTTCCTGTCAGAGCGCCTTCTTCGTATCCAAAAAGACTGCACACGCGCTCATTCGCAAGCACAATGATGCCTTGCGTATTTACCAGAATCATCGGATTCGGAACAACAGAAAAAAAGTTAGCTATTCCATCCATCTCGAGCTTGCCTTAGGAGTTCGTATTCACTCAATCAAGCTGGATGGGAGACTCCATACTTATCGAGGTCGCATCTTTCGGTCGGCCCTTGCACCGAGGGGTCACCCTCTATCGGGATGCCTACCTGCACTGCTTGAACTCATCCTCGCTGTGGAGGCGTCTTGCCGGACATCACATGTCTTCGTGTTCGGTTATACCAGAGCCGCTCGGCCAAGTCTCATCGGATAACCGCAGTGGACTCGGCGTCTCGTGGCATCCTTAAGGTGAACGTGCATTTCGCTGGAATAGTTCATTCCGACGGAAAATATTTACTCACTCCGCGCACGCTCCCTGGATCACCAAAACGCGCAATGAACTATTCAGTAGAACTATTCCCACCGCACTTATCGGAAGTCCCTAGCTGGCTTCTGGTTTCTTGAAGTCCAGCACCGGCGTCTTCTCCGCCGTATACGCCGCACGATTTCTTCCCGCACGCTTTGCCCGGTACATCGCTTCGTCGGATAGCCGACGTAGCGTCGTCGCGTCCGTTGCATCGTCCGGATACACCGAAACGCCAACGCTCACCGTCACCCCCAGCGCCCCAAACGGCAGCTCCACAGGAGCCTCAAACACCCGCATCAGGCTCGCCGCCACCTTCTCTGCATCCGAGGCCTTATTCAGTCCGCTCACCACCGCCGTAAACTCCTCGCCGCCGGTGCGCGCAATCGTGTCCACCTTGCGGATCTTGCTCTTCAACCGAGCCGCTACTTCCTTCAGACACTCATCTCCCACCAGGTGTCCATACGTGTCGTTGATGAGCTTGAAGTGGTCCACGTCGATGGTCAATACCGCCGCCCGGCGATCTTCCACGCGGCATGACTGCAGGCACTGCTCCAGACGTTCCTCCAGCAGTTGCCGATTCGGCAGACCCGTCAGCACATCATGCTGCGCTCGGAAGGAGAGCTCGCGATCCAGCTTCAGACGCTCCGTAATATTGCGGCCGATGACCAGCTGCGCCGCCCTCCCCAGGTACACGATCTCCCGCTCCACCAGGTTCACCCACACCACCCGACCATCCTTGTGCCGGTGGCGTACGCGTATTCCCTCGGCCGGCTCACCCAGCACACTCTCCACCTCATCCGCCTCTGGATCCGATGGCAGCTCCAGGTCCGACATCCGCATCGCCTGAAACTCCGCAACGCTGTAGCCATATTCCTTGGTTGCGGCTTCATTTGCCGTCAGAAACCGGCCCTTTGGCTCGTCGCAGATCCACATCGGATGAGGATGCGTGTCATACAGCAGACGGAAATCCTCATAAAGATCGCGGAATGTCTCCGCCATCCTGGCCTTGTCATCGGCAGTTTCCTCGAAGACCTTGAGGATCATCGAGAAGCCGACAAAGAACTTCGGAAAATTCCAGAAGTCGTACAGGCCCGTCGTCAGCCACGCTGGATTTCCCGGGATCATCTGCACCAGGTAAAACCCTCCCCAGGCCACGAAGCCAAACGTGCCCGCCCATCCCGACACACCTTGCCGACCAATCGATCCCGCATACAACACAGCCGCGCACAGCAACACTTGCGCTACCACGCAATGGTCCAGGTTGGTCGCCGGCGTCAGCAACGCGTAGGACGTCAACGCCGTTCCATACACCACGCAGATTGTGAAGATCATGCCGCGCCTGCGTGTCCATCGCGCTGGCAACAGCAGGTGAGCGATCGTAATCGCCACGCCTTCGCATAGCACCACCCCGGCCCCCAGCACCACGCGAGGAATCACTAGGAACTCCTGCGTATCGACGATTACCATCGTCGCCGCCGCCATCGCCAGCCCGGACACGATCACCCGCTGCAGACCGTTTTCTTTGACTACCTGCGACATCAAAAAGGTCAGCACACCCAGCAGCAGGAAATCGAAGGAGATGGCATTCTGCAGAGCAACCGGGCTCTCGAGCCTGCCCTGCATCGCCCACGCCGCATAGCTCAGGAAGACGAACACCCATCCCGCAAACCAAAACCGGAAGTAGATCTGCGGACGCCGCCATTGCTGCAATCCGAAGAAAAGGATCAGCAGCATCAACAGCACGAGATCGACAATCGGACCCTGCATGGTTCCTTACCTCGACTCAAAAAGCGCCAACCAGCTTCTGCCGCTGTAGCCGGAGTTCGCTCGTAGATCCCTTTCGGCTATCCCCGGAAATAAACTCAGACTGTGCCAAAATCGGCCGCGTCCTTCGCTTCTATTTCAACGCTTCTATTTCACCCACGTCTCGTGTGTCTTGATACGGTGGCTCACTCGCCTCGCGAAAGACCGCATCCGTGGAAAGTTAGTTGCATTATCCCTGACGTATTGCTACCGCAAAGCACTATGTACGAGATCTCCAGACCATTGCACGTTAATGGCCGCCCCCGAATGGAGGTGAAACCATCTATGCTCTATCTATTGTCCCGGATGTTTGCTTCCTTCTGAAGCGTTCGTTGCACCCGTTCTTCTGGGGCAACCGCGTACTCAGCCCACGCCAGGTCTTGCTCCGTGTCACCGCTCACTCGCTTCCAAACAGGCGCGCGGCTCAATACTCATGCCGAGCGTCTCAAAAAGTCCAATCTCGCTTCGGCCAACATCGTTACTACCAGCTTCACGCAAGTTCAATGAGATGAATCTTACCTGAAGCATTTGACCGTTATCCATCGAGGTATCCACAGTTTAACTTAGTCTTTCGACCAATCGGGTAACTGATGGTGCGCCCAAAAGTCGTAGTGCAAAATTCTGCAGACATCCACTACGCTAGAAGCTGTAACGCACCCCCGCTTCGATGCGCCGTCCGTTGTCTGCCGCATACGGCACACCGAAGTCCGGCGATCCCAACACTCCACCTACCGACGTCACATTCGTGTGATTCAACAGGTTCGACGACCGAACATTCAGGGTCAGCGTCTGCGGATGATTCGCCTTCGCATTCTTCGTCAACGCAAACACCCGCTCCACATTCCCATCCAGGTAGATTGACCACGGCAGCACGCCCTTGTTCCGAGGAAATACTCCCGTCCCTCCCGAAGCCACCAACTGCCCGAACTGCGTCGAGTACGAGCAAGGCGATGCACTCGGATTCGCCGCGCAGGTGGGAGTTCCCGCCAGTGCATACTGCGGCCGATCGTTGAAGTCGCCATCCCCGTTGTTGTCGTAGCCCGTCGTGATGTTGTAGTGGCTGTCACCATGAGCGTTGAAATCCGTGCTCACCACAATCTTCTCCGGCAGCGTGAACGTCCCATTACCAAACAAATTCCAAGTCGGCTGATTTGTCCGGTGCGCAAACTCGCCCGCATCTGTCTTCGAGCTCTGCGGCGTAAAGAACGTATTGTCGTCCGTGTCATCGATCAGGTTCACCCGCACCCCTCCCATAAAGAACTGCGCGCGCTTGAACTTATGGTTCTCCACTCCAGCAAAGACCGCATTCACCCGTCCCTGCCCGCTATTCTGTACCTGCAGGATATTCAATTCAGCCGGCCCCGGCCGAGGCCCTGTCGGCTCGTCATTTAATGGCGAGTTGATATTTTCCGACCGCTGATAGTTCCAGATTCTCCCCACGTAATAATCCAGCGAAAGATTGAACCCCGCCGGTAGCGTCCGCGTTCCGCCAACATTCTCCGCCGCCCATGTCAGGTTGCCGATATGGGGCGCCCACTCTCTTATGCTATGAATCGGCGTAGCACCCGTAAATGGACTACACGTCGCCGTACTAAACGAGGCGTCCGCCACTCCGCCGCACACCGGGCTATAGATGGTGCTGGTCACTCGCTGCGTGCCATCTTCGCGTTGAACCTCCGCCTCATCACTCTCTCCATTGCGTCCCGAGAACATCCCCGCGTGCGCATGCAGCGTCCACGTCCCCTTCTTATTCGGCGACCACAAAATTCCCAGCCGAGGTACCGCGGCATTCAGGTCCCTCGGATCGTTCTGCACGTAATACCGAACCCCATACGCCACGTGCAACCCATGACCAACCTCCCAGTCATCCTGAAAGAATAGTGCGTTCTGCACCTGGGTGAAGTCCACCGCCGGAGTTCCCGCAACATTGCTGTAAGCTGTAGGACTTCCACCCGCCAACCCCAACACGGCCCGCTGATACTGCTGCACGCCCGTGATCGTCTCCGTCTCACCGGCGATCGGCTGATTGTTCGCGTCCAACACCGGAGCAGAACCACCACCAAACGTGTACGTGCCATTGAAGTTCGTGGTCAGTTGCTGATTCTCGTGAAATAACTGGAACTGCGTGCCAAACTTCATCGTGTGATGCTTGGTCGTCAACACGGCATCATCATCGAACTCGACATTCAGCTCGCGCAGCCTCTGCTGCCCAATCGTTGCTCCTCCACTCACGAATGCTCCCGCCACATTCACCTGCGGAGCCGTCGAGTTCGGCACATCGGTCTCTCCATCCCAGCGCAAACTCAGCCGTGCCTCGTGCATCAGGTGTGTCGATACCGTCGTGATATCGCTGGCTCGCACCATATGCTCATACGTCCCGCTGTCGTACCCCGTCTCGGCCAGCGACTCTCCGCCCACGCCAACGTTCTGCAGGTGATTCACATTCGCGCTATATGTTGCGATGAACGTGTTCTTCGGCCCCAGTTGCCAATCCAACCGAGCCGTCCCCAGCCACAGCCGTTGAGGCGCCGCCACACTTTGTGTCGTCGCCACTTCGTTCCCCGCGCCATCCAGCGTAATCGCATCCACCACCGCAAAGTTATCGATGCTGCGATGCTCCAGCGTCAGCGCAAAGTCGCTGCCCGTCTTGCGCACCGGCCCTTCCAACTCAAACCCGTACCGCTGCTTTCCAATCGGAGACGAGCTCACCGAGAACGGATCGCGCGCGTTCTCCCACGGACTTCCATTCGTAGCAAACAGAGCTCCGTGATAGGTCTTCTGCCCCGGCTTCGTATAAATCTCAACCCTCGCTCCATCGAACGGAGGCTCGCGAAACTGTGCTGAAAACTGGTCGGGATTTACCTCGATATACGCAATCGAACTCTTTGGAGGAAGCGCGCTCGAACCCTGAAAACCGTCCACCGAAATCGTCGTATTCGAAGGACTTCCGCCACCCACCGCCGCCAACTGCTGCAACTCGCGCTTCAGATCATCCGGGTCATCGGCCAACGACTGCAGCCGATCTCCCGCAATCGTCTGGCTCGGCCCCGACGACGACGCATTCGTCGCCGCTCCATTCGCCGCCGAAACGTCCACCTGCGTCTCCACATCTTTCAGCTTGAGCACCAGTCTCACATCGTCCGCGTGAGGAGCCGTGACGGTCGCATCCAGCGCAGCAAATCCCTCCGCGCTCGCCCGCAGCCGATGCCTCCCATCCGTCACGCACGCAAACTCAAACCCGCCATCTGACCGGCTCACCACCTGCCGCCGCCCATCCAACACCACCGTAGCTCCTGGCAACAGTGCCTGCGTCGTGTCACGCACCGTTCCGCTCAGCATCGAGGTGACGGTCGCGTTCGAGCACGCTGTCTGCGCCGAGGCATGGGGGAGCGCAAGCGCCGCAAGCGCTGCGGCGGCAACAAAAAAGTCCTTCATGTGTCCTCACCTCTGCGGAAGCAAGTGCACGCATCGATCGCGCATCACCGCACAACACGGCGACCGCAGCATGTCACGGAGGAGACCCCGCAAAGTTCTCTACCACCCCATACGCAAGCCCACGCGCAGAGGTTCCGTCATGCTGCACAGATCTAGCAATCGAAACGCGCCACCCCCTACGCCCGCGCTGCCTTCACCCGATCGCTGATCATCTGCACCGCGCGCAGCGAACTCAGCGCCGCGCCCTCCTGCCATCCCACGATGTGACTCACATGGTCGCCCACAAAATACACTGGCCCGTCCGCATCGATCAGCACCTCATACCCAGCCTTCGGGCCTTTCTCTCCGCGTCCCAACGGCCCTGCATGTTCGCCCGGCCCATACGATTCAATCCACGCTCCCTCGTTCCAAGGAATCATCCCCCACCCGATATATATCGGCTTCTCCAACTCTTTCCCATGACCCGGGTGCAGCCGCTCCACCGACGAGCGAGATGCCTCAAACTTCCCTTGCATATCCAGCGCCGCAAACTCCGGCCGAACCCTCCACTCATACCCGCTCACTAGCACGCCGCGATCCGAAAACATTCCCGCCGACGGCAGCCATACCGGGCTGCATCCTTGCTTCACAAACTCGAGCCCGCCATAGATGTTGTAATCCTGTTCCCAGAATCGACGGCTCTCCCAAGCAATCTTGTACGTCGGCGAATACGTACACTGCTCGATCACCTGCTGAAACGGCGCGCTCAAATCATTCGGCATCTTCTTCATCATGCACAACGGCAGAGCGCACACGCAGTAATCCGCCTCGATCATCTTGTGCTGGCCAGCGTGCGTATACCCCACGCGCACGCCCTTCGCCGTCTTGCGCAGCTCCGTCACTGGAGCGCTATAAATTACCGTCTCGCCCAGCGCCCGCTTGAACGCGTATGCGATCTTGTCCATCCCTCCCACCGGCTGGAACATCGTCGCCTGCATGTCGAACGCCTCTTCGAACAGAATCCCATCCCAGAAGTCCGCATCCAGCAGCGTGTGCATATCCACCGGCTGGCTCAACACGCCTGCGTCTTCACCGGCACCCGCCGTCACCGAGTACCCCGCCGCATCACACCCGTCATACTTCCCCGCCGCATCCAGCGACCCGTACTTGCGCAGAAACGTCAGCATCCGATCGCGATCGTCCTTCGACATCTCCACATCCAGCGCTCCCTGGCTCACGCACTTCGCCAGCAACTCGCTCACATGCCCGCGCGTATCCGCCTCCACCTCGCGCTGCACCATCGGCTTTCCGCCGTTCACCGCATCGTTCTGCAGCAGGCTGCTTCGGCTGGTGTTCACCTCTACCTGCATTTCGATCCCAAACTTCCGGCAGTACCCCAGCATCGTCTTATGAATCGACGGCAGCCGAGCCGGCCCCACATTCTGATAGTTCCCCGCATCCCACGTACATCGCTGCTTCGTCCCATCCGTAAACACCACCTCATCCCCACCGCGCACCGTCCAGTTCCGACCGCCGGGGCGCTCGCGTGCCTCCAGCACCGTACACTCATACCCCAGCGCCTTCATCTCATACGCGGCCACCAATCCAGCAATCCCACCACCGAGCACCACCACCTTCACACCCTTGCCCGTCCCAGCGGCCACGCTCAACGGCTCCGCCGCCTGCGCCAAGCTCGGCGCTAAACCCATCGACTGCATCGCCACAAACGCAGCGCTATAGCCGCCAGCCTGTCCCACCCGCATCAGAAAATCACGCCGTGAACATCCCATCGATGAAGACCTCGCTTTTAAATACGAATGCTTTAGCAACTAAAAGAAGAAAGATTCTCCCCGAAACCGAGTAGAGCTTTGCCGACGCACGAAGAGAAAAAGGAGTGGAAGATTTGAGTGTATCCGCGCTCCCCGTCACGCGCCACCGGAATATACGCTGCACTCAATCTCCCGTACCGCGCTCGCGTTCCCTCGCCAGCTCCCAGTGCCTACTTACAATAGACAAATGACAGAAACAAAAGGACCGCAACCCTCCGGCGATTCGTCCGCCTCCTCCGTATCACTTCTCGGCAAGACGGCCCTCGTCACCGGAGCCTCGCGAGGCATCGGAGCCAGCGTCGCCCGCCAGCTCGCCCAGCTCGGTGCCGACGTCGCCATCAACTATCGCAGCAAGGGCCCTCGCGCCCAGGAAGTCGCCGCCGCGATCGAAGCGCTCGGCCGCCGCTCCCTGCTCCTGCAGGCAGACATCACCAGCCCCGCCGACATCGCCTCCACTTTCGATCAGATCCGGGCAGCATGGTCCCACTTAGACATCCTCATCCTCAATGCCAGCGGAGGTCTCGAGAAAGATAAGCCGGCCGACTACGCCATGAAGCTCAACCTCGACGCGCAGGTAAACCTCGTCCACGCGACCATTCCTCTTATGCCGGAGGGAGGCCGCATCGTCTTCGTCACCAGCCACCTCGCACACTTCTCTGCGACCAAGCCAGTCTACGAAGGCTATGAGCCCGTCGCAGAAAGTAAGCGCGCCGGCGAAGACGCCATCCGTTCCATGATCTCAGCGCTCGCCGAACGAGGCATCCGCCTCGCAGTCGTGAGCGGAGATCTCATCGAAGGAACCATCACACCCAGGCTTCTGCAGCGACACAACCCCGGCCTCATCGAAGACCGTCGACAGGAAGCCGGCTCACTCCCCAACGTAGAGGAGTTCGCCGCCGCCATCGTCGACGCCGTCGTCAACACCGAGCACCCCAGCGGACACACCACCTACGTCGGAAGCACTGAATGGTCGGACCCAACCCGGGTCTAATGAGGAAGTCCGGCAAAATGTCTAGCCTCGAAAGGACAATACGAAGAGAGCCCTCTATCCACACGTGAGAGCGGGAGACAAAAGAAGCCTCTGACCGTGCTTTGAAGCGCGGGAAGAAAGGAGCTCTCTGACCGTGCCTTGATAGCGCCGGACGAAAGGAGCTCTGACTGTGCGTTGAAAGGGCGGGACTAAAGTCCCGCCGTAAATCTCCCAAACGCAACGCGGCTTTAGCCGCCGAGGGAATACCCCTCGGCGAGATCTCCTCGGACGCTTCGGTTGCTCGCTATCCGAGCAAGGCTGGGATCCTAATCCTGTGAAATCACAGCCGCCGCCGCGGACCGCAGCGCCGCCAGCGCCGAGTTCGGCTCCACCGAAAAGTTGTTTCGGTGGTCCGCAAGATACCGATGCACATCCGAGATCACCACCGACCCCTCCCCCACCGCCGACGCCACGCGCTTCACCGAACTCGACCGCACATCCCCCACAGCAAACATCCCCGGAACGCTGGTCGCGTACGGAGTACTCTCAAACCCGTCCGCACCGCCCGTCAGGATAAATCCCTTCTTATCCAGCTTCACCGTCCCAAATAGCCACCCCGAATTCGGCTCCGCGCCAATCATCACAAACACGCTGCCAATCGGCTTCTCCGTCCGCTGGCCGTTCGCACGATCAACCCACGCCACGCGTTCCAGCTTCGTCTCTCCCTCCAACGCCTCTATCTCAGAGTTCGGATACAGCGTGATGTGCACCGAGCTCTCGATGCGCGAGATCAGATACTGCGACATGCTGCTGGCCAGCGAAGGTCCCCGCACAATGTGGTGCACATGCCGAGCAATCCCGGACAGAAACACCGCCGCCTGTCCCGCAGAATTTCCTCCCCCCACCACAATCACCTCATTCTCGCGGCACAGCAGCGACTCCATCGCCGTCGCCGCATAATAGATTCCACGATTCTCATACTGCGCGTAGTTCTCCACCGAAAGCTTGCGATACTGCGCGCCCGACGCCACCACCACAGCCCTCGCGCAGAGCGAAATACCTCCCGCCAACGTCAGCTTGTGGATGCCATCGATCTGCTCGGCCGTAATCGTCTCCCGCGAGATCGCAAATCGCACGCCAAACTTCAGCGCCTGCAACTGCGCTCGGCTCGACAGCCGCTGCCCTGAAATCCCCGTCGGAAATCCTAGATAGTTTTCGATCTTCGAGCTCGTTCCAGCCTGCCCGCCCGGAGCCGTCCCTTCGATGCAAATCGTGCACAGCCCCTCCGACGCCGCATACACCGCCGCCGCTAGTCCCGACGGGCCCGCCCCCACCACCGCCACGTCGTAGATCATCGCCGGATCCGGAAGCTCCGTGATCCCAAGCTCATCGGCAAGCTGCGTAATCGTTGGCCGACGCAGCCTCCGCCCATCCGTCAGCACCACCGCCGGCAACTCAGATTCATGCTCGGACAAAGGTCCGACAGCCTCTCTTGTCTCCTCCGTCGCCGCTTCCACAATCCGATGTGGATAGTTATTCCGCACCAGGAACCGCTGCAATTGCGTCATCTCCGCATCGTCCGCATGCCCAATCAACACAAGCCCACCCGTCGCTTCGCCGATGATCCCAATCCGCCGCCAGATCGTCGCCTGCGTAATCAGGTTCGCAATATCCCCCTGCGCGCGCATCAGCCGCTGCAGCTGCTCGCGAGGGATGCGCAGCACCACGCTCTCCGTCAACGTGCGAGCCTCCACCAACGTTCCCTGCGAGTTCAGCAAATTCAGCTCGCCCGAAAAATCGAATCGCCGATGAGTCGCAATCACTTTCGACGAACCTTCCGAGGGAATCGAAACCTCAATCTCCCCCTCCAGCACGACGAACATATCCACCTGCCGCGCCCCCTGCTTGAACAGCGTCACCCCCGCCGCAAACGTCTCTTCGCGCCCATAGCCGCGCAGCCGCTCCACCATGTCCTCGGTCAGCTTCGGAAACGCAAGGTCCTGCCGAAACTCCGGCACATTCCACGCACTGCTCTTGCTCTCTGTCTCGTCGCTCATGGGAGTTGAGCCTCCTGACTGCGTCTTCCATTCTAAGATGCCAATCCACGCAGCAATCGCATCAGCAGCCGTTCCCGCGACTGCTGATGCCGATCATCCTCCATCCGCTCAGCCCTTCAAGAACTTCAGCAGGTCCGCGTTGATCGTCTCTGCCTGCGTCGTCGGCATGCCATGCGGAAAGTCCTTATACGTAATCAGCGTTCCATTCTGCAGCAGCTTCGCGGCCAACGGCCCCGCCGCTTGATACGGAACAATCTGGTCCGCCTCGCTATGCATCACCAGCACGGGGATCGTAATCTTCTTCAGGTCGTCGCTAAGATCCGTCTGCGAGAAGGCAACGATGCCGTCATAGTGAGCCTTCGCTCCGCCCATCATGCCCTGCCGCCACCAGTTCTCCACCACTGGAGCCAGCGTCTTGACTCCCGGCTTGTTGAACCCATAGAACGGCCCCGCAGGCAGGTCCCAATAAAACTGCGACCGGCTCGCCGCGAGCTGCGCCTGTAACCCGTCGAACACCTCCTTCGGCAGTCCCAGCGGATTCGATTCCGTCTTCAGCATGAACGGCGTCACCGCGCTGATCAGCGCAGCCTTCGACGCGCGCTTCTCGCCATGCCGCCCCAGGTAATGCGCCACCTCGCCTCCGCCCGTCGAGTGCCCCACATGGATCGCATCCTTCAAATCCAGATGCTCCACCACCGCCAGCAGATCATCGGCGTAGTGATCCATGTCGTGCCCATCGCTCACCTGCGCCGACCGCCCATGTCCACGCCGGTCATGCGCAATCACGCGATACCCATGCTGCAGAAAAAACAGCATCTGGTTGTCCCAGTCATCGGCTGACAGCGGCCATCCATGGCTGAACACAATCGGCTGGCCCGTTCCCCAGTCCTTGTAATAAATGACAACGTCATCCTTCGTCTTTATGTACGGCATAATAGTCTCCTTTGTTCGGCAGGTTCAAAGAAGCACTCATTAAATCACACCCGGATCAACGCGTTATGTCGCTACCAGCCCGTCTGCCGCATGCGCTCCAGGATCAACCCGCTGCACCTCGTCATCCGTTCCGGCCGCCGCTTCAACGGAGCCGGAAGGATCGCCGCCAGCTCCGCCGCTTGTCCGCGTCCCAACCTCCGCGCCGGTGTCCGAAAGTAGTACTCGCTGGCAGCCTCCGCGCCATACACGCCCGGCCCCCACTCCACCTCGTTCAGATAAAGCTCCAGAATCCGCTGCTTGCCCAGCACCAACTCCGCCACCGGCACCAGCGAAGCCTCCGCGCCCTTGCGCAGCAACGACCGCTCCGTCCCAAAGAACAAGTTCTTCACCAACTGCTGCGTAATCGTCGACCCGCCTCGAATTCGCCGCCCATTCATATCCCCTTCCGCGGCAATCTCCATCGCCTGCCAGTCGAAGCCGTGGTGCTGATAGAACCGCCCATCCTCCGCAGCAATCACGGCATGCTGAAAGTCCGGAGAAATCTGCCGCAGCGGAACAAACTTATAGCGCTCCGTATAAGGCTTGCCGCCAATCCAAGCCTCCACCCTCCGCTCAACATGCACCGCCGTCGTTGGAGGATCAACCCACCGCAACGCCACCAGCGTCAGCGCCGCCAGCACCCACAGCGCCGCCAGCGCGTAAACCACCCACAGCGCAATCAAGCGAGAGCGTCTCCACCAAGTCGCATTTCCAGACTGAGGATCAGGCATAGCCGTAGCGTTCAGCATAGCCGCACGCCAGCATCGTCGCCGCGACTCGCATCACATTCAGAAGCGCAACAAATAGCTAGCCTTCACAAAAAAACTGTCGCCCATCATTCAGATACGCTGGCCCGCGCGGCAAAATCGGCTGCACAGTCACCCTCGCTGACCAGACCTTCGTAAATCAATAATTGAGCGGACGGCTTTGTCCCTATGCACCGCACTCGTTGCTATTTCATCCACATGATTAGGGGAGAACAAGAACCTTGATGACAGTCCTGTCCGAGAACAGTCGTCTTTAGACTAAGCGCTTTTAGATTCTGAAAGTCAGACTGCTGTGGAAAGGAAATAAGTCTTCTTCCATCCGCGCTATCCACAATAAGAACCTTAGGAAGGGCCATGCTCTGGTCCGTAAATTCCACTTGTCTTTCTGAATCGTTCTTTCCGTTCAGCCGAACGTATTCATGCGTTTTTTGCTGAACTTGAGCTTCGCTGCTATTAACTACAGAGGTGGATAATGATTCCGCATTCCCTGAGGGAGAAGACGGCACAAATCCAGCTGGGACTACCAGTGGCCAGGTCCTATTTGCATAATATCCAAGCACTTCGCGTACCCTGTCCTTCGTGAAAGAGTAGGCATGGAACTCAGTCCCTGTTTTGCTCACTACCCCTGTATCACTTACCTGCTTAAGGAGTCGAGGAACAATAATTGCCGGCTGTTTCTCCTCACCAAGTTTTACTAACTCGCGAACACCTAAATCATCAACAGTAAAAAGACTCGTCGCTTGCCACGGAAAAGGCCGCCCCTCATCATCAAACAGCAAGAGAGAAAGCGTTGTATCCCATCCGCCGCTACTATCTGCGCCGAACTCTATAAATGCAAGAGCAAGTCGTCCATTTTGACCTAAGTCCATCTTCCACAGCTGACAACCTGCTCCCGGTGTTGCCTCATAAGTGGAAGTCCATACTCGGTTTGATTGATTTTTGCCGGAAATTGTAACCTCCCCCTCTGGTGTGGCGCTCATCGATATCCCCTGATCCACCACGGGCTGACTTGATTGGAAGGCACAGTCTCCGACTTTTTGTTGAGAGATCCTCGAAGGAAATAATTTTGAAACGGTACCAGCAGGAGATTGATCAACACTGTTCTTTGCAAAGCCTGGAAGGGCGGCTTGAGCAAATATAAACATTGTCAGAACGACATAAACCGTTTTCATAACTTCTCCAGTGACTAGTACAAGCCATTTGCATTAGGTTTGAGGGTTACGCCACTTTGCCCAAGCCCACTCAGCAGCGGAACCTTCGCATCCGGCAGCGGCTGCGACTTCGGCCGAGCCTCGCTGGCGATCGTCGGCTTACCCTGGTCATTTCCCTGCGTCGCCACCTGCGCCCCTGCACTCCGGCCGGCAATCAACAACCCACCTGCGACCAGCGGCAACCAACTCCTTGTAGCCCAAAACCTCACCCGCTAAACTCCTTATGCCGGGCTAGCCTGAAGCCGTCCACCGACGCAACGCAACCTGCCTGTCTGTACGATCAACCCGACCCAGCAGTTCCCTGCCCCAAAACATCGCGCACATGGCCTTTGTACAAGATCAATCAGTAGACGATTCGCAACCCGATCGGAGAGCCACAGCGCATCTATTTTGTATTCGTCTACTATGGACAGCGTGTCGATCCCACCCCCTGGCTCGCTCGCGCCGAAAGTTCCTCGCCACAACCACGCCCCAAGAGGCGAAACGACAGATGAAGCTGACCAGGCAATGCATTCCGCTGCTGACATTTGCGACATTCGTCTGCGCGCGCGCAATCACCACAGGCAGTCTGCGATCACGGAATCGGCCACTTCGAAGCAACCTATCTTACCGGCGTGACGATGCGGAAAATAGCTGTGCGATTGCTTCGTTGATTGGCGGCCGCAGCCAAGAACGCTATGCTCCCCCCTGAACCGCCCCAGCACCCAACCCCATGCCCGCGCCAGAATCGGAGACCTCCATGTCAGCCCGCATCGCAACGACCCTCAGCACGCTCTTCATCGCCAGCCTCCTCTGCCTAACCAGCGCCGCCCAATCCGTCTCGAACCCCGCGCCAGCAAATCCCATCCTCCCCAACGCCGACCCCTTCATCACCCTCCACCCCATCCACGGCTGCTATCTCCTGCTCGCCACCACCGGCCACAACATCACAATCTGGAGCGGCAAGACCATCCCCACCGCCTCCAGCGAATCCAAGGTCGTCTTCACCCCAACCGACGGCATGGACCAACTCTGGTCTCCCACCCTCTGGCAGATCGACGGACGCTGGTGGATCTACTTCACCGCCCGCCAGCCCAGCAACAGTACCGGCCAACCAAGCCGCGAGCACGCCATCTACGTCCTGGAATCCGACACCGCCGATCCTCTCGGCAGCTACACCTTCAAGGGCCCGCTTAACCTCGGCCGTCCAGCCATCGACCCCTCCGTCCTCACCCTCAACGGCGTCCACTACCTCATGTACGTCACCGTTGATCGCGGCGAAAACGCGATCCAGATCGTCCGCCTCGCCCATCCTATGCAACCCTCCGGCACCCCCTCCCTCATCGCCGAGCCCGAATACCCCTGGGAAAAAGGTGCCGGCAGTATCCGCACCTATCCCGTTAACGAAGGCCCCACCGCCCTCTATCACCACGGCAACGTCTTCATCGTGTACTCCGCGTCGGACACCGCATCGCCCCTCTACTGCCTCGGCCTGCTCACCTACCAGGGCGGCGACCCGCTCAATCGCAGCCACTGGAAGAAGTCCCCGCAGCCCGTCTTCTCTGCATCCCCCGCCAACCACATCTACGGTCCCGGCCGAGGAACCTTCGCCATTGCCGCCGACGGTTCCTACTGGCTCCTCTACGCCGCCAAATCAACCGACGACCCTACCCCCTCCAACCGCCAGACCCGCGCCCAACGCTTCACCTGGAACCCCGACGGCACCCCAAACTTCGGCAACCCCCTCAGAGACGGTCCCATCAATTGAGCACAGCTCGGAACTTCATCCTCCCCGCAACGTACTGACGACTATGCGTCCACCCGCCGCCTTCCTCTTCCTGCTCCTGACCGCCGCCGCGCGCGCGCAGCAGCCCACCGCCGCCGACATCATGTCGCGCGTCGCCGCCAACCAGGACCGCTCCGAGGCCGCCCGAACCCACTATCTCTACGTCCAGCACGCCCACACCTTCTCTCGCAGCGGCAAAACCATTCGCTGCGAAGAAGTCACCGACTTCCGCATCATCCCCACCGAAAAAGGTTCCGAGCAGAAGCTTCTCACCCTCGACGGCCGCCTGCTCTACAAGGGAAAGTACCTCCACTACACCCAACTCCCCACCCCATCCGGCAAGCCAAAAAATCCAGACGAGCCCGCCGTCGGCAACGACGACCCTATGGACCTCGACCTCGTCCAGGATATGCGCGACAACCTCACCACGCACCACTCCAAAGACGGCATCGACGCCGGCCTCTTCCCGCTCACCTCCAAAATCCAGGCAGACTACACCTACACCCTCGCCGGCCGTGCCCCGATCAATGGCCGCGACTGCTTCCACATCACCTTCGTCCCCCGCGACAAAGACGACTACGGCTGGAAGGGCGACGCCTGGATCGACACCACCGCCTTCCAACCCGTTCTCGTCCACACCACCATGGCCCGCAACATCCCCTTCGCCGTCCGAACCCTCCTCGGCACCAGCGTCCCCGGCCTCGGCTTCACCGTCACCTACGCCCCCGAGCCCGCCGACACCTCCGACGCCCTCTGGTTCCCCATCACCTTCGGCACCGAGTTCAAACTCCACGTCCTCTTCTTCTTCAACCGCACCATCGTCCTCGACGTCCGCAATCGCGACTTCGAGCAGACGCACGTCCACTCCACCATCCGCGACGCCATTCCCACACCGTGACCTTCGCTACCGTGGGCTGAAGGACGGAGGCCCGTCGCTCACCTGTGTGCCCCACGTCGTATCCGCAGTCGAGCCCAGATCGAACTTCAGCGTCCCCCCGTGCAGCGTCAACGCCTCTGGAAGGAACGTCTTCGTGCTCGCCCTCCCATTCACCTGCAGTCCCTGAACATAAGGGCTATGCGTAGCAGCGTTGGGAGCTTCGATGTGCAGATCACCTCCCGCGCGATGAATCACGATCTCTGGAAACAGCGGGCTGCCGATCACCAGCTCCGCACGTCCCGGTATCTCCGGATAAAGCCCGATCGACGCGAACACGCACCACGAACTCATCTCTCCCAGATCATCATTCCCCGGAATTCCCGCAGGAGTGTTCGTCCAGATCGTGTTGAGCACCTCTCTTACCAGCTGCTGCGTCTTCCACGGCTTGTGCGCGAAGAGATACAGCCACGGCGTCTCGACCGACGGCTCATTATTCAGCTCCGCATGCAGCGGCCCCGCATTGGTCACCGCCGGTGTCGAGTCGGCTTTGTAGAAGAAGTGGTCAAGCCGCTCGCTGGCTTTGTCCACACCTCCCATCTGCTCAAACAGCCCTGCCACGTTGAATGGAACCATCCACACATACTGTGCCGCCGTGCCTTCCACAAAGCCCGCGCCCGTTGCCGGAGTAAACGGCTTCGGCGTCTGGTCGTTATCGTCGTCTTCATCAGACTGCAGCGTAGGCCATGTCCCATCGGCGTTACGATTCATCATGTAGCCGCCTTCAGCAGTGGCCTTCGGGTTCCAGATATTCTTCCAATACTGCGCCCGCTCGAGGAACCTCCGTTCCGTCGCGTGATCGCCAAGGTGCCCTGCCAGCGCAGAGATGCCGAACTCCGCCGTCGAATCCTCCAGCGTGTCCGCAGCCGGTCCCCACGCCGGAGCTCCCACCGGAATATAGTGCAGTTTCAGCCACTGGTCCAGCCCCGGACGCTCGCCCACGCACTCCACCGGGCAGCCCGCCTGGCTAAGGTCTTCCTTGGTCGGAACATCGGCAGCGTGGACCAGCGAAGCCAGCGCGGCCTTCGCCTCAAAGCCACGTCCACCGAACGCGTAGATATCCGCAATCGCCGGAGCTGCCGGATCGCCATTCATCACATGCGTCGCTCCCGAGAGATGCGTCCACCGATCCCACCGCCCGCCATCCTGCCGCGATTGGTTCAGCAGCGACTGCGCAATATCACTGCCAAGGCTCGGATCCAACCACGTCAGCAGCTGAAACTGCGACCGGTAGACGTCCCAACCCGAGAAGTTCGCATACTGCGCGTGCTGCCCGGCAGACACATGATGAACCTGATGATCCATCCCCTCGTAGTCACCGTCAGCATCGCTGTACGTCGTAGGAGTCATCAGCGAGTGATACTGCGCCGTCCGAAAAACAATCCGCTGGTCCGGCGTTCCACCCTTCACCTCAATCTGTCCCAGCCGCTTTCTCCAAGCCTCCGCCGCGCGAGCAGCGACGTCCTCCGTGGTCGTCTTCTCCGGAGCCTCCGCCTGCAGATTCGCCTCGGCATTCGCCGCCGACACATACGAGACGCCGATCCGAACCCGCACCTCCGCACCCGGCGCGAACGACAGGTACAACCCAGATCCATGGCCCGCCTCCGGGAAGCCCTTCGCTCCAAACCCGCTTCCACCCTCCGACGACGTCGCCCCCGCCGAAAGAACCGTCTCGTGCCACGCTCCATGCGCAATCGGCTTCACGTCGAAGTGCATCGTGAAATGCAGCGTGTAGTAAGGCCGCTTGTCCTCGTAGCTCTTATCGGCGCTCCCAATGTATCCGCAGAAATTCCCGCTAGTCACCGAACCCGTCACAACCCCCGTCTCCGGATCGAAGTGAGAGTCGGCAGCCGTCGAACCAACCTCCGAGTCAGACGTGCGAATCAGCACATTGGCCGGCTTGCCCCCCGGAAACGTGAACGTGCCCGCACCAACGCGAAGTCCGGCCGCCAGCACAACATCCACTCCGTTGCCCAGGTGTACACGATAAGACCCCGGAGCCGCATGCTCGTCCGCATGCTTGAACGTCGAACTATACGCTCGCCGAAAATCCGTAGAAGGAGACGTCGTCACCTCTTCCGTCGTCGGCATCACCGGCACGTCGCCCGAGCCGCCCGCGCAACCCCATCCCTCCACATTCGTAAGCGAGAAGCCACGAATCGCCGTGGAACTGTACTCATACCCACCCGGCGCCGCGATCATCCGCTTCGGATTGGTCGGCGTCGCCTCCGGAGAAAACTGGACCATGCCAAAGGGCACCGATGCTCCAGGAAAAACATTCCCCCCATTCGCCGTACCAATGAACGGATTCACCTCGCTCACGACATCCGGAGCAGCAGTCTGGGCTCGCCCCGAAGGCAAGGTTGCGGCAAGAAGGGCAATCACGACAAGAGAGCGGAAGAACGGCGAGATAGAGACCATAGGTTTATAGAGTAAGCGAACTGCCGGCGATCGGCCCATCCGTCTGCTTTAGCCTGCCGTCACCCAGTTGTGATCCGAAGTACTCTCGCAATACGACATCGAGCCGACCACACGGGCCGGCTCGATGGGTTAGGTTGAAAGCGCTTTAGAAAAGGATCTTCAAAGCGAGTTGTGTGTTGTATGGCTCGCCGGCACCGATGCCGGGCGCTCCCTCATTGATGCCGATGGTCGAAGTGCTCTGGCCGAACGTGGAACCATCGGCAAGGCTATTATTCGGTGGCGATAAATTCGTGCGGTTGAAGACGTTGAACATCTCGACACGGAACTGCGCGCGCACCCGATCCTTATAGAGCGGAGTAGTCTTGACCAGCGAAAGATCCACATCCCCGAAGCCAGGTCCGGTAACCTGGTTGCGACCGAGATTGCCGTAGGTGCCGAGTGCTGGCTCGACAAAGCTATTCGGGTTCAGATACTGCGCGTACGAGTTCGACTGCACCGAGCGATTGCCATTGAGGGCTGGTCCAATCTTGCTGGCGCGATCCTCATTCTCGCCCGTACCGCTGTTGTCCAGGCCGCTGAGGACATTCACTGGCTCGCCGCTCTGGAACTTAAGCACGCCATCCAACTCCCAGCCATGGGTCAAAGCCTCCGGTCCGTGCGAGAAACTCGGAATGTCGTAGTTGAGAAACGCCGAAAAGTGATTGCGAATATCGTAATTCGAGTTACCCCAGTCGCCCTTGAGATTGGAGGAATCCTGAGGAAGAATATTGAAGGCGGTGGAGTCATCCAGGTTGTGGCTCCAGGCATAAGAAAACTGGGACGTAAGACCATGCCAGGAGTTGCTGCGCAGCATAACCTGCAGAGCGTTGTAGCTGGAGCCAGCAGCAGAGTTCAACTGGTTGATGATGCCGAAGTTGGGATACTGGCTGAAGTATGGGCGCGAGGCTTGCTGGGCAGAGAACGTATTTGTACCCACGGTCACTGTCGAGGTGCTGTGGTCAAGTTGCTCGCCCGGAACCACCGCTGACTGGTTGATGTCCTGCAGGACCAGGTTGTGCCGACTAAGGGTACCCACGTAGCCCAGGTTCAATTGCCAGGCCCGGCCGAGACTCTGCTCAACATTCAAGCCGAACATTTCGGCGTAGGGAGTTTTGAAGTTGGGTGTTACCGAGTAAATAGACACCACGTTCGACCCTGTGGGCTGACCCGCAGCGGCGGTGAAGATCGGAACCGGAGGATTATTGATGGACCATATAGGCGCCAGAGGATTGGGCGCGCCTTCGACGATCGACTCATTCGGCTCGGTGCCTGCCGGGTTATTGTTGACGCCGCCAGCGCCACCATTGGGAATGCCGATGTTGCCAAAGAACGCTTGGCCGGCGGGCTGATCGAAGTAGACGCCGAAGTTACCGCGGACAAGCGTGCCCGGGTGCAACTGGTAAGCAAGTCCGACGCGTGGCGAAATGTTGAGCTTGTTACTGTTGTAGATGTACTGCTGCTTACCGCTCGAGCCAGCTACGACCAGACCACCGTTGTTGGGTTCAAAAGTGGAGAGGTTCGGTTCGTTGGTATAGAAAGGCTGCTGGTAGTCATAACGCACTCCGAGGTTGACGTTCAACTTGGGAGTAACCTGCCACGAGTCCTCCGCAAACGCTGTGCCGGTGTGCGTATAAATGAAGCGCTCCTCATTGCCGAGGATATCGCTATAGTTCCCAGAGTAGCCTGCGAGGTAATCCGCCAGGCTCTGTACATTCGGGTCACTGATAGCGGTAGAGGTCCCCCACGGCCCGAGAATTCCGCTGTTGCCAAAGTAGAAGGCGCCGAGGCCTCCGAAATTGTAATAGAGGTCAATGTAGGCGCGACGATACTCCAGGCCAAAACGCAACTGGTGCTTGCCAACCGTCCACGAGACCGTATCGGTGATGTGGCCGGTGATGTCGTTGCGACCAGAGAGGGGCGTGATGCCGATTGAGTCGAAGCCGTTGATGGTGATCTGAGGAGAGCCGGGTAGGCTGGAGCCCGTATCCAGGCCTGTCAGGGCCAGAACATCCTGGGTGTGGTCGGCATCGACAAAGCCCTGCGTGAAGAAGCTGGCGCCAGCGGCGAGCTGGTTGCTCAGGTTGGGTTTCAGTATGTAATTCCAAACCACATCGTAGTTCTGGATGTGCGAAGGAACAGTCTGGAAGTACTCTGGCAAGTAGCCGCAGACGTAAATGCAATCAGGAGCTACGGCATAGCCCTGTCCGAAAAACCAGCGTGCCGACAGGCGGCTGCGTTCGCTGAAGTTCTGGTCGAGCTTTGCTACAAGGTTGTGGCTATAGCCGCTCTCCGGTGCATTGCTGGAGTAGTTGTTCGGACTGGCGGGAAGGTTGGCAATAACCGACGGATCCCACAGCGTGTTGAGAATGTTTTGCGAGATTTGGCTAGGAGTCACCGGAGCATACGTTCCGTAGGCCCCGCCTGCGTTGGCAAGGACGGCGAGTGCTTCCGTCACATAGGCCGGCGAGGGTTCGGTGACCGTATGCGACTCACCGATGACGAACTTCTGCTCCTCGTACGCAATGAAGAAGAAGGTGTGGTCTTTCCAGATTGGGCCGCCAACGGAGCCGCCATAGTTCTGATTGCGAAGAGGCGACGAAGGTGAACCCGGAGCTACGAAGGGATTAGCCACGGCGAGAGCTTCGTTGCGGTTGAAATAGTAAGCCGAGCCGTGTATCGAGTTGGTGCCGGACTTAGTGGTAACGTTCAGATTACCGCCCGGGCTGCGGCCTGCTTCGCTATTTCCGGTGGTCTGCAGCGAGTACTCATCGATCGCATCGATGGGATAGATCACACCTGCGATACCACTGATGCCTCCCTGGTTTACGGCGTCGGCGTTCAGGTAGAGATCATTGTTGTCTGTGCCGTCGATGGTGTAGTCGATTTGATCGTTGCGCATGCCGTTAACCGATCCAGTGTTGCCAATGCCGGCAAACGAGGGAGAGGTGGCGAGCAACTGCGTAAAGTCGCGTCCATTGAGAGGTACGTCCTGCAACGCCTTGCTATCAAGAACGGTAGTCTGCGTGGTGGTTGTGGTGTCCAGTGAAAGGGCGTCTGCCGCGACCTCAATGACCGTTGCCGCTTGCGCCACATTCAGCTTCAGCGGAAGGGTGTACACCGTTCCCGCAGTTACGGAGACGCCATTCACATCGAGCGTCTGGAAACCGGTTGCTGTGACCGTGACCTTATACGTTCCAAGCGGCAAATCGCTAAAGTTATATCCACCGGCGCTGGAGGAAACGGTGTTGTATACAGCTGCGGTAGCGATATCGGTTGCAGTGACATGCGCCTGGGAAACGACGGCGCCTGAGGGGTCGGTGACAGAGCCATTGATCCCGCCACGGAAGGTTTGTGCCAGCAATGGCATAGACAACAGCGACAGCAGGACTAGCAGGACTGAAGATACTGCGAACCACTTCTTATTAACTTGTGCCATTGCTTCTCCATAGAGTGATACAGGTCGTCCGGCCGATACTGCTGAATTGTCTGCAGCACGCGCCGGTTATTTAGGTGTACGGGTGAACGATCAAGCTACGCCAACCGAGCTCTACAAGTACAGGTTCGCTATAAGTTGCTTATGGACTGCGATAAATGGACCAATCACTACGGGGTCTTGACGGAAGGGAGACACGTTGACAGATTTACGCGCGCTGAAAGGGACAACAACAAGTGCGCGAAATTGAAGCGTAGTTCAACATTGAATGGACAGATCATAACATAGCGTCGGTACAATCCCTTCTGCCGTGGGCGAGGACTTATCGCGCACGCCGCTAGATCCCTGCGACCCTTAAGATCCAGGCAAATCACTTCCTACCGCTTGACTGAAACTGAGGGTCGACACCGGACAACTGGCCACAGAGAACGGACACCCCAAGTCTCAGAATCCCCAGTAGATATGCACCTCCCAAGCCCCTGCCCAAACCCTGTTTCACCCTCTTTTAGGGCTATAATGGACAGTAGACATGGCTGACGAAACCCTCTTCCCCGAAGATCAGAATCCCGACACGAATCCCCCCTCCCCGCAAGACGCCAACTCCAATGATCCGCCGCTTGCTGGCGCTCCTGGAGCCCCCGGCGCGCCCGGTGCCCCCACCGGCCCCGGCGCCCTCTCCATGCTCTCGATCAATATCGAAGAGGAGATGCGTCGCTCGTATCTTGACTACTCCATGTCGGTCATCATCGGCCGCGCCCTCCCCGACGTGCGTGACGGCCTCAAGCCCGTCCACCGCCGCATCCTCTATGGTATGCAGGAGATGGGCCTCCAGTTCAACAAGAAATACACCAAATCCGCCAAGGTCGTCGGCCACGTCATGGGTAACTACCATCCCCACGGCGACTCCGCCATCTACGACACCATGGTCCGCCTCGCCCAGCCCTTCTCGCTCCGCTACCCGCTCATCGACGGCCAGGGAAACTTCGGCTCCGTCGATGGCGATCCACCGGCCGCCATGCGTTACACCGAGTCGCGCCTCACCCGCATCTCCTCCGAGATGCTCGCCGACATCGATAACGACACCGTAGACTTCGTCCCCAACTACGACGAATCCACCTCCGAGCCCAGCGTCCTCCCCGCCCGCATCCCGAACCTCATCATCAACGGCGGCACCGGCATCGCCGTCGGCATGGCGACCAACATCCCGCCCCACAACCTCACCGAAACCCTCAACGCCACCATCGCTCTCCTTCAGCGCGACAAGGCCGAGACCCGTTCCGACCTTGAGCTCGTCCTCGAGCACGTCAAGGGTCCAGACTTCCCCACCGGCGGCTTCATCTACGGTCGCGCCAACATCGCCGGAGCCTACAAGACCGGCCGCGGTCGCTTCATGATGCGCGCCAAGTGCGGCCTCGAGCAGATCACCGGCGGACGCCAGGCCATCATCGTCACCGAGATCCCCTACCAGGTCAACAAGTCCAACCTCATCAAGCGCATCGCCGAACTCGTCAACGAAAAAATCGTCGACGACATCTCCGACGTCCGCGACGAATCCGATCGCGACGGCATGCGCATCGTCATCGAACTCAAGCGCGGTGCCCAGAACGAAATCGTTCTCAACCAGCTCTATAAGCACACGCAGATGCAGGAAAGCTTCTCCATGATCTTCCTGGCCGTCCACAACGGCCAGCCCAAGGAGCTTCCCCTCGACAAGGCCATCCACGCCTTCATCGACCACCGCATCGACGTCGTCCGCCGCCGCACCGCCTTCCTGCTCAACAAGGCCCGCGAGCGCGAGCACGTCTTGCTCGGCTACCAGATCGCCCTCGACCACCTCGACACGGTCATCAAGATCATCCGTCAGTCGGCCTCCCGCGTGGCTGCTCGCGAAAACCTCTTCAACTACTTCAGCAACCGCCGCATCACCCTCAACGGCACCGAGCTGGCCGGCGTCACCCTCGACCCCACCAAGTACAACATCGACCTCGCCGGTGGCAGCGTCTCCGCGCAGCTCGCGAACAACTCTGCAGGCACGTTGATCCTCAGCTATCGCCAGATCGACGCCATCCTCGAACTCCAGCTCTACCGCCTCACGCAGCTCTCGATCGACGAGCTCCTCAACGAGCTCCGCACGATCCGCGACAACATCGCCGAGTACGAGTCGATTCTCGCGTCGGAAAAGAAACTCCGCCGCGTCATCATCAAGGAGCTCGAAGACATCCGCGACAAGTACGGCGACGTCCGCCGCACCGTCATCCTCGACGAGTCCACCGAGCTAACCCTCGAAGACCTCATCGCCGACGAGCAAGTAGCCGTCACCGTCTCCAACACCGGCTACCTCAAGCGCACGCCCATCAGCATCTACCGCCAGCAAAAGCGCGGAGGAACCGGCCGCCTCGGCATGAAGACGCGCGAAGAAGACTTCGTCGCGCAGCTCATCATCGACAGCACGCACGCCTACCTCCTCTGCTTCACCAACTCTGGCCGAATCTACTGGCTCAAGGTCTACGAGATCCCCGACATCGGCGCCGCCGGCAAGGGCAAAGCGATGGCCTCGCTCGTCGACCTCCAGCCCGGAGAAAAAGTCGTCACCATCCTCCCCGTCCGCGACCTCAACGAAGAGTCCAAGTACGTCCTCTTCGCCACCCGCAACGGCACCGTCAAGAAGACCGCCCTCAAGGACTTCTCCAACGTCATGGCCCGCGGCATCATCGCCATCGGCATCGACAAGGACGACGAGCTCATCACCGCCAAGATCACCGACGGCGAGCAAGTCATCTTCCTCGCCACCCACGACGGCATGGCCATCCGCTTCAACGAGCAGGATCTCCGCCCCATGGGCCGCCCTGCCTTCGGCAACCGAGGCATCTCCCTCAAGAAGGACGACTACGTCATCGGCGCCGCCGTCACGCCCTCCCCCGAAGCCCGCAACAAGCAGCGCCTCGAATTGGCCGCCGCCAAAGGCCTCAAGGATCAAGTCGAAAAGGTCCTCGACGAAGCCATCGACTCCGCCTCCACCCAACCCCTCGCCCTCGCCGAGCCCGGCGAGCTAGCCGCCCCCGAGCTCTCCCCCGAAGCCGCCGCCAAGCTCCAGAAGCTCGACGAAAAACTCGGCCTCACCCCCTGCCTCATCCTCTCGGTCTCGGACAACGGCTACGGCAAGCGCACCGACGTCGACGCCTACCGCCTCCAGACCCGCGGCGGCAAGGGCGTCATCAACATGAAGACCTCCAGCAAAATCGGCAAGGTCACCAGCATCAACCTCGTCGACGACACCACCGAGATGATGGTCATCAGCCAATTCGGCAAGATCATCCGCATCGACACCAAATCCGTCCGCAGCGCCGGCCGCAGCACCTCCGGCGTCCGCCTCTTAAACCTCGACGCCGACGACAAAGTAGCCAGCGCCACCGTAATCCCCCCAGAAGACCCCAAACTAACCAACCCCGACGGCACCCTCCTGCAATAACCACTGATGTCGAAGGGGCACGGCTTCAGCCGTGCCGTAAAAGCCACATAAACAAACAAGGGCGCGGACTTTAGCCCGCGCCTTTCCAGTTCCTAGCAAATAAGCGAAGATAGCGCTGTGACAATTCCAGCGCGATCACGGGTTGAAGCCACCAAGAAATCTGTCTCCAACTGCACTAACGGCTCTACGTTGGAGACTCGCAACCTTTCGCGTAAGTCCTTGATTAGCCGAAAGGGAAACGCCACCATCGCGTGGTCAGGATCATGAACGTACAGATTGTCGGCTGAATAAGCTCCGAGCATTTGCCGAATCTCTGTCCGCGCAGCGAAGCTGAGGAAGTCGGGAGAACCAGGTTCGCTGAATCTCGAAGAGGCATAGTTGACTTCCTCTCTCCGCTCCATAAGCCATTGCAAGGGTTTCTCGGTGCCGATATCTTGCGAAAGGAAAAAGTCGTTTGGAAATGACGCTGCAAACCGGCTAAGGACACATTTATGGGTTGTGCCTTTGAGGCTCGATACCTTAGCTCCAGAAGCGGTGGTGATATATCGCGGTTTGGATCCGTCGTAGAAAATACATTCGCCACTTAGCGCTAAACGGCATCGGAGGGCGTAGAAGACGGAGTAGTAAAACTTGACTGTACTCCACGTGAAGAAACCGTGAGATAGAGAGCGAATACCATCTACGAAGCTTGTAAGCGCCGACTGGTAATAGTCCCTCGCGTCGTCACGAAGACGAAAGCCGAGCGCTGTTCGCTCACTTTCGCTAAGAATGCTCCCGGACGCTAACTTTCCGATCGACGACAGATATGAATTTGCAGCATGCACCTAAATTTCGATCTCCCCGTCATCGTCCTCGTCGGGAGTGTAGACGTCGATCAATCGGTCGTAAATGATACTCACGGCCGCGCTGCCAGATTGCCCTTTCACTTCGGACTGCTTTATGAGTCCATTTTCCTTCAAAGCGATAGCGTCCGAAATCGTTGCTCGCGTAAAGGACTTCTGGCTCTTGCAATAGTCAATTATTTTGTTTCTGAAGAATTGAACTGCTGCCATAAAGCCGGAAGCAAAAAGAAATGGGTTATCAGCAGAATCCCATTGTTTTCCATACTTGTCTTTGAGGACCGAAAATAAATTGAGGAGAACCGAAGTTTGCCTCTCCAGCTCTTTGATCCCAGCTATATCAAGTGGCCCCTTGTCATCCACGATTGGCTTAAGTGCTGTAACAACTGTGGATAAGGCGATTCCGCCTCGCATCCGAGCTGAACCGGGGAGCTTAATAAGGCCCTTATATGGCGAGTCCTCGATTTCATTCAACTCGATAGCGATGTCTCTAGCACGCAAGGCGCTATGGTCGACAAGGTGCTCCGATGCGACCCCGTACAAGTCAAACACAAGCGTTCTGGAAACCGGTTTCTGTTCGGTGTTGATAGCTAGAAAAATGTCGGCACACTGCTGGGTTGTAAGGTTTTGATAAAGCGCGACTGGGATCTCAATCTTCGCCAAAGATTTATCCATCTTGATCGCTTCCGCTAAGCCCGCAACCCGATGCTGGCCGTCGATGATTTGTGCCGTCTTCGGCTCGTCAGACAACGTGACACTGCCACCTTTGATTGAAAGTGAATCTCCGACCCAATTAAGGACAATGCAATTAGGATAATCGCCACCTTCAAGAGCGAAATCTCGAACGCCCGCGATACGGCGCGGGCTGAGCGCACGCTGCACAGCGCCCTCCTCTTCTGAATCACCTCGAACTGAAGCATATGCAACACGTGTGAGGTGATTCGCACTCATCTTAGTCACCAGCAGAGTGTTTTTCTTCTGCTTTAGTCGCATACATGGATAGGTCTTAGCTGGCAATCTTTCCTCCAATTTCGTTAACGCGATCTTACTGGAGAAGCATATAAGAAGGAACGAAATATCCAGCTGGATCTGAAGGGCACAGTACTAATGCCTACTTCACCATGCATGCAGTGCGGTTGTAACACGATTGGACTTGCAGC